>Ga0206678_10003055_pt1 | contig 10523 bp, 10 predicted proteins | sample M180m12015metaG_FD_155453 | JGI IMG/M metagenome (GOLD analysis project Ga0206678, IMG submission 155453) | Ammonia-oxidizing marine archaeal communities from Monterey Bay, California, United States - M1 80m 12015 | ecosystem: Environmental > Aquatic > Marine > Intertidal zone | place: USA...
TGAAGTGGTCGTTGAGCCGCTTGTAGTCATCCCAGGTGGCGCTTCCCTGCACCTCGGCGAGGACGCACTCGCACATCGTGGTGGCCCTGGACTCGCTCAGGGCGCCGTTGGACTCGATGCAGGCATCGAGGAAGTTTCGCTCCGCCAGTCCTCGGCCGTTCTCGTCGGCCTGATCGCCCCAACTCACCGGGGTGCCCGAACTGGCACAGCCGACCAACAACATCCCGGCGACGGCGAGGGCGGACAGGCGGGAAGGCGTGGAGAGGGTTCGGGTGCGGCGTATCACGGGCAGGAGGCTACCGGCGACGACCCGCGCCTCGGTGGGCCTCATGCGGTGGCGAGCGCCCTGGCCCGATCGAGTACGGCGTCGAACATGTCCTCGGTGAGGCGCCCGGTGAAGGTGTTCTGCTGCGACACGTGGAACGAGCAGAGGATGGTCCGTCCGTCCGGCAGTGCCGCCTCGACGCCGTGGCCGAACTTTGGACGGGGCGACAGGCCGAACTCTGCAGCGGCGGCCACGTAACCGATCTGCCCGAGCACCACGATGACCTTCACGTCGACCAGCGCATCCACTTCCCGGACGAAGAAGGGCCGGCAGGCCGACCGCTCCTCCCCCGTCGGCTTGTTGGCCGGCGGCACGCACTTCACCGGCGCCGTGATGAACACGTCGGTGAGCGCGAGACCGTCGTCCACGTGGTCGGACCCGGGTTGGTTGGCGAAGCCGGCCCGGTGCAGCGCCGCAAAGAGGAAGTCGCCGGAGCGGTCGCCGGTGAAGACCCGACCGGTCCGGTTGGCGCCGTGGGCGCCCGGGGCGAGCCCCACGATCAGGATGCGAGCCCCGGGGTCGCCGAAGCCCGGCACGGGGCGCCCCCAGTAGTCCTGGTCCCGGTAGGCGGCCCGCTTCTCGGCGGCCACCTGCTCCCGCCACCCCACCAGCCGCGGGCAGGCCCGGCAGGCGACGACCTCGTCGTGCAGGTCGGCCAGGGCTCGGAGTTGCTCCACGGCTGCAATGTAGGTTGGACAGCCATGCCATCGACGCTCGTGCTGTACGTACGCCACGGTCGGACCCCGACCACGGGAACCCTGCTGCCGGGTCGGGCCCCCGGCCTGCACCTCGCCGACGAGGGCGTCGAACAGGCGACGGTCGTCGCCGGACACCTGGTCGATGCCGCCCACCGACTCCCGGGCAGGGGCGTTGCAGCCGTCTACGCCTCACCGATGGAACGGGCCCGCGAGACCGCTGCGCCGATCGCCCGGGCACTCGGCCTACGGGTGCGCACCGCACGCGGACTCAACGAATGCGACTTCGGCAGGTGGACCGGCCGCCGCCTCAGAGACCTCTCCAGGTTGAAGGCCTGGAGAACCGTGCAACGCCAGCCGTCGCAGTTCCGGTTCCCCGGTGGCGAGTCGTTCGCCGAGATGCAGGCCCGCATGACCGGTCAGGTCGCCGACCTCGTCGCCGCCCATCCCGGCGGCACCATCGTCTGCGTCTCGCACGCCGACACCATCAAGGCGGCCCTGGCGTCGTCGCTCGGCACCCCGCTCGACCTGTTCCAGCGCCTCACCGTCGGCACCTGCTCGATCAGCGCCGTGCTCCACACCGACGACCATCCGATCGTGTTGGCGGTCAACGCCCACGGGCCGCTCACCGGCCTGGTCCGATCCTGATCGAGATCCGGGGGCAACCGATGACCGATCCCGCCGACCTCGTCGAACTCGACCTCGAGGCCTGCACGGCGGCACGCATCGACCTCGCCCTGGCCGACCCCGAGCTCCTGGATCGCATCGCCGAGGGGGGGGCGTTCGGCGGCGACTACTCCCGGTCCGCCGCCACGGCGATGTTCAAGCGGGACCACCAGCCGGCCGTCGAGGACCTCAGGGCCAAGACCCGCGTCGTCGAGGTCGCCCCCCGCTCCTGGCTGGTGCGCCTGCCGATCGTCAACTCCGCTGTCTTCGAGACCGACGAGGGACTCGTGGTCTGCGACACCGCCATGGCACCCGGGGGTCCAGCGCTGCTCGAGGCGATCCGATCGGTGTCCGATGCCCCGATCCACACCATCGTCTACAGCCACGGCCACGTGGACCACGCATACGGCACCTGGGCCCTCATGGAGGACGAAGCCACCATCGTCGCCGGAGGCCCCCGGATCGTCGCCCACGAAGGCGTCGCCCGGAGGTTCGAGTACTACACGCGCCTGCGCGGAATGGTTGCGAGGTACATGAACCAACCGCCCCACCACCTTCCGGCCGGTCGGGACGACTTCGTGTGGCCGACGGTCGAGTTCAGGGACCGCATCGAACTCGAGGTCGGAGGGGAACCGGTCCACGTCGTCCACCACCCGGCAGAGACCGACGACCAGGCGTACGTCTGGCTCCCCGACCGCCGGGCCCTCTACAGCGCCGACTACTACCAGGGCTTCCTCCCGAACCTCGGCAACGGCAAGCGGGTGCAACGCGGCACGGATGAGTGGGTCGCGGCACTGCGTGAGATGGCCGACCTCGGGCCGCTCGCCCTGTTCCCCGGCCACGGCGACGAGATCACGGACCCCGACCTCATCAGGTCGGAACTGGGCATCCACGCCGACGCCATCGAGCACATCATCGACCATGTCGTCAGCGGGCTGAACCGGCGCCTTCGCAAGGACCTCATCGTGGACACGCTCGACTGGCCCGAGCGCTTCGCCGCCCATGCCACGCTCAAGGTCCAGTACGTGACGCCTCAGGACATCGCCAAGATGGTCATCAAGCGCTGGACCGGCTGGTGGGACGAAATCCCCTCGCACTGGTCGCCCGCCCCGCTCGCCGACCAGGCGCAGACGATCGCCGACCTGGCCGGAGGCACCGGGGCGCTCGTAGCCGCCGCCAGGGCCCGCCTGGAGGCCGACGTGGCACAGGCCTGCCACCTCGCCGACTGGGCATGGTTGGCCGACCCGCACGACCCGGCCGTCCAGCAGGTGGTGATCGACGCCTACCGGGCACGCATCCTCGACCCGGTGTCGAATACCCAGGAGATGCTGGTCTACCTCGACCAGATGGGCGCCGCCCGCGCCCTGCAGATGAGGGCCGAACCGACGCCGAACCGGGGATAGCGTCGCCTGCGATGGAACGGCCCGAGATCGACTGGGACGACACCGACGCCTTCACGGCAGGCGCCGTTGGACCCGAGGGTCGCCGCATCTTCTTCCTCCAGGCCCGACGGGGCAACGAGGTCGTGTCGCTCAAGGTCGAGAAACAGCAGGTATCGGGCCTGGCCGAGTTCCTCGATGGCCTCCTCGAGGACCTTCCCGAGGCTCCCGAGCCACCGGGCGACCCGGTCGAGGCCCCGGAGTTCCTCGAGCCCGACGAGCCAGCCTGGGTGGTCGGCAACCTCGGCGTCGCCTACCAGCAGACCACCGACCGGCTGGTGCTGACGGTGCAGGAACTGCTCCGGGACGACGACGTTCCGGCCGAGGCGCGATTCCCCCTGCGGCGCGAACAGGTCATGGCCTTCGTCGTGCGGGCCCGGGAACTCGTGGCCGCCGGCCGGCCGCCGTGCCAGTGGTGCGGCGCCCCCCTCGAGACGGCCAACGAGGGCTGGTGCCCCTGTGCCAACTGAGGGTGTGTCGGAGGCCGGCACCGAGGCCACCGAAAGCCCGTTCCGGTCCCGTCCGCCGATCGACGATTCCGGCGCCGAGGAGGTGCTCCGTTGCGGCAAGGTCGACGTCCTCGGCCGGATGCCGTGGTCGTCGAACGCCACGTTGCTCGTCGACGTGCAGTACGGCGACCTCCTCCTGCAGGGCGTGTACAAGCCCGGCCGCGGTGAGCGCCCCCTGCACGACTTCCCGCCCGGCCTCTTCCGCCGGGAGGCGGCCGCCTGGGAACTGGCCCGACAACTCGGCTGGGGACTGATCCCGCCGACCGTCGTGCGCGACGGCCCGCTCGGCGAGGGCTCCTTCCAGCTGTACATCCCGTGCGACTACGACCAACACTTCTTCACGCTCCGTGACGACCCGGATCACGTCGCGGCGCTGCAGCGCCTGGCAGCGTTCGACCTCGTCGCCAACAGCGCCGACCGGAAGGGCGGCCACGTGTTGTTGGGCGACGACGGTGGAGTCTGGGCGGTCGACAACGCCCTGTGCTTCCACCACCAGTTCAAGGTCCGGACCGTGATCTGGGACTGGGGCGGCGAGCCCTTGGCCGACGAACTGCTGGTCGACCTGGGCCGCCTTGCCGACGACGGCCTCTCGGGGTCACTGGCCGCCCTGCTCGACCCGTTCGAACGGGACGCCGTGCTGACCCGGGCCGCCGCCCTGGGTGAGGACGGGGTGCTCCCGTTCGACCCCACCGGTCGACGCATCCCCTGGCCGCTGTTGTGAGCGAATCGTGAGCAGCGCATCCCTCGATGAACTGCTGGCCAAGGGCGACCTCGACGGCCTGCTGCACCTCATCGACGACGCCTGCGCGGTTGGCGACTGGGCGACCGTGGAACAGGTGGCCGAGCGCTCGCGACCGGCTGTCGAACGGGGCCACCAACTCTGGCCGGCCGCCGACCACGCCGAGCACCGTCTCGCCCTCCAGGCACCCCCGGCCCATTCGGCACGGGCCGTCGGACGCGACGCCACCCGCTTCGGCATCGCGCCGCTGGCCGAGGTCGCCGCGTCGGCACACCGGTGGGCAGACCTCGCCGACCACCTGCCAGGCGGCCCGGTGCGGGCAATCGTCGCCCACGAGCGGGTGGCCAGGGGCGAGGACCTGTCGGGCGTGTCCCTCGGCACCGACCCGCTCGGACTGCCGCTCCGGCTGGCCGCCTGGGAACCGTCCTGCGACGGCCCGGCAATCGGGCCCTATGCGGTCGAGGACCCGGTGCCACCACCCGGTGCCCTCGAGGCCACGGACCTGCCGGAAGCCGGTACACCGGTGGCCGACCCCGGCACCGAGGCGCTGCGCAACCTCGTGCGCACCTGGACGACCGAGTCGGACGGGACGTCGACGGCTGTCTGCGTGCGGGGAACGGCGCCCGAGGCCGTGGCCGCACTCGGTTCACCCGGACTGCGGATGCGTCGGCTCGAGCCCGACGAAGCGTTCGGCCGGATGACCTGGGCGGCCGCCTCGGGCGGGGCGCACGGGCGACGGCGCGGTGCGGCCCGTGGGCGCTTCGAGGCATGGTGGTGTGCAGCCACGCTGGCGGGGCTGCTGGGCGACACCTTCGACGGCCCCTCCGGCGACGATGCTCCGTGGCCACCCGACGCCGACGAACTCGGGGACGCCGTGGCTGAACTCCGGTGGTGGCTGTGGGACGACGGCCACGTGCCCCGGGGCTGGCACCTGCAACTGGCGGTCGAGGACCCGGCCGATGGCCTGGCCTGGGCCCTGGAGGCGGCCGACCGGGCGTAGGCGGTGGCGGGGCGAGGCCCCGCCGCGGCTCAGGCTCGGGCCTGGAGTGCCTCGATGAGCTTCGGCACGACCTTGTGGAGGTCGCCGACGATGCCGAGGTCGGCCACGCCGAAGATGGGGGCCTCCTCGTCCTTGTTGATTGCGATGATGTTGGCTGAGCCCTTCATCCCCACGAGGTGCTGCGTTGCGCCCGAAATGCCACAGGCCAGGTAGACCGTCGGCTTCACGACCTTGCCGGTCTGGCCCACCTGGTACGAGTAGGGCACCCAGCCGGCGTCGACCACGGCCCGTGAGGCGCCGGCGGCACCCTTGAGGAGGCCGGCCAGCGTCTCGATCAGCACATAGTGCTCGGCGCCACCGAGTCCACGGCCGCCCGAGACCACGATGGCGGCCTCGTCCAACTTGGGGCCGGTGCTCTCCTCGGCGAAGCGGTCCTTGACCGTGGCGCCGGCGGTGTTGCCGAGGTCGCCGACCTCGAGGCTGCCGACCGCAGCGGCAGCGCCGCCTGCCGACTCGGCGGCGAAAGACTTGGGGCGCACGAGGAAGATGGCGGTGCCGTCGCCGGTGAAGCCGGTCGACACGTTCAGCGAGCCGCCGAAGACGGGCTCGACACCCAGAAGGCGGTCTCCATCGACGGTGAGGTCGACCACGTTGGTGATGACCGGTGCGTCGACCTTGGCCGACAGGCGACCGGCCACGTCACGGCCGTCGTAGCTGGTGGCGCAGAGCAGGACATCTGGGCCGTTGCCGGCGTCGATTGCTCCGGCCAGGGCCGAGGCGACGCGGGGACCGGGCAGCCCGTCGCCGAGTTCGCCGATCGACAGGACGGTGGACGCGCCGTGCTCGCCGAGTTCGGCGGCCACGGCCGAGGCGTCGCCGTAGACGACGACCTCGACGGTCTCGGCGATGGTGCGTGCCTTGGCCAGTAGTTCGAGGGTCGAGGTGGTGACGACGCCGTCAGTCGACTCGCCGTAGACCCAGATCTTCGAGATTCCCACAACGGCCTCCTAGATGATCTTCAGGTCGTCCAGGAACGCCAGGATGCGTTCGTGGGCGTCACCCTCGTCGTGAACGATCTCGCCGGCCTCGCTGGCAGGAGCCTCTGTGATGTCGACGATCTCCTGGCGGGCGCCGGCCCAGCCGACGGTTGCGGGGTCGATGCCGAGTGCGGCCAGGTCGAGTTCGTCGACCGGCTTGTTCTTGGCCGCCATGATCCCCTTGAAGGAGGGGTAGCGGGGCTCGACGACGCCGGCGGTGACCGAGACCACGCAGGGCAGCGTGCACTCGATCTCGTCGTAGCCGTCCTCGGTCTGGCGCTGCACCCTGGCGATGTCGTCGGAGACCTCGATCGACTTTGCGAAGGTGACCGACGGCAGGTCGAGCAGTTCGGCGACCTGAACGGGGACGGTGCCGGTGTAGCCGTCGCTCGACTCGGTGGCGGTGATGACCAGGTCGGGCTCACAGCGCCGAATGGCGGCGGCAAGGACCTTGGCGGTCGAAAGGGCATCGGAGCCGGCCAGCGCCTCGTCGCTGACGAGGACGGCGCTCCCGGCACCCATGGCGAGGGCGGTCCGCAGTCCGCTGACCTCGTTGTTGGGCACCATGGAGACGAGGATGACCTCCCCTTCGCCGGCGGCGTCCACCAACTGGAGACCCATCTCGACCCCGTACGAGTCGGACTCATCGAGGATGAGCTTGACGTCCCGCTTGAGGGTCCTGGTCTCGGGGTCCATCCGGCCCGGATCTGCCGGGTCGGGGATCTGCTTCACACATACGACGACGTTCATAAGGTCGGAGTCTGGCGGCTCCACGGCGCTTTCCCGCCATCAGCCGGGACCGAAATGCGTCACACGCGATGGCCGGCCATTCCATGTCGGAGCGTTTGCTGCCGACGACGAATCCACGGTGAGTGCGGCGCCGGTACCCTCGCCGACATGAAGATCCTGCTCGTGGTCAACCCGTCGGCCTCGTCGGTCACGGCCCGAACCCGGATCGTGATCCAGAAGGCCCTGTCGGCCGACCACCGCCTCGAGGTGGTGGCCACCAGCCGGCGCGGCCACGCCACCCGCCTGGCCCAGAGCGCTGCCAACGACGGCATGGATGCTGTCGTGGTACTCGGCGGCGACGGCACCCTCAACGAGGCGGCCAACGGGCTGGTGGGCACCGAGACCGCCCTCGCCGCCGTGCCGGGCGGGTCGACCAACGTGTTCGCCCGCACGCTCGGCCTGCCCGACGATCCCGTCGAGGCCACCGGAGCGCTGCTCGACGCCATCGAGGCCGGCTCGGTTCGCCGGGTCGGCCTGGGCTGCGTCAACGACCGCTACTTCCTGTTCCACGCCGGTGTCGGGTTCGACGCTGCGGTGGTCGAACAGGTCGAACGCAGGGGCGGGCTGCTCAAGCGCTTCGCCGGCCATCCACTGTTCGTGGCCGCAGCCGTCGACACCTGGATCCGCCACTACGACAGGCGATCCCCGGCCTTCCGGGTCTCGAGCCGATCCGTCCACGAGGCGCCGGGCGACGGCCCGGGCGAAGTCGACGACTTCGGCGAGGAGTCGGCCGTCGAGGGCCTGATGGCCGTGTGCCTCAACACCGACCCCTACACCTACCTCGGCACCCGGGGCCTCTCGCTGGCTCCCGAAGCCCGACTCGACACGCCCCTCGCCATGGTGACCCTCACGTCGCTCTCACCGGGCCGGTTGTTGCCCGTGCTGGCGGCGGCTGCTGGCCTGAGGGGAACCGTCGCCGGCAGCCCCGTCGTCGATGTGCGCACCGACGTGGCCGAGGCACTGCTGGTCCCCCTCCGGCCGGTGCCATGGCAGGTCGACGGCGACCACCTCGGAGATGCCGAGGAACTCAGGTTCCGCCATGTGCCCGACGCCCTGGACCTCGTCGTCCCCCTCGGCTCGTCAGCGTTCTCGTAGGTACACGGCCCAGCCCTGGCGGAACCCCGTCTACGCGTCGAGCGTCCGACGCAACAGTCCCGGGTCGTTGCTGATGATCCCGTCGACGCCCCAACCGGCAAGTTCGACCATGCGGTCCGGCTCGTCGACGGTCCACACCACGACCCGGAGTCCCCGGTCGTGGGCGTGCTCGACCAGGCGGAGGTCGACCAGTCCGTCCCAGGGACAGATGGCGCCGTGCCCGTGGGCGACGGTGCGCTCGAGGAGCAGGTCGGCGGTGTAGCGCTCGGCCACGATCCAACCGCTCGGAAGGCCCGGGTCCGTGGCCCGGATCAGGTCGACGGCGGCGATGTCGAACGACGACACGAGCAGTTGCTCCGGTGGCCGGTAGGCCGAGGCGAGTCCTACGACCGCGTCGCAGACCAGGTGGACGTCCTCGTGGTCGGGGTCGCCCGGGAGGTGCTTGATCTCGACGTTGACGCCCATGCCTTCGCAGGCCTCGAATGCCTCGGCCAGCGTGGGAACCTCGCCCGGCAGGTCTCCTGCGGCCGAATCGCGGATGAGGCGCCCGTCGGCGAGGTGGGCGTCGTGGTGGGCCACCAGGACGTCATCGGCGGTACGTCGCACGTCGAGTTCGACCCAGTCGGCTCCCTGCTCGAGCGCCGAGCGGTAGGAGGCGACGGTGTTGTCGGGATGGTTCGCCGAGTCGCCACGATGGGCGATCACGAGGGGGCGGGCGGATTCGGGGCTCATCATCTCCGGCGAACCTAGTTGCCGACGGCCGCGACGGGAATCAGGCCCGGATCACGCACGCGGGTCGCGGGCGTCGTCGAGCGGGCTGACCAGTCGACTGGAGGGGATCCGCACCTCGGCGACCGTTCCGTCGTCGTCGCCCGGGCGGAGGCTGATGGTTCCTCCCAACTCCACCTCGACGAAGGTCCGCACAAGGGTGAGGCCGAGGCCGGTCGCGTCGGAGAGGTCGAAGTCGTCGGGAAGCCCGATGCCGTCGTCGACGACGTCGATGACGAGCACGTCCGGCCGCCGGTCGAGCGAGACCTCAACCCGGCCGGGCGACCCGTCCTCAGGTGCGGACGATCCGACGAAGGCGTGGTCGACGGCATTCTGGATCAGTTCGGTGACGACCACGGCAAGCGTGGTGGTGACCTGGGCGGGGAGGATCCCGGCATCGCCCGTCACCTCGAAGTGCAGTGGCCGCTCGGGCATCGAGACGCTCTCCTCGACCACACGCACGAGTGGTTTGACGATCTCGGTGAACGAAACGTCGTGGTCGGCACTCTGGGCCAATGCCTCGTGCACGACCGAGATGGCGCCGATCCGGCGGACCGACTCCCCGACCGCTGCACGGGCCTCGTCGGACGTGAGCCGGCGGGCCTGGAGTCGCAACAGCGACGAGATGGTCTGGAGGTTGTTCTTGACCCGGTGGTGGACCTCACGGATGGTGGCGTCCTTCGACACCAGCAGGCGGTCGCGGCGGCGCAGGTCGGTGACGTCGCGCACCAGCACGATGGCGCCCGTGGCCCGCCCCTCGTCGAATAACGGCAGGCAGTGACTGACCACGGTCGTCTCGGTGCCCCGGACGACCTCTTCGATGACGGAGGTGCGCTTGGCGAATGCCGAGCGGAGCATCTCGGGACCGAGCCCCGAGTCGTCGAGGCGGGCACCGACGACGGCCCGGTGCATGCCCATTCTGTGCATCACGGAGACGGCGTTCGGCGAGGCGAACTCGATGCGGCCCTCGCGGTCGACGAGCAGCAGGCCGTCGCCCACCCGGGGGGTCCGGTGGCGGAAGCGCTCCTCGTCCCGATAGGGGAACTCGCCCCGGTCGAGCATGAGGGCGAAGCGGTCGAACACCGACAGGTAGGTGCGTTCCTGTTCGCTCATCGGCCGGTCGCCGGGTCGATGGCGTTCACGGGCCAGCACGGCGATGGTCTCGTCACCACGTCGCACAGGCACCACCTTGAGGGCGATGTCGCGGTCGACGCCGACGTGGATGCTGCCCTCGACGATGCGCTTCTCGTCGAGGCACTCGGCGATCAGCGGCCTCCGACTGCGTCGGAACACCTGGCCGACGAGGTCGGCCCGGTAGAGGGTGGTGCCGGTGGTCGGCCGGACGTGGCCGAGCAGAACCAGTGGCGACTCGAGCTCGTCGGTCTCCGGGGCGTAGAGCAGCAGGTCAGCGAAGGAGAGGTCAGCGAGCAGGGCCCATGAGCCGGTGAGGTCCTGGAGGTG
>Ga0206678_10003057_pt1 | contig 10522 bp, 7 predicted proteins | sample M180m12015metaG_FD_155453 | JGI IMG/M metagenome (GOLD analysis project Ga0206678, IMG submission 155453) | Ammonia-oxidizing marine archaeal communities from Monterey Bay, California, United States - M1 80m 12015 | ecosystem: Environmental > Aquatic > Marine > Intertidal zone | place: USA...
TGGCTCGGCCAACTCCAATTAGGTTCAGCCTCTCTGATTTTCGGCCGAATCGATTTAGATAGCCACGATCTCTTTCATATCGGACGACTTGCCGTAGCAGACGAGCAGCAAGAGCCAGTGGTGGTGGATTGGCGTGCCCCTGTAGCTGAACCCTTCTACCGGGCGACCGGTCGAGATCCGATGGGACTTGTCCGTCGGCGACACTTCGTCAGTCGCGGCCGAGAGTTGCTCGACATTGAAGATGAGTTATTCGACCTCGATCAATTAGAGGAGGGCTTTCAGGGGCACGGTGCCTTGTTAGCGGCATTAGACCAGAATCGCGATGGGCAACTACGCGACATTGTCGCCACGATTCAAGGTGAACAAGACGAAATTATTCGTGATCCGCTTAAGGGAATGCTCATTGTCCAAGGTGGGCCAGGGACTGGAAAGACAGTGGTAGCACTTCATCGCGCTGCCTATCTCCTTTACACACATCGTTTTCCGCTCGAAGGTCAGGGTGTCCTCGTAGTAGGGCCCAACAGGTTGTTCTTGCGTTATATCGAACAAGTTCTCCCGAGTCTCGGCGAAGCCGGTGTATATCTGACGGTCTTAGCGGACTTACTTGGCGACATTTTTGATGATGTGCGCGTCACGCTTCCTGATTCGTCTGAGTCAGCCGCGGTCAAAGGAAATGAGCGGATGGTCTCCGTGATCGCAGATGCTATTCGAGATCGGGAACGAGCTTTGAGAGACGACCTTGTAGTGGGGTTCGGTCTTACCAGGTTGCGTATTTCGGTATCTCAAAGTCGTGGCATTGTTCGTGAGGCGCGTCGAAGGTATCGGCGACACAACGCCGGGCGTCGGTACGTTGAACGTGAGTTTTTTGCAGCGCTTGCAGGTTCACATCGTTCTCAACCTGACGTTGACAATGTGCGTCATCGGTTGCGACGTGACCCTAGAGTTCTTGAAGCGCTGGAACGCATGTGGCCGGTGCTGACTCCGGCTCAATTACTCAGGGATTTATTTGGCTCTGAGGCTCTCATTGCTTCGGCTGCAGGGAAATATTTCTCCGAAGAAGAATCGCTGACGTTGTTTCGAACGAGAGGTGAGTCGTTATCTGATTATCGGTGGAGCGATGCCGACGTGGCGTTATTGGACGAGGCCTATTCGGGTCTCGGGCCGCGTTTAGATAGGCAGCGCAAGGCCCGTGACCCTGAAGTTCGTACGTTCGGGCATATCGTTGTCGACGAAACTCAAGATCACACACCGATGGCGTTGCGCATGATCTCCCGTCGTTCCTTAAATGGGTCCATGACACTGGTGGGGGACATTGCGCAGGCAACAGCTCCTGGGGCTGCAGCGAATTGGGGTGAGGTGTTGAACTACATGCCGAACGGGGCAAGTGAGCATCGTGTTCGCGAACTGACGCTTAGTTATCGTATTCCTGCACCCAATCTAGAACTGGCCAACAAGGTTCTTGCTGTCGCTGCACCTGACCTTGCTCCGCCTAAAGCGGTGCGTTCGGTCGGTAGCCCACCGCGCGTGGTTGAAGTAGCAGGTCAACCAATAGCTTCCGTTCAATCGCTTGTAGAGAAGGCGGTATCGATGGTTTTAGAAGAGTCGGAGGTGCTTGGAGGTGGTTCGGTTGCCGTTATTGCGCCCGCAGGTCTCATCGAGATGGTCGACGAATCTCTTCGGGCAAAAGGCGTTGATTACGGTCGGGCGACGACAGCGAGTCGAAACGTCAGTGGTCCCCTCCACCCCAAAATAGCTTTGGTGCCGGTACAACTCGTAAAAGGCCTCGAACTAGACGGCACTGTGGTCATTGAACCGGCAACAATTCTTGATGAAGAACCACAAGGTCTGCGAGCGCTGTTCGTAGCCCTTACTCGCTCCACCAAGCGTTTAGCTATTGTGCACGCGCGTCCACTGCCTCGAGTGCTCGTCGACTAAGCCCACCCCTAACCACAATCGCTTCGTCAGCCGGGATTCTTGAAGACCCGTAGGAGAACCCTCTACCTTCGAGAGGCCTAGGCGTAGCCGAGGATCTTGTCCACCGAAATTTCAATGACGGTACGATCTGAACGTTCTTGTGGCATCCGATACCGCTGGGCGTAGCGTTGCGTACCTTCCAGGCAGCGAACTGGATCAGCAGTTACCAACGCTGTTCCTTCAAGGCTTAACCAGCGCCCTCCGTCAATCTGACATACCGCGGCCCGAGTTCCAGGCGACTTAAACAAAATGCGACTCTTCATGGACCCCGCCCACGTGATCACCCGGACCAACTGAGCGTTGCAATCCCAAGTGAATCCCACAGCGGACACGTGAGGACTGCCGTCGGAGCGAAGCAAAGTAAGCGAAGCGAGATGACGTTCGTCTAAGAAAGCGCTCACGTCTTTTGTGGGGTTCAAGGGATCTAACGGCATTACGGGTGCGCGATCGCGTCGAGGACGTTAAGTCGTGCTGCTCGTCGCGCGGGCAGAATGGCGGCAAGGACGCCAGCGGCAGCGCACATGACGAGAATGATGACAAAATTTCCAACTGGAATGCCGAAATCTGTGATGAATGACTCTGGCATGGCCTGAACTGCGATAAAGCCGAGCAGAGTTCCGACGAGTATTCCCAATACCCCGCCGAATACGGCGATGATTACCGCTTCCCCTCTGATCATTCGCCGTGTTTGACGTCGCGTCATCCCGACGGCTCTGAGGAGCCCAATTTCTCTTGTTCTTTCGAACACTGACAGCATCAATGTGTTCACGATGCCCAACACCGCAATGATGACAGCGAAACCGACCAGTGCGTTGACTGTGAGTAGCAAGGTGTCGATCCGACCTTCAATTGTTTCTTGGTACTCCGTTCGGTCTTGGAGGACCGCTTCAGGGTAATTGATGGCGATCGCATCAAGTTGCGCTCGGATGTTTTGGACCTCAACTCCGTCTTCAAGTTCTACAGCGGCGAAAAGGTCTGACTGCCGTCCCGGGTCGAACCCGCTTTCGTAGGTGCTCATATCGATGACCCAGTTACCGAGAATGGAACCGTCATCAAAAATTCCGATAACTCGCAAATCTTTGGTACCGGCAACCGGGAAAGTTGCCGACACTACATCGCCTACAGCCAAGGTCAGATCTTCGGCAGGATCCTTGTGTACTAGGACACCGTCGTTCGACAAACCTGAATAGCTGCCTTCAATCAGTGAGATGTCCAGTACGTGGCCCAAACCTTCTTCTTGAGTACCGATCACGTCTTTTGATGAACCGGCGACACTCATTTGGGCGGTGCCGGGTCCACCGCGAAAGCCGACAGCTATCGCCACACCATCAATCTCTTTGATTTCTTCAACGAGCTGGGGGCTGAAGCCCCACGAACCGTCTCGCTCTGTATCAATGAAGAAATCTGCCCCCAAAGAGGAATCCAGTATTGAAGAAAATGTCTTTTTGAAACTGGTACCGACAACCAAAACCATTGCGACTAGAGCTAGACCGACCATCAAGGCCGAGGCCGTGGACGCGGTTCTGCGAGGGTTTCTGCTCGCGTTTTCTCTCGCCAAGTTGCCGGATGCGCGTGCGAACCGAGTCAGAGGCCAACCCAAGAGTCGGGCTGCGGGCCTGGCGATAAGGGTGCTGAGAAGGGAAATAGATATAAATAGCAGCAGCGCTCCCGCCGCCAAGAGCCCGAGTTGTCGTAAGGCGCCACCGTCGCTTGTGGTTCCGAAGGCGGTTGCCAGAACACCGCCAACTCCCAAAAGAAGTCCGATGATGGTTCTGCGACGACCACCGCCCGACCAGAGAGTCAGGTCGTCTCGTAAGGCAGCGATGGGCGGAATCCTTGAAGCTTTCCGCGCCGGTGAAATAGCTGCCAGCAGGGTTATTCCGATACCCACTATTGCCGCCGCAATCCATGTACGCGCAGCGATGACTAACGGTCCGTCTGGCAAACCTGATCCGTCCCCAGCTTGAGCTATAAGTGCCTTGATGATCCACGTGATCCCCAGACCAGCGAATACGCCGATCACAGAAGCAATCACTCCGATAAGTAGAGCTTCAATCAGAACTGAGGAACGTATTTGACGTCCAGTTGCGCCGATAGCGCGAAGTAAACCCAATTCTCGAACCCGTTGACCCAGAACGATTGCGAAGGTGTTGTTGATGATGAAGGCACTCACGACGAGGGCGATGGCGGCAAAAACCAGGAGAGCGTTCTGAAAGATGGTGATAAATGTGTCGAATTGCTCGCTGAACTCGCTTGCCACAACATCACTCGTGACCGCCTCGAAACCAGTTGGCAGTTCCTGGGTCAACGTGTTCGCTAGTGCGGTTTCATCCACTCCAGGCATAGCGGCGACCGTCACTGTTAGAAATGAGTCGGGATAATTGAAGAGTCGTTGCGCGGTTGCGGTGTCGATCAGTACAAAAACACCACCTCCTCCATTGTCTAGACCCCACCTGGTGATGCCACTAACCCGCAAATCCTCTGGTGGTTGCAATGTCCGAATGGTGATGACGTCTCCGACCGAAATGTCATATCTTGCTGCCGTGTCGACATCGACCATGGCCTCGCCCTCGCCGGGCGCCGTTCCCTCGACCGTTTGAAACCCGCTTAATTCTGCAGTTTCCTGCTCAAAGTTAAAGGCGAGAGTAGGCGCCCCACCGGTCGGTTTAACCAAGGTTTCACCAACTGAAATTCTGGGGAATCCTGTAATCACCCCCTCGGCGCCGTAGACGCCTTTGGTAGATCTGATTTGATCAACAACTGTCTGGGTCACGACGGGCCGACTAAAAGCATCATCTTCGATTGTTTCGACGCCCCGTACTTGAAGCCAATCAGGACCGGCGATCTCTACGGCGATTTTGTCGAAGACAGAGCGGAGGCTATCGGCGAGAATAAATGAGCCCGAAACGAACGAGACACCCAGTACAACTGCAAACGTGGTTAAGGCGAGTCGAATCTTTCTCGCCAACAACGAGTTCAGGGTGAGTTTGAACACCTCAGTCGCCTAATTGCTTCATGGTGTCGAGGATCAGATCGGCAGACGGCGCTGCGAGTTCTTGAACGATGCTTCCATCGGCCAGAAATACGACGCGGTCGGCGTGAGCCGCGGCCGAAGGGTCATGGGTGACTAGGACAATTGTTTGACCCAGATCGCGCACGGCCTTCTGCATGAACTCGAGAATTTCGTCACCTGTTTTGCTATCGAGGTTGCCTGTGGGTTCATCGGCGAAGATAATTTCGGGCTGTCCCGCCAGAGCCCTGGCGACCGCGACCCGCTGCTGTTGGCCGCCGGATAGTTCATTAGGTCGGTGTTTCAGTCTGTCGCCAAGTGCTACGGCTTTAACGACTCGTTCAAGCCAGGAAGCATCGGGTGCTGTTGCCCCTAGTTGTTGGGGTAAAACGATGTTCTCCTCAGCGGACAGTGTCGGGATGAGGTTGAAAGCTTGAAAGACAAAACCAATCCGGTTCCGACGAAGCAAAGTGAGCTCACGATCGGACAATTGACTGATATCAGTGTCTCCAATGAACACCTGACCAGCAGTGAGTTCATCTAGCCCGGCGAGGCAGTGCATCAGGGTCGATTTCCCCGAACCCGACGGACCCATAATCGCTGTGAATTCTCCACTTATGAGATCGATTGATAGTTTGTCGAGAGCGAGAACTTCGGTGTCGCCTGAACCATAAATTTTACTTGCGTCTACCGTGCGGGCAGCCAGCGTGGTGGTGTTCATAACGGCAACTCTATGGACGACAAATGATTTTGTGATGAGAATTTTTTGTTTCACGCGCACCGGACGTGTTCGAGATCGCAATCGGTCTAAATCGTTGCCGAACGAAAACGATTGATAGCTCAAATATTTGACTCAAAGCCTGATATTCGCTCCCGCCAAGCGGGAGGGCTAGGGTCAAAGTTGATGGCGGAACGCGTGCTGGTGACGAAGTTAGGACTCGACGGCCACGATCGAGGTGTCAAAATCGTGGCGCGCATTTTGCGCGACGCGGGTTACGAAGTGATCTACACCGGATTGTTTCAAACCCCTGAGACCGTCGTTGCTGCCGCTATCGATGAAGATGTTTCCGCGATCGGAGTCTCCATGTTGTCAGGAGCCCACGGAGCAATACTCCCAATGGTTACTGGAGCGCTCTCAGACGCCGGTGCCGATATTCCTGTAATTCTCGGAGGCATTGTTCCGGAAGATGATTTCCAAACCCTGTATGACGCGGGTGTTGCACGAGTGCTGACTCCAGGTGCTACTGCCGAAGAAGTTGTGGAAGCTGTCCGCGGCGCTATTGAAGAGTCGCGTGTCAGTTGATCTCTAGGGACAACTTATTGACGCTCTTGTACCATCTAACACGTGATCATTGAACGATTTGGAGTTGTCGGTTGCGGACTCATGGGGTCAGGCATCGCGGAAGTGGCCGCGTTAAGTGGCTGCGATGTGAAAGTCGTGGAAGCGAACGAAGGTGCTCTTCACGCCGGCATGGAACGTATCGAAAAAAGTCTCAACCGTGCCGTGCAGGCGCAGAAAATGACGGAGGCACATCGGGAAGAAGTGATGGGAAACATTTCTTTCTCTACCAAGCTTCCAAGTCTCGCCGATAGGGAGTTCGTGGTTGAAGCGGTGGTCGAGCAAGAAGAGGCAAAGCTTGAGGTTTTCCAGCGTTTGAACGACGTAGTCGATGATCCTGAAGCGATTCTGGCCAGCAACACCTCGTCCATCCCGATCATGAAACTTGCGATGGCTACTAATCGACCACAGCAGGTGATCGGAGTTCACTTTTTCAACCCCGCCCCGGTGATGGGACTGGTAGAGATCATTTCTTCTCTACTCACGGGCGACAAAACGGCCGTTATGTGTCAAGAATTTGTCTCAGATCAACTAGGCAAGCGCGTAGTCAGTAGCCAAGACCGAGCGGGTTTCGTCGTTAACGCTCTTCTCGTTCCCTACATACTGTCGGCGATTCGCATGATGGAGTCCGGCTTCGCCAGTGCCGAAGACATCGACGCCGGCATGGTGTTGGGGTGCAACCACCCGATGGGACCATTGGCCTTGTGTGACTTAATCGGGTTAGACACGACCATGGCGGTGGCGGAATCGCTATACGAAGAGTTCAAGGAACAACTGTATGCCCCACCGCCGCTTTTGAATCGCATGTGCGACGCGGGTCTACTGGGCCGTAAGAGTGGACGCGGCTTCTACCGTTACGGATAACCCCCTAGATGTACGCTCTCCTCGATCCGTAAAGGAGAGAAGTTCATGAATGGTGTCGTCGTTGAGGGAATTGATCACACCAAAGTTACTTCTTGGTTTTCCGTTCACGTGCCGAGTTCGAGTCCTCCGTTCACATTTGAGTTGATTGCTGGGGGCCATTCGAACCTCACCTATAAAGTGGTTGATCAGGTAGGAAACGCGTTCGTGCTGCGCCGACCGCCCTTGGGGCATGTCTTGGCAACAGCCCACGACATGGCGAGAGAACACCGGATTATTACCGCCGTGGGTACAACGGATGTACCAGTGCCGCTAACTCTGGGAGTCTGCGAAGACGTGGAAATCAACGAAGCACCTTTTTACGTTATGGAGTACGTCGCCGGCGAGGTTTTACATAGTGATGCCGAAGCACAACTCGTTCCCCTGCCGGATCGCATGACGTTGAGCCGGCAAGTAGCCGAAGTCCTTGCCGAACTGCATTCGGTTGAACCTGACAACATTGGATTGGGTGACTTAGCGAAGCGAGAAGATTATTTAGGGCGGCAACTCCGAAGGTGGAGTCGCCAGTGGGAGCAATCCAAAACGCGAGAACTGGCAACCATGGAGCATGTCCACGGTCTTCTCGAACGGAAAAAACCTACGCAGGTTGGGTCCACGATCGTGCATGGCGACTACCGGCTCGGAAATATGTTGACCGATTCCACAAAGATTCTGGCAGTTCTCGATTGGGAGTTATGCACGCTAGGAGACCCCCTAGCTGACGTCGGATATCTGTTGAACAACTGGGTCGATCCTGATGAGGCTCCTGCGGGTTCTAGTGCCCCCACCCTGGCTGGGGGGTTTGCTTCCCGAGACGATTTGTTGGCGTGGTATCAAAACGCTTCCGGTCGGGATGTATCCGGTGTCGCCTATTACCGGGCCTTTTCCTATTGGCGGTTAGCTGCAATCGTAGAAGGCGTTTTGAACCGCTACCTGAATGGAGCAATGGGAGACCAGGACGACGTTGATACCAACGTTTTTAAAGAACAAGTAGAGACGCTCGCCGCCACCGCGCTAGAAGTAGTCAAGTCTTAGCGGAGAACTAAGTCGATTGGTGACTGGAATAAATAGTCACCGGAACATCCAGTCCGTCAACGTTGAAGCGCGTTTCGTGACTCCCGTCAACGAGTTCGCTCACGATTAATCCCGATTCCTTCAGCAATTCGCGCACCGTTTCTAAATGTTCGGTCTTGACCATCACCCCCGGGATTGTGGCAGTCTGATCGGTGCCCGCCAGAGAAACCCTCGTCGCCCCTACATCGAACTGCGCCCATCGATCTCCATCAACAAACGTTGGAGGGAGACCTAAAAGTTGTTCCCAGCGTTCAACAGCAGCCGCCATGTTGGTTACGGGAATGACGGAAGAAACACTGGTAGCGGTCATCGGGGCACCCTAGTTGGAAGGTGACAGGGACGAGCATGGAAGCCCAGATAGCCTCAACAACGTGAGCGATGAAACCAGTTCGAAAACTGGCCGTTTTCTTGGCGGCGCCGTTGTTGGCGCAGTCGTTGGCGCGCTAGTTGCCGGTCTAATTGTGGTGAGCCTCGGCGACGCCCAACGTATTTATGTCACCGAAAAAAATGATGACACCCAAGAAGTTGCGTTCGCCGTAGGGGCCGTCGTTGATGAACACGATGAACACCGTGCCGCCCTCACCGCGGCGTTGGACGCCGAAACTGTTACGGACGCCGACGAGGTGCTCACCCCTCGCGTGCAAATGACTGACGCCGGGCGTCTCGACGTAAAAGCTGTCCTGGCGGCAGTCGCTCCGTCGGTTGTACAAATTGAAATTGAGGATGGAGTCTTTGGGGGCGGAGGTCAGGGGACTGGGTTCATCATTAGTCCCGATGGGCAAGTCGTGACCAACGCCCACGTGGTCGAAAACGCTGTCACGATCAAAGTGATGTTGTCCGATGGGACTGTGAAGTCCGCTGAACTTGTCCAAAAAGACCCGACGAGGGATTTAGCGGTTCTAAAGATTCAGGGTGACAATCTTCCGTCGGCGAGACTCGGCAATTCCGCTGAAGTTGAAGTAGGAGATGAAGTTCTGGCTATTGGCAACGCGCTTGGGTTGGGGGACACCCCAACCGTCACCACCGGCATCGTCTCGGCGCTCGATCGGCAACTTCAGCTCTCAGGAAATAGGCTTACTCATCTTATTCAGACCGACGCAGCGATTAACCCAGGTAATTCGGGCGGTCCGCTCGTCAACGCGAATGGTGAGGTCATTGGAGTTAACACCGCCATTGCCGGTAACGCGGAAGGTATCGGATTCGCCATATCGATTGACCATGCGCGGCCAGTCATTGAGACCCTGCAGACGGGTGAAGTACCCCAGCGCCCTCTATTAGGCGTCAACATCATCGACGTTGACCTGCTCGACGAGACCTCTCGACGTCAATACGACATTTATGAAGGTGTCGAAACTGGCGTGGTCATCGTTGCTCTCGTTGAGGACGGAGCAGCGAACGCCGCAGGATTAAGGGTCGGCGAAGTTGTCATGAAGTTTGATGGGGTAGAAATCGTGACAGTCGACGATCTTGTTGACGCAGTGAGAGGAAGCGAGATTGGGCGGGTTGTTAAAGTCGTTGTCGTAAGTAACGACGGTTCGATTCGCAACGTCCGGGTCGAATTGGGCTTCACCGAAGGAGCTGGCGGCTGACGCCACTGCACACGCGAAAAGGGCAACCGTTCGGCGCGCCTGCTCAATGTTCGCGATACTTCTCCCGTTGAACCACGTGTATGTGACTAGCTGGAGACAATATGTCTGATCGTATTTTCGATACTGGAACCGACGACATCAATACCGAAGTGATTGATGGAGTCATGAGAATCACTCTCAATCGTCCTGAACGACGTAATGCCATGTCTGATGGCATGTTGCAAGGACTCGTCGCTTCGCTCAGTGATGCTGAGGTAGCAACTGATGTAGGAGCGGTTGTCATTACTGGCGCGGGAGGCGCCTTCTGTGCCGGCGGAGACGTCAAAGGAATGGCAGAAGCTGGAGGCGAGGGCGGGGATAGTGCCGTGCAGTACGACGCTCGTGTCCATTTACAGCGCCGCAACCAACGAGATACGGCTGGCAAACTCTATGAGTTACCAAAGCCGACGATCGCGGCGTTACCCGGTCCGGCCGCCGGAGCGGGTCTATCGATAGCGTTGTCATGCGACCTTAGGTATGCATCACCCAACGCCATTCTCACTACGGCATTCGCTCGCGTGGGCTTTAGCGGAGATTATGGAGGCACTTATTTCATGAGCCGACTAATCGGTTCCGCAAAAACTCGCGAATTGTATT
>Ga0206678_10003058_pt1 | contig 10518 bp, 6 predicted proteins | sample M180m12015metaG_FD_155453 | JGI IMG/M metagenome (GOLD analysis project Ga0206678, IMG submission 155453) | Ammonia-oxidizing marine archaeal communities from Monterey Bay, California, United States - M1 80m 12015 | ecosystem: Environmental > Aquatic > Marine > Intertidal zone | place: USA...
TTTTGTACTCCCCAAGGTAATTCTTTAATTTGGTAAGTTCCGTCTGAGCTGCTAACAAGCATTGTTTGAATAGACTTTCTTGTGCAGTCCCACAAGTAGTATAAATCAAAGGCTTCACCTTTCTCAGCCTGTGGGCCGCAAAAGGTCTCAAGCAACGCTCTATCTTCATCGTTATTCAATGAAAATGTATCTCTACCATCATCTCGGTTTACTGCATACCAAAACTCAGGGTAGCCGTCATTATTAAGGTCTCTTGGAACCTCGGCTACTTGAAAATAAGGGCTTCCACCACCATCACTACCGGTTGGTGCATCTGAAGAAACAGCCGTGACTTCAATAACCTCAGAACCGAATAGATCTTCTGTGCAATCGTAGTGATCTTGATCATTACTGCAATACATCTTCCAGGCGGCACGAACTTTTATATTATGCTTTTGGCCGTTGATACTGTCGCTTTGATAACAACTGAAGGCGAACATAAAATCATCCGTTGAATCCTTGTTAATATCAAAGCCAAGTAATGGAACAGTCCAACGACGCGATTTTTTCTTGCAATAATCTATATTTCCCTCAGCGGAATCACCAATCCATCTCTGGCTATTAGGGAAATCCCAGTAATCAGAAGGGCTATCGTCATTTGAACTCACACTAAAACCAAATCCTGAGAGCGTGGAAATAATTAAAAAAGAATATAGTTTAGGTAGTAAATATTTCAGCGAATTAGTTCCTTTAAAATAGTGTATGCCAACAATAATAACGAAAACCGATATGACTAACCATTCAGCCCCGATTAGTCTCAGGTGGGGTGGTTTGGGGATGTGGGAAAAGGATTAAGAGCGTGTAGGCATTCGCCTAGAGGATCAACACATCACGGGGTACTGACAAGTTAACTCATACCCGTGGGCTGGAGCTACAAAATAGTTGCGGTGACACGATTATTACGGACCGCTGGCTCCATTTAGAGCGCAATTTGATGCAGAAAGGGGCAGAGTACTCCCACTTCTGAGTCTCAAAATAGTTAACTTGTCAGTACCATCGATCGGATTGCAGCGGTATTCTAAGCCTGGCACCGTGATGCCGCATCACTCAAGGCAGGTACCAGATGGGTGATGACCATGCACGTTCCTGAATGGTGGAAGGCCAGTCGGGGCGCGGAGCCACGCCAGCTCGAACTGCATCCCAGGTCGACCACCGGCAACTCGGGTTTTCCAATACGCGCACGTAATAGACAGCTCGCTGACCATGATCGAACTCTGGATCTCGCCACAGGGTCCGAAGTTCGCCAGCGCCAACGTCAGTGCTAACTCTACAGTCCTTAAGACTTACCAGCGCGCCATTATCAGGACAGCGTTGGGTCTTGGGATCAACTTCCAGCCCATCTGAGCATGCGATATCGTAAACGCGCTCTCGGGCCTCACCTTTTTCAATCCATCCCTTTACCACCTGCAAGCGCTGCAAAGGGTTGCTGTCCACGTCACGAGCGGCCATCACTAGGAAGCTGGGTACCTCCTCACTCCGAGCAGCGGCAAGATCGCCACCCATCGAGACTCCACTCGCGTAGGCGAGAGGAATCGCATCCAGGGCGTTAACCAGACTCTCATCCCAGCCGTATCCTGCAAAGAACCGTACACGTATTCGCGGCCCTGATGTACCGAAGGTTTCCTTGCGCCGTAACGCTGCATAGATTGAATCACGCGTATTTGCCTCGGCCCAGACACCTGTCAGCCCTGAAGCGCTGCGTTGTCTCACATTGGCATATAGATCCGAATTTCCGTCGATAGGCACAGAACCTCGCACTTGTGGAGTACTCTCGACGAGCCCCCCGGAGGATCCAAAATGATTCGACTCGTCATAAGATCCAGCTGCGAGATGGGTGTCAGTCGCACCAATCAGGCCGAAACGGTACGGGTTCACTCCTCGTTCCTCGTCCATTACCAAGCCGTCGAGATAGGCCTGACGTACATAGCTGCCCTGTGGCTGACTTTGCGCGTTGTCAGCAATCTTAATTTCCCACAGTTCGAAGTCTGCCCACTCGTCGTTTGGCGAGAGTAACGGATGTGTCTCAGAGGTTCCTTTGGCCTGAGTAATCTCAACCAGCGGTTCATTTCGCATACGTTGTTCTGCGTAAGCGGCATCTATAGTCCTGCCCTGCCAGTCGGTTTTCGCAAACATGGCGCCGTCTGAGCCATTTGAATTATGCGGGATCGCGAGCGCCTCAATGCCGTGCGCTCTCAAACGATCCATCCATTTCCAGAGATCCTCAGGGTTATGTGAGTCTTGTTCTCTGAAGGGCTGCTTGGGGACGCGGCTACCTTGAAAGATCACATTGCGGTGTAGATTTCGAATTGAAGGGCCGTAAGCTGTAAACTCATAGCCTATGAATGTCGTGAATTTTCCGGGCTGGTTGTGGCGCTCTGCGGCATCAATCACTTCTTGCCAGGTAGACCGTACCACTCGCATATCGAGTAGGTCGTCAACAAAATCCGGACCTGGATCAGTGAATCCTGTTACTCCGTCAGGATCCCAGTGGTCATACATTGCATAGTATGTCGCGAGGCGTTCCTCGGGAGTCTTCGCGTTCTGTAGTCGAAGCCCAAGCGGATGCTTACCGGGCCCTGTACCTGGGTCATCCATTGCACGCGACATCCCCAGAAAACCTGCATGGTCAGTGACCGCCTGGAAATCGAGTGGTTTAAGAATCTGAAGCGTTGAACCAGACGGATGGCGTATTGGCTCCCCTTTCGCGAATCGATAGGCAGCGTCAGGCTCCTCTTTTGTCCCAATCATATAAGCGTCAATCGACAATCCGGTGTGGACGTGCAGGTCTCCGAAGAGCGCGACTCTTGATGCAGGATCATCCGTGCTGGGACCGACATTTGGCGCGTTGCTGAATTCACTAGATTGTAGGTCATCAGCGGCTACACAACTTATGCTGAAGAACGTTAATGTGCACGAAGATACGATTGACGCCAATGTACGACGGTTTAGTCCAGCAAAAATTCTACACCACAGCATCTGACTCTCCTTTGAGATACCAGTCTGCTAGCACAGGGGCCTCGTCAAACTTTTTTAAAGAAAAATAGCGGGGAGAACAAATATCTGAGAAATTAATCATATTGTCAATTGGTTTCTTCTCCCCACTTCCTTGCGGAGATTAGGTTCCTGCAACATTAGAAAGCCCCAGGAACCCGGTAGGTTATTCGCTGGGAAAGGGATTTCTGCTTGCGCGCCACTAAAGAGTGGTCGATTGATAACAGCCCCCAGGTTATGGAGTCAGAAAAGACGCCGAGACCAGGAGTAACAATATAGATATTTCGTCGAGAGAAACGAACAGCCTAAGGAGCTAACTCTCAGGGTTTATCCCCGTATAAAGCGCCTCCACCCATTGCTTAAGGACAGCGACCACTTCCATCGCCTCCTCACGTGGCAGAACCGTTGCCTGTCGAAGCACAGCGTCGATTGCAAAGACACTCACTTGAGCCATGGCGGTGTGGGTAGGTGTAAGTTCCTCGTCGCCACGCAGGCGCTGGGCGACGCGATCAACACTAAGCTCGTTCGTCAACCGATCATACGCACGAAGTTCAGGAACCACTTGGATGGCCTCTAGCAGAGCAGTTGCGCCCACTTCGTTAAAGTAAACCTCGGCTTGAGCTTCGACATTCGGTACGAGAGACGTCGGATCTTTGTCGAATAACCTTGATTTGGCATACCAGCGACTCACGAGCACCTCAAGAATCGCGTACTTGTTCGGGAAATATTGATACAGGGTTCCAATCGCCAAGCCGGACTCGTCGGCCACCGATTGCATTGAGAAACCATCGAAGCCCTTGAGATCCAGCACCGTGGCTGCAGCAATGAGCACACGCTCAACCGTCATTAAGGATCGCGTTTGCTTTGGCTTTCGTTGGGAGCCGGTCTTGCTTGAGCTTGTTGTCATCTAACCAGTCTGATTCAACATCCAAGGTTTGTAAAGATTGCGACAACACGCCCTCATGCACTGATCTCGCCTAAAAAAGCAGCGACCAGCATTCGTCTCTCACAGCCCCATTATCAGCACGACAACTTCTCTATTGACGCTATTGGAGATCGTGTGGCAATATCTAGAACATGAGGATTTCCTCATGTATCAATTGAATTAGCTGTCTTTTGAAGAAAAGAGTCTTGAAGAAAAGAGTTTGGCGCGCGAAAAGAACAGCTAAATTTTTTAGATGAACTGAGAATTGGGAGTTAGCCATGTCTGCCACAAAGCAAACCAAAAGTCTTGATGAACTGTTAACTGCCCTTGAAGAGTACCGGCAGAAAGACGTTTCGAACCAGGTGACGTTGCCGCGGGCATGTTACACATCTGAGGAATTTTTCGATCTAGAACGGGAAAAGATCTTCAATGATGCATGGCTGTGTGTCGGTCACGAACTCGACTTCGCGAATCCTGGAGATTTTTTTGGCGTCAATGTAGGTCTTGAGCAGATGGTGATCGTCAAAGGCCAAGATGGAAAAATTCGCGCACTGTCAAGCGTTTGCAGGCATCGCTATGCGCAGATCATCGAACACGGCGAACGCGGTAACGGGAACGTCATACAATGTCCTTACCATCGATGGACTTATGACCTTGATGGCAAACTAAACAAGGCGCTTTTCCTGGAAAAGAACACGTGCTTCGATAAATCGAAGATTTCGCTTCCCGAGTACCGATCGGAGATTTGGCATGGATTCGTGTTCGTAAACTTGAACGACGATGCAAAGCCTTTGGCACCTCAGCTTGAAGAGCTAGACGAGCAAATGAAAGTGATCGCTGAACAGGTCGGTAACGGAGAGTTCAAGCCCGTTGAATACTACAGCGAAACATGGAAGTGCAATTGGAAACTCTTTCAAGAGAATAACTCAGAGGGGTATCACCACATGGGGGTGCACATTGACTCCCTGAACAAGCCCTATCCAACGACTATGATTTCCATGGAAGATTCGCATACTACGGGCGGCGAGGACAGTATTTGGTCTGGATATAATTCTCCCCTTGATGAGAGCTCCGAGCGTGGCAAGACATCATTGGAGAGAACTCAGTTTAAACCTGGCGACATGGCTCAAACGACACCCTACTTGAATGTGTTAGATGTTTTTCCAAGTACGGCGTTCACTATATCCCCTTCAAGTGTCGGGTGGTTCACGTTGTTACCCACCGCGGTTAACGAAACCATTTATATCGCGGGGTCTATTTCAAAGCTCGATCCGAGTATTACGGAAGGTGATATAGAGGGGGAGTACAAGGGCCGTCCCACCGCAAGAGTCCTCGATGAGGACGGAGACATTCTGGGAGGCATTCAACATGCGCTTACCTACGGAAAGAAGGTCGAACCGGTGGGATGCTTATCTTGGCAAGAGCAAAACCTTGCAACATTCTACAAGCAGCTTGCTCGAAAGTTGCGATCTTGAAGCGATTGGTGGTTCACCCCAGACAGCATGATACTTTACGTACCGGTTTCCTTAACGCTCTCCATTACGACAAATGTACTGGTCTGGATAACATGGGGCAATGACGAAATGCTTTCGCCAAGGACCGTTCGATACTCTTCCATATTCCTCGTACGAACCTTTAACATGTAGTCAAAGGTGCCAGCAGTCATATGGCATTGTTCCACCGCCGGAATCTTGCGCACTGCTTCATTGAAAGCTGACAGCGCGCTGCTGCGGGTATCTCCCAGCGTTACCTGGGCAAAGGCAATATGGTTGGATCCCAACTTGGCGTGATCGACTAAAACGGTGTATCCCTTGATAACGCCCCGACTCTCCAGACGTTTCATTCTGGTCTGGCAAGGAGTTTTAGACAAACCAACCACGGTCGCCAGGTCAGTCAGTGTGACACGGGCGTTCTGCTTTAGAGTCTCGATAATCACCAGATCAAACTTGTCTAATTCCATTGGCTAAACCTAATATCATTGATGGATATTTTTCCTGAATATCTGAAATTTCCTTATCAAAATAGCTGCACAGATCCATTGTGAGGGAAATAATTGCACTCAAAGCTAGTTATTAAGGAAATTATACCCGTGCCACCAGGTTATTCTAGGCAAGAATCATACTGAACCTGAACCTGAACCTGAACCTGTGACCAACCACAACAATCCTCTTGCTGATGAAGCATCGATCCGCTCGCAGATCCGATCCAGATACCTGGCTGACGAACACGAGATCATCTCTGAACTGATTGACGAAGCGGCACTGAGCGACGCCTTGAGAGTATCGATTTCACAGCGTGCTGCGGCATTGGTAAGAACATTGCGAAGCGAATCCGATCCTACCCTGATCGAAAAATTCCTGGCCGAATACAGATTGACCACAGATGAAGGCGTCGCACTGATGTGTCTCGCCGAAACCCTGTTACGGGTGCCTGACAACACAACCGTTCAGGCGCTTATTGACGACAAGTTGGGACCCGGTGACTGGTCTGCTCACCTTGGGCATTCCAAATCACCACTAATCAACATAACAACCTGGGGATTGATGGTTGCAGGAAGACTCATCACACCATTTGAAGAACTGAATCTGGCCGAAATTTTGCGCGGTCTGACAAAACGACTTGGCGATCCAATGGTGCGAGTTGTGGGAGAACAAGCCATGGCTGCAATGGGCAGACAGTTTGTTCTTGGTCGCAGCATTAAGGAAGCGGTCAAGCGTTCCAGTCGAAAGGAAACAAAGGGCTACAGTTATTCCTACGACATGCTGGGCGAAGCCGCGAGAACGGATGCCGACGCCCTGCGTTACTTCGGCACCTATGCCGCTGCGATTGATTATCTGAAGAATTATTGCCGATCAAACGACATAGGCGAGAACCCCGGCATATCCGTCAAGTTATCTGCACTGCATCCCAGATATGAAGCTGCTCAGCATGGTCGGGTAATAAATGAACTCGTGCCCCGAGCCCTGGCACTTGCCAGACAAGCAAAGGCGGCAAATATGGGTTTCAACATTGATGCCGAAGAAGCCGATCGGCTCGATGTTTCGCTGGATGTGATTGAAGCCATGTTGCATGATCCGTCGCTCGCAGGCTGGGACGGTTTCGGTGTTGTCGTCCAGGCTTACGGTAGACGCGCATCTCAGGTACTGGACTGGCTCTATCTTCTGGCCACCAAACTCGATCGAAAAATCATGGTTCGCCTTGTCAAAGGAGCGTACTGGGATACTGAGATCAAACGGGCTCAGATACTGGGTCTTCAGAGTTTTCCGGTTTTTACCCGCAAGGCATGCTGCGATGTTTCTTATATCGCCTGCGCAAAAAAACTGTTGAATATGCGAGATCGCATTTATCCCCAGTTTGCCACTCACAACGCCCACTCAGTTTCAGCCATATTGGAACTTGCCGGTGGAACAAGCGGCTATGAGTTCCAACGACTGCATGGCATGGGCGAATCGCTGCACGAAGCAGTAAAATCGGAATCAGGCACGCGCTGCAGAATCTATGCGCCAGTCGGAAAACATCGCGACCTGCTTTCCTACCTGGTACGCAGGTTGTTAGAAAATGGTGCCAACAGTTCGTTTGTGAACCAGATCGTTGATACTCGTATTGCACCTGTGGACATTGCCCAGGACCCTTTCACATTGATTGCAAGCTTGGGTGAGGCAGTTGCCAGCAAGCTGATCACCCCACCATCGAGGTTATTTGGTGAGTATCGGCGTAACGCCAAAGGCTGGGATATCACCGATGTTTCTCAACTCGAGCATATTGAGTCGGCACGTCAGAAGTGGAAGCAACATCAGTGGTACGGTGGCCCCGTCTTGGCATCGCCCGCTGGAACAGGAGAGATCAAAAAAGTAATCAATCCCGCGAACCCTTCCGATTCCGTTGGCGAAGTCCAATATGCCTCTGCAACTGACGTTGAGCAGGCGATTCGATCTGCTGAAGAGGAATTTATTCACTGGTCAGGGCTGCCCGCGTCAGAACGCGCCGAAAGGATTGCACGGGTTGGGGGGCTATACGAGCAACATGCAGTTGAGCTGTTTGCCCTTACCACGCGTGAAGCAGGTAAAACACTGCCTGACGCTATTGCTGAGGTGCGTGAGGCGGTAGATTTTGCCCGCTACTACGCGCAACAAATCTATGCGGATGCCAATCTCAAGGCAAGGGGTATCATTAGCTGTATTTCCCCCTGGAACTTCCCGCTTGCCATCTTCAGCGGACAGATACTGGCCAGCCTTGCTGCAGGTAATGTTGTGCTGGCAAAACCGGCAGAGCAAACTTCCCTAATCGCAGTTCGCGCCGTTGAACTGATGCATCTGGCTGGTATACCTACAGCTGCGCTGCAATTGCTGCCGGGTACTGGTGCAGACGTCGGTACTGCCCTAACTTCCGATCAACGAATTGCCGGTGTCTGTTTTACCGGTTCTATCACCACGGCGCAGACAATCAACCGGGCCATGGCTGCAAACATGCCAGCGTCGGCACCGCTCATCGCAGAGACTGGTGGCTTGAATGCAATGATTGTCGACTCAACGGCACTGCCAGAACAGGTTGTCAAAGATGTTATCGACTCGGCGTTTCAAAGTGCCGGTCAGCGTTGTTCTTCACTACGAATGCTCTATCTGCAGGAAGACATTGCGGACAAGGTTCTCCAGATGCTCAATGGTGCTATGGATGAACTCCAGATCGGGGATCCGTGGGAAGTCACCACGGACGTTGGCCCAGTCATTGATGAGACCGCCAAAGCACGCATCTGGGAGCACTGCGACCGACACAAGCGGCAGGGCAAGATATTGAAACAGTTGACCCCACCAGCCCAGGGTCGATTTGTTTCCCCCACGGTCATCCAACTCAGTGGAATTGAAGAACTTGAAGAGGAGATATTCGGCCCCGTCCTTCATGTTGCCACCTTCGCTGCAGAAGAAATCGAATCAGTAGTCGATCGTATCAATGCCAGAGGTTATGGCCTCACCTTTGGTCTACATACCCGCGTTAACGCGCGGGTTGAGGCACTAACCCAGCGCATTGCAGCCGGTAACATCTATGTTAACCGCAATCAGATTGGCGCCGTTGTTGGCAGCCAGCCATTTGGTGGTGAAGGACTTTCAGGGACGGGTCCCAAAGCTGGCGGTCCCCACTACGTCAGGAGGTTTATGATTGCAGATTCAACGCCGGTAACAACCAACAATAGAGCAACAACTGTCAGTGCAGATGATATTGCAAGGGCAATCATCGAGGTCGACCAGATCGGTGAACTTGAGGCAGCAGTCCGAAATGAAGAACTAGGAAAATTCTTCGCCAACTTCCCGGCCCCCCTGACAGATGAAACCACAGAAATGTCAGGCCCCACGGGTGAACTGAATCTATCGTATTACGCGCCGCGCGGTATCGTCATCTGTGCCGGACCCGACGCTGCGAGCGCGAAAGCGCAGGCGAATGTCGCCCTTTCCCAAGATAACAAAGTGATCGCAGTTGCCCCGGATATCGGATCGGTCCTGCCTGCCCCGACCGAGACATCACTCGCTTTGGTTTCAATTGATGGTGTCCTGCGCGGGGAATCGCTGACCAATCTAGACGGGTTCGCCGCGATTGCCAGTGACGGGGACGATGAGCTGCTGTCTGAATATCGTCAGCAATTGGCAGGACGTGACGGGCCTTTGTTGCCGCTAATTACCGAATCCCGCTGTGCCGAGCACTTCGTCCTTGAACGTCACCTTTGTGTCGACACAACGGCAGCAGGTGGCAATGCAAGTCTGGTAGCGAATTCCGAATAGGAGTTTCGCAGCAACGGTTTTACCTTTCTTGTTTGCTTGGATGTCGCCAAATCAATTCGTCTCGGGATTGGTTTCAACCACGAAGTACCTTAAGAAACCGGACCGAAAACTATTGAAACCGGACATCTACTGCGCAAATGGCACCGGCAATTTGAATCCGGAGATAATCGCTCAAAATTGGCTCAAGCCGCACTCGTACCCCGACCCCGACATAATCTTGTTCGGTATCACGGCGTATTCGCTCCCAATTCAAAGATGAGGAAATTCATCGTCCCAAAAAAGAGTACTAGGTCAGTTATGAAATTAAAGAACAAAGGGCATGACAAAAGACACAAAATGGCTGAGCAAGCAGCGAGTCGGAATGATCTTGTTGCACCATTAACCTGGGCTCAACGACTTAAAAGAGTCTTTAATATTGATATCACCCTATGCCCCTTGTGCGGGGGAGCTATGCGTGTCATCGCTGACATCACTGATCCAGATATCATCCAGAAAATCCTGGATCACATCGAAGCGCAACCACCACCAGTCGAATCTGCCACAGCTATTCAATCCAAAAACATGCCTGGATGAACAAGCCAAAATCACCCCTGCCCGACCTTTAAATCTCCTAAGTGATAAACCCAACAGTCTGTAAGCCAGCAGATCAGCATCGAGGCAGTCATTGACCATCAAAAGGATCACCACGTCACGGTGTCTTAAACTCAAATGATCATCAGCAATTACAATACTTGACCGTTCTTTGGAAAATGTGGTTTATTCGCCTTATTCCCGGCATGGAGTTACCTGGTG
>Ga0206678_10003062_pt1 | contig 10514 bp, 14 predicted proteins | sample M180m12015metaG_FD_155453 | JGI IMG/M metagenome (GOLD analysis project Ga0206678, IMG submission 155453) | Ammonia-oxidizing marine archaeal communities from Monterey Bay, California, United States - M1 80m 12015 | ecosystem: Environmental > Aquatic > Marine > Intertidal zone | place: USA...
ACAGGCTGGCTTGCAACGAAGTCGGTTTAACGGATAATGCGCTAAGCTTTAGGTGATTATCATGTGTGCGGCACCCACTGAGACACACTCTCTTGGATAATTCCAATTAAGACTGGCTAATCGGATTTTCTGGGATAGCTAAAGCAAGTTTCCTAATTTTGATTGATAGCACTATTGTTATTAGCTTGTTCATCATTTTTCCTGCCTTACGAAACCCAGAAGGGGTTTCTGAAATTCTGCGCCAAACCCTGAAAGTATTTCTTTAGCCTCGTCATTTACATTGCCAAAAACGATAAACCTTTTCACCTGGACTGCATCTTCAAAAAAATAAAAATATGGCTGCATGTTGTTTCCATGCGCAAGAACCGCCTGATTGTCTTGATAACGTTCGTATATAGTAAGCTTGCTTTCATCTTCATTTAGGCAATATTCATACGCCAACGCTCCAGGTTCATTTGCTTTAACGTGAGCTACTATTTCTTCAAGTTTCTCATCTACAAGCTTTCTATTGACTATCGTTCCTTCATACACCCAATGAATTAAATCGCTCATAATTATCCCTATGTTTTAAAATATCTAAAAGTTACTTTTTTGAATGAATGCAGCAACGCTAAAATCAGAGTAGGGCGAGTGTTGTTAGCAGTTTCATTGGTTAGGTGAGTGAAGAAAAGACATTACTCTTTCATTAATGAAATTTGCGTCGACCTCTGATCTTCCGAGGCCGGCCATATGACCCCATAATGAAGGTATGACAACAAATTTGGAGTTTGGTATTAGTTCAGCCTCCCATCGTAAGGCTTCTATATGGAAATATTGATCAGTCTCGCACGGCATATATAAGACCTCAGATTTTATTGAGGTTAGCGCTGCTTCACTATCGCCATTAAATCGAGATGTTTTTCCTATATCATTACGCTGCCAAGTATTAGCTAGCGCAATTAAATTATTTGCATCCCAAGACTTGACAACGGTTTTGTAGAATTCAATAAAGTCTTCAGGACTTTCTATACCCATATCTCGATACAAACCCAGTCGGAGCCATTCTTGAGAGGTACCCCATGCGGCCCAATGAGTCCCGCCGGCTTCTAGCCCAATTGTTGGAGGTTCAGTATAAAAGCCATCCATATATGCAGAATCTGCCCTTATTGCGCTCTTAAATCCTTCGAGCCTGACGATACCGTGAGGATGCTCAATGGCTGAGCCGCAAATACCAATAGTTTTATTCATGAAATTTGGGTGGCTTACCGCCCATTGAAATGCCTGTTGGGCTCCCATAGAAAATCCCACGATTGCTGCACCATTTGTGACTCCAAATTGCTCGGTCAACAGGCGATATTGAGCCGTGACATTATCCCTGATTTCTATTGTGGGGAAATTAGGACCGTCAAATGGCGGTGGTGTATTACTAGGCGAGCTCGAATAGCCATTTTGAAACATATCTGTCGCAACGATGAAATAATCTTCTGGGGAGAGAGCTTTGTCACTTTGTATTAAAAAATCAAATCCATGATGATCCCCTAGATAGGCTGACGGAACCAAAATGAGATTATCTTTGTCTTCGTTCAATTTGCCATGGGTTACGTATGAAAGGGTAGCAGAGGGCAATATTTCGCCGCTTTCTAACTCAAAGTTTACGATTTCAAAAACTTGATGACCGCCGTCGCCAAAGGAAATATTTGGTAAAAAAAATGCAAATGATATAAGAAGTATTGCTAATTTCTTTTTCATATTCATACCTAGAAGACGCTATCGTTATCGGGGATAGCTACAGCGGTGCTGTTTGTTGCTGTTAGTAGATGAAAAAATTTAGGTGTTTAGGGATGCTCATCTGGATCCCCCAGGTTGTAGGATAGATACAATAACCAGTCTGATGAACGCAATGCAGGACTGGATAAATAAATAGAAAACACCTAAAAAATATATTCCCAGATCAGGTTCCACTAAACCAACCAAAGCCGAAAATTGGGCTAATGTTGCGGAGACTGCTAAGAAGGATACCCCAAACGAAACATAACCATTAAGGTTTCGCCTTGCAAGCACGAAGGAACGAATTAGATAAGTGGAAAATCCGAGAAGATAGACACCTAGCCCGCCTATGCTCCAGGTCCAGTTGATATGATCCGAGTTTAAAAGAAAAACATATGGCATTAGCGACGCTACGATTGCTGACAGGCTGCTGAATACCATTAAGCGGAAACGAGTTAAATGGCCTGGATCCCAGTCGCTTGAATTACTGCCGACCACAGCGATAATAATTCCTGCAAATCCGGCCAAAGCAGCAGAAATCTCTGCCATCGACAATAATGCATCGAGATTCTCATTCATGTACGGTCGGCCTAAATATATAAATTTTAGTCAAAGTAACAGAGGAAAAGCATAGTAGGAATATTATTAAGTTATTGATAGCTTGTTTTAATATTACACTGTCTACCTAGGGTTGCTAATTGCTTTGATTTCGACATTTGCGCTGAAATTAGCGGCTCAACCTGGCAACCTACAGATAAGAAAAATGTTTAGCAATATGCGTTTGAACACTATTATTTTTCCACCTATGGGCTAGGTAATTACCATAATATTTATCGACTCTTGGTTCTCGCCTATAAAAAACACTGGCGAGCAGCCTTAGGAAGGCTGCAGTGGTTCGCTAGTTCATGATACGCTTGATTAAAAGCATGATACATCGTACTACTGGTATCTAGATGATTGATCTAGAAGTGATGTATCTAGCTCATACGGTAATCACTCACCCAACAAGCTCCAAATAGATCTCAATGCGTTGCATCTGGAAGCGATACAGGCCTTGGCTGAGGATTAGTCGCTGCCGAGATCATCAATAATGACGCTATGCAGACTATCCAGAGTTGAGCCAATTTTCCATGATTAAAGTATTCAGAACGATAACTTTTCTCCGCTCTATGATGCTATTGAGTCTAATTTCACTCACAAATAACACCGCAGCACATCATAGCTTTGCTGCAGAATTTTCGTATGAATTATTCGGAGTCAGGGAAGGAGAAGTGATTGAGGTGCTGTTCGTTAATCCTCACGCGCATATTTTCTTTTCAGTAGAAACCGGAGAGGGGCGAGAGGAAATATGGGATGCTCAATCCTCTACACCCCAGAATCTTCTCCGTCGAGGCTGGAGCCCTGATACTATAAAAATCGGAGATCGAATAGCAGTGGAAGGAAATTTGGGATTAGAAAACAGTCGCAGGCTTTGGGTTGTTACAATAACAATGGAGGATGGAGAAGTTATATATGCCAGTGGTGGAGATAATTAGGTTTTCTACAGGAGGCCCTAAGGAATGACTTTTATTATTGGCTCTGCCGTTGCCCAACACGATCTAGAAATTCTATTAATCTTCCTTCGAGTTGTAAGCCTCTGTAAAAAGGATAAGAGTCACAGTCGTATTCCATCATTGTGGCTTCTGGGCTCTTTCGCCACTGCCTAAACCTAGTTACTGGCCGCTCGTAATTCTGCGGGTCATGGAGAGTCAATAAGCTACGTAGATTCTTTCCGTCCTCACTCATAGTTATTCGCTCAATAACCCTTGCTTGGTTTGATATGGGTTGCCCTGCCTGATCCACGAAATTTGGTTTAAGTAAGGACGTCTCTATTACTAAGGTACTGTCTTCCCAGTGACCCTTGGAATAGCCCATCGCCGAAGCCGGCAGATTTTCAGGCATATTCCTTCCGTCCATATAAATCCGCCTAACCTCACGAAAGCTTTCGTACAGAATCGTTATCTGATCTTCGTTTCCAATAATTTCCATCGGATATGGCCAGCCAGATAATCTAACTAATCCAGGGGAGATACACCGCATTCCAGGGTCATCCAGATAACTGTAATCATCAACTAATGTTTGCGCCAAAGCTGTGTAGTCTAGATCCACCTTCTCCATTCCAGCGGAAATTCGCGACCAAATTCCGCTAATATCAACAGGCCTAGCTTGCAAGTTGCGATTCTGATTTATTTTGGTCGCAACCCAAGTTCCAGTGGAGTTGTCATGATTAGCTACTAATGTTCCATTTATCGAATCTTTACTAATGGTTCCTGTGAAATGACGGCTCAGACGTCTGCCGCCACCATTTCGATAGTCGACAATCATTTCTATTTGATCGGCTTCTAGTTTTAAGTCTACTTGGCCTCCATCTACGAAAGCTTTCATGCCCTCGTCAGTTTGTTCAAAACTAATTACCCCAAGCCGTTCCACTTCATGGTTTATAGTTAGCATCCAGTCCCCTTCCAATTGAGCAAAGCAATTACTGGTCGCTAAAAAGCTTAAATTTAAGAACGTCAATAGAGTACTAAAAGTAATTTTTTCCATTAGTTTGCGGCTCCACCTCTAGGCTGAATGACTGACCCATCTTCCAGTGTTATTGTCACTATCCAGAGCCTGCGACTGTTTTCTAAACCTAAATTGCCATTTATTTTAATTTGGTCTCCAGCCTTGATTGTGTCTTTGTTCCAGCCTCGGCGGAGAAGGTTTTGAGGTGGGAAAGTTTGTGCAGACCAGATTTCCTTATTTCCGTCTTCGTTTGTTACTGAAAAGAAAATTCGAGCATGAGGATTAACAAAGTGAACTTCCATAACCTCTCCTTCACGTTCACCAAAATTCTCATACGAAAATTCAGCTGCGAAACTATGATGTGCAATAGTTTTGCTGGTAAAAAAAAGAAGGCCAAAAACCCCTAGATATTGAACTAATTTATTCATAATTAAGCCTTTGCGCAGATTTCTGCGCAAGCTGCAAGTGGTTTGCTAGAAATCATCTTTGCGCTCCGATTCTTCAGATTACTTCATCTTTGCAACTAATTGAAGGTGCTTGGATAATCTGCGGCATCCGCTGGTTGGTAAGAATCAAAACCAGGGCTAAAAACTGGCGCTTCACCACTGAATTTTGCGTTTCTGTCTAGAGTTTTTAATTGCTGAACTGATAAACAAATCTTTGGATTACGTCTGAAACTCATTCCTCGCCAATCTTGATTTTCAGCTTCTTCTCTAAAAGAAATTGCACCAGAAAATATGAACCAACCATCAACTTCTTCTCGGCAAATAATTCTTTCGTCAAATGATGAGGAGGTGTTGTACAAAGCTAATTCAGATTCATTCATTATTTCAAAGGACGGCCGAATTTCCGCCGCACAAGAGGATAAACTGATCAGAACAATAGAGAGCAATAGATAACGGCTAATCATAATTAACTTCCTATCTCTATCCTCGCTGCTTCAGGGTTGGCTTATCTTTACTTATTATTACGCAGTATCTTACAAGTAATTAAATAATTGTTCTAGAAGATAATCACCTCCTAGCTTATGGCGATGTTTGTTGAGCGAGTAATGCATTTTACTTGAGGCAATTACTATCTGTAGGGCGGCATGAAAGAGAAACATAATTCTGTTTTTTTGAGGACTTTTTTTCACGTCATTGGTTATAGTGTTAACGTTGATGCTTATAAAGATCACTATACAAAATAATAAACTTGGAGAATTCTTTGAGCGCCTTTATTAATTTAATCATTTCAAATGGTGGAATATATTGTGGGTTGACATAGCTTCCCTTGATTTTTTTGTAGATGAATTGTTAAGAAAGGTTAAAGCAAAATTAGTGTCGCTAGTATTAAATATAAACTTTTATAACTTGACATCTTGGGTTTGCTCATATGACGAATGGGTTGAAGAAGTATAATTATTCTTATTTTACCCTCTATCGAATAATTAGTAGTGAATTTTAGAAAAAGACCTAGAAACATTGATACTCAATATTTGTAGAATAATATTCAGGAAATCTAATAAGAGGAGAGGTGTATGAATTGGGAAGCATTAGGAGCGATTGGTGAAATTATAGGAGCAGTAGCTGTTTTAGGTACACTGTTCTATCTGGCCGCGCAAATTAAAATGCAAAATCATCAGCTAGAAAAATCTAATGAAAATGTAACCGCACAATTATCAATTGATATAAATAATATGCTTATTAATAACTTTGATGCCTTGATGCGAGACAAAGAATTTGTGGAGATTTATCAGAAAGGAGTGAGTAATCAGCCATTAGATGAGACTGAGACAATTCAATTCTCTCAATTTGTGAACAGGTGGATAGCGCTTTGCGAGTCAGTAATAGTTGCAACCAAGGCAGAGGTAATGTTCTCTGGTGACTACGACCTAGATTTTTTATACGGCAATCCTTACGTCCATAAACTTATAAACACAGAAGTTGGAGAGCGTTGGTTTAGCGAGGAGGCACCACTATTATATAGCGAGGATTTCTTGAAAAAAGTTTCAAATTTTAGAAATAAAGGTGAGTCAGCTCTCCTGCTTTAGAAGAATAAAAACAATTGGCTCAATTCGACGCGCAATATTCCTAGCCATTTGGAGTTCAGTCTTTTGGCTATCTTTTTAATTCATTTGAGTGGGTCATTAAATAGGTCTCGAGGGAATTGCCAGCGCAGCCTCATCGGGATAACCTATGCCCCTGTTAGCTATTAATTGAGCAAAGGTGGCCCAAATGGACCGACGTAAGTTTATGAACAGGGCGGCTGCGGTGGCAGCTGCAAGCTTCACTGCAGAAATGACATTAAGTCAGCGTGCAGAGGCCTTCGAAGGAGTAATGATTCAAGGGCTTCCTTATCATGTAGGCAGGCCGGTAATCTGTGAACCTGATCGAGAGCGTTCTATGGCACCTCCTGGATCCAGAATTGGGGGAGGGGGCGCCCCCTCGGCGAAGCTGGTAGCTGGTATGGATGATCCGCGCCTGCCACCCATGCCCAAGAAACCGACTTTGTTGGACTTCTATCGTTATCGAATTCCGAATCCTTCGCATTTGTTGCAAAGCGCTAACCTCGCAATGAAAAATGGTATGGACGAGAAAGTCATACTCGCCTGTCTGCTGCATGATATTTCTGTCGAAGGATTTTTACGTACCGACCATGGGTTCTGGGGCTCCCAACTTGTTACTCCCTATGTTGACGAAGAGGTCTCTTGGGCAATTCAGAAACACCAGGCGCTGCGGTTCTTTGCCGATGAATCGGTAGGTTATGAATATCCTGCCGCTTATCGGGAGTGGTTCGGCTATGACTACCAGGTGGAGCCATGGGTGCAAGCCGAATACGATGAAGCGCGCAACCATCGCTGGTATATGACCTCTCGCCTGATTACTTTGAATGATCTCTACTCTTTCGATCCCGATGTCACAGATATTGAAATCGATCAATTCGAAGATGTGGTGGGAAGAAATTTCAAGCAACCCAGAGAGGGATTAGGATTCGACGGATCAACGGTGGCTCATATGTGGCGCACAATGATTTGGCCTCATAGCTGGCTTTAGTGGGTAGATTCCATTGTCGATATTTGCTCCAATTTCTGACCTTCGCTTATTGGGCGAAACAACGTCACTTCGATAGTTCGCGGTTCATAGCTATTTTTTAGTAATTATGATTATCAATTCAGCGAGCAAACCAATGACCATACCCAAAATACCACAAAGAACAGGTAAAGTTATTATGGCTCCAAATGCCATTGCGGTTCCGGCATTAAGACCAATCGTTAACAGATCAGCTATCAGTCCTCCTATCGAATAAAGTAACCCTATTAATAGCCCAAATAAAGACATCTGTTTGACTAGCACTTTACCCCAAATATTCTTCAAGCCAGTTTCCTGATAAGTCTGATCTCAATAGTATGCCCCTCAACGCAATTTAGCTTGCGTCTTGGTAAAGTACTAAATAATTCGCATATCATCACGTTCTGTTACTATCCTTGGTAGCCGACATCTCATAATAAGGTATTATTAATTATATAAATTGATTTAGTAGGAGGAAGTCATGGTCGCAAGAATATTATCTGGCCTAGTTGGTGCACTAATGCTCATTTCAGCTATAAATTGGATTGTTGATCCAGTTTCTGCTGCAGCAAGTCTTCAAATTACAGAAAGTTTAAGTGCTGTTGGGGGCGAAACTTTATTAGGGAAAAATACGCTAATAGGTGATTTTACTTCTTTCTTTTTTGCCGCTGGAATTTTGTCCTGTATTGGATCTTATAGGAATGAACATGAATGGCTATACGGGCCTTTAGCTTTACTGGGGTCAGCTGCGTTATTTAGACTAAGCGCAGGCGTTATGCATGGTACTGAATTTTGGTTACCTGGAATAATCTCAGAGATTCTCTTTTCTATTATGCTTCTTGTTAGTATAAATTTAATGAAAAAGTCTGCCGCTTAGTTTAATGGAGGTCATTTATGTGACGCCACAGATAACCCAAACCTCCGATAATTAGCTAGTTATAAAAGAGCGCAGGATTATGAAAAAACTATTAACAACAAAAACCCTGTTCTGCTTTTTACGTTGCTGCTAATGTTGAGACAATTAAACTCGGACAACTCGAAGTTGACTAATAAGAATAGTCGGGTGGTGGTATGCGATTTATACAAAAGTTGAGAGGGTTCAATTCCTATCCAAAACATCTCCTTATATTTTTCGATTAACGAATCGCTTAACAGACTGATAACGGAATACGGCTCCGTTGGTCAAGAAAAGAATGCAGGGACGATGACCTTTCTCGATCCAGGTCACAGATATCCATTCTCATAAGAAGGTTTTTACCCCCTATAGGAGCAGATAAATTATGGATCGCGATACATTCAAAAACCAATGGAAAGAATTGCGAGTTGCTGGTGTCACTTATAGCTCGCTTACCGCATGGTTGAAAATAATCTCTAAATTGAAAGAATCAGGGATTTCGGATGAGGAGATTACAACTCTTTTAAAAGGCATCGCTGAAGAGGTTTCTGAACTCTATAAAAAAGAGTAATGACAATAACTGACAGAACTCTCAAGCTCATTTTTTCGCAAAAAGAAATGAAAAGAATTGATGAGGGTAGTAAGGGGCAGATAAATTTTAAAGCATGCAATTACTCTGGGAGGCGATTTCATTTTGTCGGTGGTGGCTAGGTGTTACATAATTTCTAGAACAATCATTTAGATACTTGTAGTATGACGTGCCATGCTTTTACCGAAAGGCATCATGAATAAACTACTAACAATAATAACCCTGCGCTGCTGTAAGTTGCGGGTGTCCCTGTATCCTCATACCAATTCCCAGGTAGAAGGAAGATGATGAAGCCGTTGAAGCTTGGCTTGCTGATGGTCGGCGTCCTCATAGTTGGGGCACTTTTGACAATACGCGTGACCGGGCTGTCGCCGGGGCATCCCAGTGCCGAGGAATACGCGAATGCTGGCCGGTCGGCCAGGCCAGGATTGTGGTTGGCGGGGGAGGTTGCCCATGAGGCGGTGACGAATTGGGACTGGGTTAACCAGTTCAGTGACGCGTTCGGCGAGAATGGAACCGAGCTTGAGACTCGTACCTGGTACGGTATCCCCCACTCCGTCACTGTCCTACTGGTTCCGCGTGGAGACAAACTCTACCTGATGTCGAGTGCACAAACATTCAGACTGAACAATGAGTTCCCGTATGGCAAGGCGTGGTGGAGAAACGTCGAGCGTGATCCCCGTGTGCGCCTGAAGATTGGCGGAAAGATCTACGAAATGACGGTGGTATTGATCCAAGACCGGACCGAGGTTGCCCGATTGCGAGGGGGGAGCGACCCTATCGTGAAAGAGACGGATGCCGATGGGAACGAATACATCGCTGAGGAGTGGCACTATTGGCGGGTTTTTCAGCGAAACGTGCCAGAATATGGAACAGGGTTGGCGGCCGTGAATTCCGGCTCAGTGACTACCCTCGTCCAATAGGCTGCAGAGGTTTGGTTAGAAGAAGTTAGATGAATCGAGAAGTGATTAACTGAATGACTGGTACCAGCGGGCGGAAATAAGAAACTAAAGCCCGAGACTTTTGCAATAGAAAAACTACTAACAACAATAACCCTGCTCTTTTGGTGCGAATTGACTGTGCCAGTTTCTACCTGGCGGTTAGCCTAAATAACTCAACCGAATACTGATTTACCAATTAAGGCTGCGCTCAACATAAGGCAAACATAAGCCACTATGCAGCATATAACTACTGGGAGTAGTTCTTGTTTTTCGGTTTCGGCTCCAATTTCAGTGTTAGTTTCATTGGTTATTTTCGACATATTTTTACCCAAGATTCGATACTGAGACACAGCTTATATTGGATGAGTATCAGGAACCTTGATGTAAGTCAGAAATAGGCCTTGATTATATGGGTGTCTGCATTAAATAGTATTTAAATGAATTAAAAGAAGGGGTATTTCAGCTAATGATATTGGGTCGCTTTCAGAAGTTATTCTTTAAATTTATTGAAGCGTATCGTTTCTATCAGGATATATTTAAAGGCTTAGATAACTAATCGTTGCAATAAAATGTTTGGAATTTATTTGGATCACACAACAGTAAAAACCGTCGCGTTACGCGCTATTTAGTTAAAAAATTAGATTTATATCAATTAAACGTAGCCTTAAATGGACAATACTTACCATTATTTATCGAGGAATATGTTTATGAGTATTAATAGAGGCAGCATGCTTTTAATTATTCTTCTA
>Ga0206678_10003063_pt1 | contig 10513 bp, 10 predicted proteins | sample M180m12015metaG_FD_155453 | JGI IMG/M metagenome (GOLD analysis project Ga0206678, IMG submission 155453) | Ammonia-oxidizing marine archaeal communities from Monterey Bay, California, United States - M1 80m 12015 | ecosystem: Environmental > Aquatic > Marine > Intertidal zone | place: USA...
CAGAGAACGAAAAGCCAGCGACGTGGACCGTTGGATTAACGGTATGCAAAGGTTCCAAAGCCGCCTTTACGCGGAAAGCGATTTAGCTCCAGCTGATTGGCTTTTGAGTTAAACCCCAAGGCCGAAGCCTTAACACGCAATTTCGACGTAGAGGTAGCCGATTTCGCCCCATGTTTGGTGCAGCAGATCGCGTCGCAGAACTTGAGCCGCCTATTTAGGCGGTGAAACGTGCAGAAGAGTTAGGTCAATCGGTCGGTTCTTGGCGCGAGCTGATGTCGGGTCGCTCACCCACGAACTCTTCTATTTGATTTAACCGGTTCTCAAGAGCCATGAGTTGATCAGCGACTAGCGAAGCGCCTCTATTTGCGGTCACGGATGTTTCCATGTTGCGACGTTTGCGACGCTCGGACAAGTGCATGAAGCCCTTGCCTCTAGTGAGGTATGCAGTGGCGAGAAGAAGCGCAGCGTAGATGAATCCTTCGGATTTAAAGAGCCCCACCCACCCATATTCGACAACCCAATTCCGATCAATTAACCAAACTGGAAGAAAGATAAGGATCAACGCCGCGGGAACTGACGAAATTAAACGAGATCCGCCGAAAGCGATCGCCAGTGCGAACATTTTGATCGACAACTCTTCTGGATAATGAGTGAAGTCGTTGAAGTTAGTTGGAATCATGAGAAGGCCACCAGCCAATCCGGCCATGCCCCCGCTTAATGCCACCCCATAAAGCCGCAGCCGATAGACCGGAACTCCAAAAGCCCTCGCAGCTTCAGGTTCGTCACGGCTCGCTATAAAGGCCCGTCCTATTGGCCCTCTTAGTAGCCCTTGAACCAAGAAAAGCGCTGCCGATGCGTAAATCGCGACCAGAAAAAGTTCCCATATGTGTTCGTCCTCTTCGGCGATCCCCGTCCACGACGGCGCCACAAATTCACCATGGAGGGTGACCGGCAAGTTGCCATCAACTTGCTTCAGGATGATGGGATAGGCAACTGCCAGAGAAAGAGTGAGGAGAGCAAGATAGGCCTTGGGTAAACGCAGAGAAGGAATGGCCACGATGGCCCCCACGAGCGTTCCTGCTAACAGGCCGGCCAGAGGCATCCAGACGACCGGTGCACCAAAATCGTTCACCGCGTGCAACGCGGCGTAAGCCCCGACCCCGACAAGAGCTCCCTGGCCTAGGGATAAAAGGCCGAGGTAGTGGGTCAGCAGCACCAAACCGCCAAACGCGAGGGATAAGGCTATTGAGTTTGAAAAGTCAGTGACTATCTTTGGAGTTGCACCAAAAGCGACTCGTACAGACAGAACGACGAGTGCTAGCGAGACAATCACCCACACGATTCGCAGAGGGGTTGAAGTAGCCGGATTTCTAGCGGTCATCGTTGCTGCCACGCTTCGCTTCTCGGCAATAGTCCCGAGGGGCGCACAAATAAGACGAGGATGAGTACTAATAAGGCCCATACCAACGTGACTTGACTATCGATGAAGCTCACGTAACCGCCGAGCATGGTCTCAAGAAATGCGAATAAGTAACCTCCAACAAACGCGAGAACTGGGCTTTTAAGGCCGCCCAAAGTGGCCGCGGCAAGACCGAATATTAGGAGCCGCCCCATCATGTCGGGCCGCACATTGATCTCTCCGGCTATCAGACCACCTGCTAAAGCTCCGATCCCGGCTGCCAAGGCCCAGCCGAGCATAAGCACCCGACTAACCCTGATTCCTACCATCAGGGATCCCGTGCGATTCGATGTCACTGCTCGAAAAGCGAGCCCAACTTTGGTTCGGCGTTGGAGCACCGCCAGAAGACCTAATACTCCGATCATTGTGAGTGTGATCCCGACGGTGTCGTGCCAGAGACGAGCGCCGCCGATATCCCAGCGATCGTCGACAGTCTGAGGAAAGGGAGAGCCCAAGAACATGGTTCGTCCGCCCCATTGCTTTCGAACAAAAGCACCGAGGAGTAAATACAGACCTAGCGTCGCTCCAATGGCCGCAACAGGGTCAGCGCTAATAGGACGAATAATGACCCTTTCAGTGAAAGCTCCGATCACCATCGAGATCACTACCGCGCCAAGGATGGCCGCCCAGATCGGCCACGCCGCCCCCAGCACGTCCGTGTTTGATGAGAACTTTAGATAAGGACTGGGCCCAGTGGCGAAGACCAGGGCGATATAGGTGGAAAACATGGCTAGCTGACCCTGCGCGAGATTCAGAACTCCGGTCGAGCGGAATACCATCGAAATAGCTACGGCCAGAGCGGCGTACGCCGAGCCGTTAGCAAGGGAGTCAAAGGTTCGTTGTAAGAACAGCGACATGCACTTCGAAGTCTGTCATCCCCGCGCGCGTTAAGCACCCACTTATCGGTCATACCTACTTCTAAAATCGCGTGCCAGGATGTTGCACGTGACTACCAATCGCTATCTTGCTGACATCGCGGTCACTTGCGATCAAGACTTTTCTGTTGTCTCGAACGCTGCAATTGACGTAACTGACGGCCGGATCGCATTCATCGGACCTCGATCGGAAGCACCGCCGCATGATGGCCCTGTTCATCACCTTGGCGGCCTGATCATGCCAGGCCTTGTTAATAGCCACGCCCACACCCCTATGACGCTGGTGCGTGGCGCCGGTGACGGGCTCCCTCTCCTGGAATGGTTAACGCAGGTGATGTGGCCGCGAGAAGGTGAAATGACTCCTGAGGATGTGCTTTGGGGAATGCGTCTCGGAGCATCGGAGATGCTACGAGCAGGCGTGACAAGCACCTGTGAGATGTACCTCTTCGAAGAGTCGGTAGTCGAAGCCTCCACTGATGCAGGGATCCGGCTCGTTATGACACCCGGCATCATCTCGGCGCTCCATGCTGATGATTTCGGTTCGACCGAAAGTCGCATAACCACGATCGCTGACTTCCATCAGCACCACCACAACCCGGAAAATCGGGTCACTGTTGGTTTTGGGCCGCATTCGGCGTACGACCTGCCGCTCGAACTCTGTGGAGAGATAGCTGCAGCAGCTCGAGATCTAGATGCGCTTCTACACATTCACGTCTGCGAAACTCAGGACGAAGGAAGCGAACTCGAATCAACACACGAGGGCCGCTCGACTGTTCAGCTACTAGCTGAACACGGCATTCTTGATGGACGAGTTCTGGCAGCACACAGCGTTTGGCTCAATGACGCCGACATCGAAATGTACGCGCAGCACGAAGTCTCCGTCGCTCATTGCCCCGTCAGCAACATGAAGCTGGGATCCGGTGTCGCCCGGGTCCATGCAATGCGTTCACGAGGAATCGAAGTCGGATTGGCAACCGACGGGCCGGCCTCAAACGATGACCTGGACCTGTGGCAAGAAATCAAGTTCGCACCGTTACTGGCAAGAGTTTCAGCACTGGATGCTTCGGCGATGAGCCCACAAGATGCGCTTCGGATGGCCACTGCTGAAGGTGCTCGAGCTATTGGCAATTTCGACGTAGGGAGCCTCGAAAAACGGCAGAGAGCTGATTTTATTCGCATCAACTTAGATGACCCGACCTTTGTTCCTGTCACCTGCACCGACGACTTAATTGCGCACCTGGCATGGTCAGGTAGCGGACGACATGTCACCGATGTCTGGGTGGGAGGTGAACAAGTTGTAGCCGACCGGCAATGCCTCAAAGTCGATGTGGAACAAGCTATGACTGAAGTGCAATCTCGCGGTTTGCGTCTAGCGCAAAAGTCCGGAACCTGACGACGAAACGATAGACCACCCCTCAGTCAACACATGGGTTGCCAGTAGCGTGTCACGATGGCGTCATGATCGGGATCATCGCAGGCAGCGGCTACTACGAACTTCCAGGGTTACTTCAACGAAGAGACAAGACGTTCGTTACTGACTACGGAAACGCATCGGTGTCTACAGGACTCTGGCACAACGTCCCCGTCGCTTTCGTCGCCCGCCATGGCGGCGATCATTCGATACCCCCTAATGCCATCAACTATCGGGCCAATATTCGTGCTCTCGCCGACTTGGGAGTCGACTCGGTGTTTGCCGTCAACGTCGTCGGATCAATGGTTCCCGAACGCGGATCAGGGTCACTGCTTTTGGTTGACGATTTCATTGAGTTCACCCAAGGACGCGATTGCACCTTTTTTGACCAACCAGGCGAAGTCACGCATACGGATATGACGTCGGTATATGACCCCGAACTTCGATCCGTCTTACTCCGGGCCGCTGAGATTGAGGGCATCGACATCGCCGAAAAAGCTACTTATGTGTGCACTAACGGACCGAGATTTGAGAGCCCCTCGGAAATTCAGATGTATAAAAAACTTGGGGCACATGTAGTCGGGATGACTGGCTACCCGGAAGTAGCGCTAGCCCGCGAGGCAAATCTTCCCTACGCGTCAGTCGCTGTGGTGTCCAATCCAGCAGCTGGTATGAGTGATGAAGCCATAGAAGAGGAAAGGATTTGGGCCACCTTAGAAGCGACAAAAGAAACAGTATTTCGACTTCTCAGCCGATCTGTTCAACTGCTGCCACTGGGTGAACGTTGAAAACACCGGCTTGGAAAGCAGCGGACCTAGTTTCGGTCGACCCTGAACCGTTCAAATGGCGGATGGGTGTCAGACCCCTCAATCTTGACCAGTGGCTATTAGTCGACGAGGACCGCGCCGCCGACCTCAATGAAATCGGCGCGCTTATTGACAACCACCGCGACGAAATCATCTATTGCGAGCCGAGCGCGGTAGCGGCTTGTCAAGAACTAGCGGGCGAAGTCGTCGAACACCTCAGAGGCGTGTCTGGACTGAGAACCATCGAACTGGACCAACAACCAGGCATCCATGTAATCGAATCGACTCGCCGACTAGTGCAAGAAGATATTTGTCTGCTCCAACGACGACCGGAAGGATGGGTCATGACGGCATGTGCCGTGGCAATCCCAACACAATGGGACGTTCCTTCGAAGTTCGGCACCACTCTTGATTCCATCCACGAACCGGTACCTAGATACGACAGTGACCTCTCCCGACTGATGGGAACCTTTTTCGACCGCCTTCGCGTAGATCGACCGGTGTGGAGAGCGAACCGCACGTTGACCGACGACCCCAGCTTGCGATTAGCACCCCATCGACGACATGAACCTCTGAGGCGAGATATTACGTTGACGAATATTGCTGAACGGGTCTGGCTAAGGGTGGAATACCAGACACTTCGTCGCCTTCCACAAACGGAGGCCATCGTCTTCACCATCCGAATTCTGCGACAACAAATAGCGTCTGTTGCTGAACACCCCACGGCTCTAGACGAACTCGTCCAATCGCTATCCAAATTGCCCAAAGATGTCCGAGGCTACAAAGACAGCACGGCCGTGTATGGATCACTCGTGAAGCAATGGGCAATCTCAAACGGTTACCTCGATCCCAAAAAATACGAATAACACCAACGAACGTTCGTTTGTATAATGGAGTTGTGCGTAACTGGCCAAACATGGACGAATTCGAGGAGTTCCTCGATGAAGGCGGCATAGTCGAGCCCAACGATGACATTCCAGAGGCCTACCGGAACGCCGTTTTTAGCTTTATCGAGATGCACGCAAACAGTGAGTACATGGGTGGGCTTACCGAAAGAGACTGGATTCCAAAGGCTCCCGGGCTACACCGAAAAATGACCGCGCTGGCGAAAACTCAAGACGAAATTGGTCACGCCCACTTGCTCTATATGGTTGCCGCCGATCTAGGGGTAAAGACACGCGAAAAAATGATCACGGACCTGCTGGAAGGACGCACCCATTTCCATAATGTTTTTCACTACCGAGTTCATAGCTGGACAGATCAGATAGCCGTCGCGTATCTCGTCGACGCGGCAGCGTTAGCGAGCCAGCAAGCAGTTTTCAAAAACTGTTCCTACGGTCCCTATAAACGAATATTGCGAAGAGTGATCGCTGAAGAGGGATTTCACATGCGCAACGGTGAAGAAATGTTGCTTTTGATGGCCCGCGGCACCGACGTTCAACACCAGATGATGCAAGAGTCCATTGACCGTTGGTGGTTGCCTTCTATCCAGCTGTTTGGCCCCGATTCTCGACCTGACGACGAGCTACTTCGGTGGCACATCAAATCGGAACGGAACGAGGATTTGCGAGATCGATACATTCAAAAATTCGTGCCCCAATTGCTTGGCGGAGGGTTCACTATTCCTGACCCAGGGCTTCGACAAGACAGCGAAGACGGTAAATGGAAAATCAGCGAGATCGACTGGCAACCACTAAAAGAAATAATGAGAAACGGTGGTCCAGATAGCGCGCGAAGAATTTCGGACGCTAGACGAGCCTGGTACGACGCCGAATGGGTTCGCGTAGCACTTGACGACGCCGCGAAGGCTGACGCGTGAGGATCACTGATACGGCCATCAATGCCGTTCGAGCTGCCGTTTCGTCCGTTACGGATCCGGAGTATCCAGATCTCAACATCCAACAATTAGGAATCCTCGAAGACGTGGTCGCCGATTCGGTATCCATCCGCGTCGACCTAGTGCCCACCATCCTCGGATGCCCAGCTTTAGACGTCATCGAAAAAGACGTAGTGGCTGCTGCTCAAGCATCGGGATATGACGTGACTGTTCGTTTCTGCATGTCTCCGATATGGACCCCGGATCGCATCAGCGAAGACGCGCGCCAAATACTCGCAGAGGAATACACCGTCACCATCCGTCCTCGGGAGGGGCCGACGAAGTGCCCTTTTTGTGGAAACACAGCGCTACAACCTCGCAGCGATGTTGGTGGCACAGCTTGTCGATCCGTCGAATGGTGCCCGGATTGTCGCAATCCCGTCGAAGTAGTTCGGTCCCGTCAAATGGGGGAGCGATGAGCCGAAAGAATCGAACTGACGTGGTGGCCGCGGCCCGAATCATGTTTGCCGAACAGGGGTTCCACGGAACCTCGATGCGTGACTTAGGCAAGAAGCTGGGCCTCATGGGTTCATCGTTGTACAGCCATGTCGTCTCCAAAGATGAACTGTTGGTTGACGTCGTGCGCGAAGCATCTGCACATTTCCAAGCACTGGCTGACGAAGTAGCAGCCATGTCAGGAACGGCTAACGAACGACTGTCTCGGCTGGTTCACGGCCACCTCCACATCCTTGTTGAAGACCCGCATCAAGCCCGAACTTTTCTCAACGAAACTCGATTTCTTCCGGCACCAGAGCGAGATAAGGCGGTCACCATGTTCGACCGTTATCAACAAGTTTTTCGCGATGTTCTCAGCAACGGGTGTTCCAGCGGTGAATTTCGATCGGATCTCAACGTCCAGTTGGCCGCGAATTTGGTCCTTTCACTACTGAATGGCACCCAACGGTGGTTCAACGCTGATGGCGCGCTAAACGTCGACTCTCTTGCCCTGGAAATCCACTTTTTGTTGACGCTTGGCCTGAATCCAGACCCGGAGGTAAACACCACATGAACACCTACGAAGTTTTTCTCAAAAAAGCTGGGAAAGAACCATTTAGCCATGCAGGATCACTCGACGCGCCAGACGATGAGCTAGCGGTCGCGTACGCACGAGAAACTTACGGTCGTCGTAGCGAGGGTGAGCAAATGTGGGTGGTTGACCGATCCGCGGTTCTCGTCGGAGACGAAATCAACCTCGCAATGGCCGACCGCGACCACAGACACAACGACGGACACCTCGTTGTAGAACTTCGTCGATCCGACCAAGGACACGCGAGGTAAATGAAGTGAGCCCCGACGAGACCGCAAAAGAGTTAGTTCTGGCTTTTGCAGATGACGAACTGTGCGTAGGCCAAAACCATTCTTGGTGGATCGCCGTCGGCCCGTTCTTGGAAGAGGATCTGGCGTTCACCTCTATTGCGCAAGATGAACTCGGTCACGCAAGAGCCCTTTATTCGCTCGTATCCAGTGACGTGGACCGAGTGGCGTATGGGAGGCCGCATTCCGAATACCGCTCAGCACATATAGCGGAACTCCTCTGTCACGACTGGTCCAGGGCGCTTGCCCGCCATGTTCTGCACGACCTGGCAGAAGAAATTCGATGGACAGCCCTGCTTAATTCGAGTTGGCCGGAACTTAAAGCTGTCGCTACACGTGCTTTGGCTGAGGAGCAATTCCATGTTCATCATGGTGTCTCACTGGCAAGGCGGTTGCTTTCCTCTTCGGACGGCTACATGCGCCTTGCACCAGTCCTCACCGAATTAGCTCCGCTCGGAAGAGAGTACTTCGCGGGCTCCGACGTCGGACTTGTCGCCTCGGATGTCCTTAACGCGTCGCTCGCTGATCAGGAACGGACCTGGATGAAGCGAGTAGAAGACGTCTTCGACGAATTTGAATTGAGCGTCGACTGGGGTACCACTAGACCTTCACAAGGACGAGCGGGCGTTCGTTCCCAAGATTTTTTAGCGCTGCATGATGAGATGGTTGCAGTGCTTCAAATCGACCCGTTAGCTACCTGGTAGCGATACTTCTGCTGCCTTAATCGACCGCCATACTTTTTCCGGTGTCATCGGCATGTCCAGATGCCGAATCCCTAAATGGCTTAAAGCATCAACTACTGCGTTCTGAATGGCTGGCGTGGCACCAACGGTTCCGGACTCGCCGATGCCCTTGGCGCCTAACGGGTTGATGTGCGTTGGTGTTTCAAGGACAACGCGCTCAAACATCGGTAATTCTGCCGCTGAAATAATGGCGTAGTCACCTAAGTTGCCAGTTAGAGGGTTCCCATCTTCGTCGTATCGGAACTCTTCGAGAAGAGCTTGTGCTGCGCCCTGAGCCAGACCGCCGTGAACTTGCCCGTCGGCGAGAAGGGGGTTGAGAATTACCCCGGCGTCATCGCAAGCGACTAACCGTTCCAAATCAACCTTGCCCGTCTCGGTATCAACCTCCACCACTGCTACGTGGGTACCAAATGGAAAGGTAGGTCCCTCAGACTCGAATACCTCTTCGGCGTGTAGCAGCCGCGGCCCAACGCTTTGTTCCCCCAAGTGATCCGCAACGTGCTCCCAAGAGACCCCGATGGATGGCGTCCCGATCACATGGAACTTGCCTGTCCCTGTATCGAGTGAAAGATCAGCCTCGGAAGCCTCAAGCAATTCCGCAGCAATCTTCTTTGCCTGCTCGACAAGCACCTCAGACGCGTTCCACAAGGCCGCTCCTGCTAGCTGAACTGAACGCGAGCCTCCGGTAATTCCGCCCTGGGGAACCTCATCAGTGTCGCCATGCACTATTTCTACCTTGTCGAACTCCACTCCAGTGGCATCCGATATGAGCATCGCCCAAGCTGTGTGGTGCCCTTGACCGTAAGGCGATGAGCCAGTTCGAGCCAAAATTCTTCCCCCGCTCAAAAGTTCGACACCCCCGTATTCGGAACGCCCAGCTCCCGCGGTTCGTTCAACATAGGTCGCTAACCCAATACCGAGAAGACGCGTATCGCCCGTGGAACGTCGGCGCGCCTGTTCAACCCGAAGATCGTTGTAGCCGCTGACATCGAGTGCTGCATCCAAGCTGGCCTCGTATTCTCCGCTGTCATAATCGGAACCGGTCTTGGTTGTCAGAGGAAAAACTTCGGGTGGGTGAAAGTTACGTCGCCGAACTTCCGTCGGATCCATACCGATTGCTTTCGCGAAAACATCAACGGCGCGCTCAATAGCTGCGGCGGCTTCGGGACGGCCTGCCCCCCGATAGGCACCCGTCGGAGTGGTATTTGTGACTACAGACACTGAGCTGAATCCGACACTAGCGATGTCGTAACAGCCTGTAAGCATCGCCCGCGCGTTAGCCGGCAAGCCCGCTCCGCCCGCCGGGTAAGCGCCCGCCTCCTGGACCACGTGGAGGTGATAGGCAGTGATATCACCCTCTGAACTGCCCCCGATACGGCAGTACTGAATCTGGCCTCGACCGTGTCCGAGGCCGACCATGTCGTCGCTGCGCGATGGAACCCAAACGACAGGACGATTCACTCGTTTTGCCAGCCAACCCAGTAACGCCTCTTCAGGTGAAGGGCGCGCTTTGGCCCCAAAACTTCCACCAACATCGCGAGAAACAACGCGCACTTGGTCTTTCTCGAGTCCCAATATTGAAGCGATGGCAGCTCTGACAGGGTGAGGTCCTTGTCCGGCGTTGTAACAGTGGAGACGACCATCTGCACCCCATTCAGCTGCAGCAACTCGTGTTTCGATAGGCGCCGGTGCGAGTCGGTTATTCACTGTTCTTACTTCGGTCACGATGTCACACGTTTCGAAATCTGCGTGAAGGCCTTCGGCTTCCATGCGACAGACCACATTCCCCTCTGCGGTGTCATCAAACAAAATGATGCTGGAATCCAGGGCCGCCTCAGGATCGATGATCGCGTCGCGCGGTTCGTATCTGATGTCGACAAGTTCAGCGGCATCTTGAGCCAGTGCGGACGATTCCGCAATTATGGCCACGACTGGTTCACCGACGAATCGCACCCGATCACTGGCCAGTAATGGTCGCACCATCGCTTCATCGAAGATTGGATTCGCCGCGGGGTACGGCCCGATGTCA
>Ga0206678_10003070_pt1 | contig 10503 bp, 11 predicted proteins | sample M180m12015metaG_FD_155453 | JGI IMG/M metagenome (GOLD analysis project Ga0206678, IMG submission 155453) | Ammonia-oxidizing marine archaeal communities from Monterey Bay, California, United States - M1 80m 12015 | ecosystem: Environmental > Aquatic > Marine > Intertidal zone | place: USA...
ATTCTAAGAAGTAATCAAATTAAAACAGATGCTGTAGAATTTGATGACTGGCCAATAATTACAGACAATAATATAGAATCTACAAATTTTTTGAGAACAGAATCAAATGAGAGAATGGGAAAAATTTCAAAGTTAGTTGAAAATAATGAAGTGGTTACAATTGGTGGATTTATAGGAAAAACAGTAGATGACACAACTACAACATATGAACGGGGAGGTTCAGATAGAACTGCAGCAGATCTAGGCATATTATTTCATAAAAAATATGAAACTAGTATAGATTTTGAAAAAGACAGTTCTGTAGTATCAGCTGATCCAAAAATTGTAGAATCTGGATTAAAAGAAGTAATTCAATTATCATACAATGAAGCAAGACTTGCTGGAATGTTTGGTATGAAAATTTTAGATCCAATTGCAATAAAAGAAATTGTAGAGCATGGAGTAGATATGCCAATCAAAATTACAAATATAAAAAATCCAGAAAAAATTACTATAATAAAAAGAGAATTAGATGAACAAAAAGGCCATCCTATAAAAATAGTTACAGGAAAAGAAAATTGTGCAATATTTAGAGTTGAAACAAATTCTATTCAAAAATTATTGACATCCTTAGAAAAAGACAAACGTTATAGTGAATTTATAATTTTATCACCATTTACAAAAGATGGTGTTGAATTATCCAGAATATTGTTTTTAGATGGAGACTATGTTAAAAGAAATGAAAAATATCTATTGGGATTTGATTCACTTGCAACAATTACATACAACAGAGGTGTAATTACATTAATTGGAGATGAAATGTGGAGAGTACAACAAGTTGCATCAAGAACTAGTGCAAAGATTGGAGAATCTGGATTAAATATTTTGAATATGGATGCACAAGAAGAAACATCACGAATAATTATTGTTGTTGAAGATGCAGAAGAAAATATAAGAAAAGCTATCAAAGCAGTACATCAAGAAATTTCAGAAATTAATTTTATTTAATTAAAGTTATGGCGTTACAGGTTTTCACCAGTAAACGCCATGAAGGGTTTATTCTTGGACTCGTTATCTAGATTTAGTCCGGCGTTACCCAAAACACGCTATATTTAATAGAAATTTTTCATATATAATCCTAATCTATATAGATCAGATACGTTCAGCTGCATACCAACAAGCAATACCAATTCCAATTACTGCATACCACTTGAAATTACTCTTATTCATGAAAATATTTGGTGAGGCTAATTCGCCATCTGGATAATTTGTCAAACGAATTTTACGCATTTGAAATGCTTGACCAACTAAGCCTATAATTAAAAAAATTATCCCAATTAATCCTAAAGTCCATTCCATACTATATTACGTAATTAATCTGATATGTATTTTCCAAATACAACAAATATTATTAAAAATAATTCTTTAAATTACGAGGATTTTTTTCGTTTGTTATGAAAGAAACGGGTAAAATATGGATGAATGGAAAATTAGTACCATTCAAAGATGCTAAAGTTCATGTATTGACCCATGCATTACATTATTCAACATCAATTTTTGAAGGAATTAGATGCTATGATACTCCAAATGGTTCTGCAGTGTTCAGATTACCAGAACATGTAGACAGATTATTCAAATCTGCAAAATTATATTCAATGAAAATGCAATTTACAAAAAAGGAAATTTCAGATGCAATTTTAAAAACTGTTAAAGTTAGTGGACTCAAAGAAGCTTACATTAGACCATTGGCATATTATGGTTATGGAACAATGGGATTAACTCCTACTACAAACAAAGTAGATATGTCAATTTCATGTTGGGAATGGAAGATGGGAGAATCAAAAGCTGGTAAATTTTCTGGAGCAAAATGTAAAGTTTCTAGTTGGATGAAAATTGATTCAAGATCTCAACCAATGCAAGCAAAGGCAGCATCAAATTATGCAAATGCAGCTTTAGCAAGAATGGAAGCATTGGATAATGGATATGATGAAGCAATTATGTTAAATTCTCAAGGAAAAGTTGCAGAAGGTAGTGCTGAAAACATATTCATCATTAAAGATGACATAATTCAAACACCACCGCTTTCAGCAGGAGGATTAGAAGGAATAACAAGAGACAGCATCATACAAATCATTGAAGAGAATAGCGGATTTGTGATTGAACGAGATTTAGAAAGAGATGATCTCTATAATGCAGATGAAATTTTTATGACAGGTACTGCTGCAGAAGTAAAATCAGTTACACAAATTGATAAAGTCAAAATTGGAACAGGTAAAATGGGAAGTGTAACTAAAGCATTACAAAAATCATTTACAGATGTAGTAATGGGTAAAGATGAGAGATTCTTACCATGGTTGACATTTATTTAATTTCAAAGAACTTTTTTACCCATAAAAAATATTAAAAATCATGGATTTGTGTGCAACTGGAGATACACCGGAAATTTGTTGGTTTTGTAGAAAAGGACGTCATGAAGATTGTATGAAAAATATTCCAACACAGGGTAAATCTGATGGACCGCATGACTGCACTTTTGATACAAAATTAATTCCATGTAAATGTCAGCACTAGGAAAGAGAAATAATAACAAATACAGCTCAAAAGGGAAAACAATATGCAATATGATAAAGAATTTTGGAACAAGTATGCAGATGAAAATGAATCAAGGTATCATGAAGAATTTTCAAAATATATCAAAGATTTAGCTAGTTCCTTACCAGGAACTCAGAGTATTCTAGAAATAGGTTGTGGGACAGGAATAGACTTAAGATTATTTGTAGAACCATTTCAAGTACATGGAATTGATCTAAACGAACATGCATTGGATATTGCAAAGGAAAAATTGCCAAATGGGAATTTTCAAAATGGAGATATTACAAAATTACCATTTGAAGATTCTTCAATAGATTTTGTATTTACACACGGATTAATGAATTATTTAGATGATGATATCTTAGAAAAAGGAATTGCAGAAATGTTTAGAGTGTCAAAAAAATGGATAATGCATTGTGAAAAATATGAAAAAACAGAAAAACAAATTGATGAGAATCATAAATTTCGGAATATGGGGGGAAAATGGTTAGATTACAAAATCAAATTTGTTAGTGATGTAGATTTGCATGAAGATTATGGACAAGATCAGACAAGATTTACTTTATTGAAAAAATTATAATTATTATTCTTAATTTAAAAAATTATATAATTAAAAGCGGGTCTAGAGGGATTCGGACCCTCGACAACCGGATTAAGAGTCCGGTGCGCTACCTGGCTGCGCCATAAACCCAACAAAATAAAAAAGTCTAGAGTTGTTATTAATCTTAAGATTTTAAAATAAATGAAAATTTAGTTTTGTGCTTTAGCTTCTATTTCACTGTACTTTTCTAAAATTGCTGTAAGTGCAGTTGAAACTGGGACATTGTTCATCTTTTTCTTTTCTGCAAGAAGTTTTTGGTATGCATCTAGTGTAATGTATACTGGAATTGAACCATTTCCTTCAAGTAGTCCTCTAACATTGTAAAGTGCAGTTTCCATTCCCTTATCAGCAGATTTTGCAAATTTTGCTTTATCTAAAATTGCTCCTAGTGGACCAAATGGCATTTCATAATCTACGGACATAGTTATTCTTGTGAGATTATCACCTAATGATTCAAATTCATTTGTGATTTCCCATCTCTTGAATGGACCTTCAATTTGTTTAGCAACAATTTTCTCATTTCTGACAAATTCAGTTGTTTCACAATCCCACTCTAAACGTTTACCGCTAAAATCACCAATAATTCTAAAAGTTGTACCAACACCCATTCCTTCTTTAATATCCATTGGAACTACAGTCATTCCAACTGTGTCATTTTTGATTTGATCAGAAACATGTTCTGGTCTTGCAAAATATGTGAAGACGCTGTCAACAGGTGTTTTAATATCAATTGATTTTCTAACGAGTGTCAACATTTGAGTTTCTTGGCAATAAGGATTTAAAGGTTGTGAAGATTTTTTTGAGAGAAATTGATTTACAATATATTAATCGACAAATGATTATAATATAATGAATAAAGTGCGATCAACGTTATTAATTTTCATAATATTATTTTCGTCGGTTTCAGCAGTCAATACAGCATATGCTCATTCACTGTTTAATTCTGCAGAAGAATTCTATGGAGGGTACAGAGTACAAGTAGCCACAACACCTGAATTTCCTCAAATTGATGAACCATCACAATTGTTAGTCAGAGTAACTGATGCAGACTTTGAAGAAGTTAGTAGTTTTACAATGGGAATTAGAGTTTTCTATAATGATCAACAAGTAAATGCAATTCCACCAACAACAATCAAAACAGGACATTGGGATATTGATTATATTTGGAAAAACCAAGGAAACCATATTGTCTTAATTGACTTGTATGATATGGAGGGAACAGAAGGGACACTAACCTATACCTTCAACATGGGAACTCAAAGTCCATTTGGAGTAATTTTTATTGTTGCAATTACAATTGGGGCATTAACATTTGCAGCCATTATTGGATACATTTACCTACCAGGGTTTTTTAAAAAATCTAAATCTTAGCCTTTAATGGCATTTTTGTTGAAATTCTCTATAGTTAATTTTCTTTTTCTGATTCTATTGAAAAACCACCAATAATTTTCAATAATATGAAACCAAGTCCTACTCCTATCCATCTTGTAAAAATTCTAATAAAAATTACAATTGTTAATGCAAGAGAAATGTCTACACCTTTCAATGCAAAGAAACCTGCTAAACTTCCTTCAGTTACTCCAATTCCCATTGGAAGAAATGACGCTACACCTAAAATTATTGAACTAGTGTATGTTGCAATAATAGTTGTAAATTCTAATATATCTACATCAAATGCTAACAATACAAAATAGACTACAACTGATTCAATTATCCAAAATGCTGCAGATAGAAATGTTGAAAAAATTAAAAGTTTTCCATTCAATGATTTTTTTATTACTTCATAAGATTCTTCATATGATAATTCATATTTTGAAATAAACTTGAATTTTGAAAATTTATGAAAAACTTTCTCAAAAGCTGTTTTAGATTTTATTAATATTAGGATGAATATTAATACAATTGTGGCTCCCATAATGACAAAACTTGTCACTTCAAAAAATTCTATTTGAAAAGTTATGATTAATCCTAAACCTAGACATGAAACTATGACAAGTCCTATGAGATTGTATATTTGTTCAATAACTATTATAGAGGCAGTTTTTGTTCTTGGAACATTAAATTTTGTTTTTAAAATTTGTGATTTTATTAGTTCGCCTACTTTCCCTGGCACTATGGATAAAGCATAGCCTGACATGAAAATAAAAAAATTTTGTAATATTGGAATTTTGATATTTGATTGTTTTAGTAATAATATCCATCTATAAAATGCTACAAACCATCCTAGAACTACAAGTGTTAGAATATACGGTAGAAATTCTATTTTAAATTCTCCTAAACGATCTTTTACAAGATTCAAATCTGAGTATATTAAAAATATAGCATAAAAAACAACGATTATAATAATTACAATTAATATTTTATTAATTAGGTTCAATAATAGATTCCCACATATACCTACTTAATTTAAGATATAATTGTTTAAATAAAAATTTTAGTCACATTTCTTAAAGTGCTAAAAAATATTATGAGTGTTGATCTGGAAGATCATTTTTGTGATCTTCCATTTTCAATGTGGAAAAATTTTGAAAGTAGAGTTGTTTCAAATACAAAAATACTCCTTGATTTATTTGAAAAATATAATTCAAATGCAACATTTTTTACACTTGGATATATAGCAGAAAAACATCCAGAACTAATTGAAGAAATTGTATCAAAAGGTCATGAAATTGCTAGTCATAGTTTTTCACATTTGAATATTAACACTACAACTAAAGAAGAATTTGAAACTGATCTCAATAAATCAATAAAAGTTCTTTCTAAACTTTCAAATGAAAAAATACTTGGATTTAGAGCTCCGTGGTTTTCTATAACAAAAAATAATCTTTGGGTTTTCAAAATTTTACAAAAAAATCTTAGATATGATTCTAGTATTTATCCTGCACAATTTCATTATGGCTTTGGCAATGCAATAAGGCATCCGTATGAAATCTCTTCTGAAGATCCTTTAATGTCTCAATCTGGAACTAACTTTTTTGAAATTCCTATGTGTACACTAAAAAATTCTATTCTTGGAAATATTCCTGTTGCAGGAGGAATTTATTTAAGATTTTTACCTATTAATTTTATTAAAAATGGAATAAGAAATTTGAATAAGGAAGGTTATCCGGCAACATGCTATATTCATCCTCAAGATTTAGATTATAAACGACCTAGATTAAATGGATTGAGTTGGCATAATTTTATTGGATTAAAAAATTCGAAGAAAAAATTTGAATCGCTCTTAAAGAATTTTAAATTTTATTCTGTTAGAGATATAATGGAATTTAATCTCTAACTTCTTATATATGAAATACTTTTTTTTACTTGTTGCGATTCGCTTTAATTGAAACTCGTGGAAAAAAATTTGCAGTCAATAAGGATCAGGCTGGGAGTTTTGGTACATCTACTGATGCTGGAAGTGGTCTTTTTTCAAAATTACTAAATAAAATAAAACGTAATGGAGTAAGAACTCCAGTAATGTCAATGGCGTATATGCATTCTATATTAAAGCAAGAAGGACATGATGTTGAATTTTTTGAAAAAAAACCCAATGGTGAATTTGATATAATTATTATAGCTTCATCTATAGTTGACTTCAAAAATGAATTAGAGTTAGCACGTGAAATAAAGAAAACATCTAATGCAAAGATTGGTTTTACTGGTGCATTTGCTCAAGTTAAACCTGATATTTTTCTTAAAGTCGGAGATTTCATTTTAACTGGTGAACCTGAAGAAGCCACGTATAGATTAGCTAGAGGTGAAATAGAACCTTCAGGTATTATAGTTAGTAAATTAATATCAGATCTTGATTCATTGCCATTTCCAGAATGGCACAATCGAAATTTAGATCAATATAATTACTATCCTTTATTAAAAAACAAACCATTAATTTCTGTACAAGGTAGTAGAGGCTGTTCATATGATTGTACATACTGTCCATACATGGTTACACAAACTCCTGCTTGGAGAAAAAGAAGTCCAAAAAATATTGTTGATGAAATAGAATTTTTAATAAATGAATTTGGAATCAAGAGTATTGTATTTCGTGATCCATTATTTACACATGATATGAAACGAATAAAGAAGTTATGTACTGAAATCACAGAAAGAAAATTAAATTTTGAATGGACATGTGAAACTCGAGTTGATAGACTGGATGAACCATTATTGGATATGATGTATACTGCTGGTTTACGAGGAGTTGAATTTGGTGTAGAAGCATTTGATCTAAAACTTCTTTCTTCAATGCACAGAACACCGCCTACTCATGAATTACAAGAAAAAATTGTTAACTACGCTGAAAATCTTGGTGTAAAAATGATGGCATTTTATGTATTAGGAATACCTGGTCAAACAAAAGATGATATTTTAGAAACCATAGATTACTCAAAACATCTGAATACTAGTCTGGCACAATTTACAATAGCTACTCCATATCCTGGTACTAAATTCATTGAAGAAATCAAATCCTCTATAAACGATAATGATACTTTTGAAAACTATTCATCATATCAACCATTAATTAATTCTGAACATTATACTCCTGATGAACTCTTAAAATTTAAAGAAAAAGCTTTCAAAGAATACTATATGCGCTGGAAATGGATTCTCAAACGAGGATTAAAAACGATAAATTGAAAATTTTAGTTACTGGAAGTTTAGGATTCCTTGGAAAACACCTAGTTGCTGAACTAAAAAATGATGAAAATTTTGAATTATTATGTCTTACAAGAGAAAATGAAGATACTTCATATTTACGAAATCTTGGGATAAACTATCAAACATGTGACCTACTTGATAAGATCTCTATAGAACCTCATATACAAAAATCAGATCTAATAATACATCTTGCAGCAAAATTAAGATCAAAAAATGATGAAGAAAAATTGAAAAATAATGTTGAAAGTACACAAAACATTCTAGATTGTTGTTCTAAGAAACAGAAAATAATTTTCTCAAGCTCTACTTTAGCTGATAATCCATTAGACGCATATGGAAAAAGCAAAAAAATATGTGAAGAAATCATTATGAATAGTAAAATTCCATATACTATTCTCAGAATGTCTATAGTGTTTGGACCAAATGATGATGCATATATTTCTAAAATCATAAAATCAATAAACTCTGGAAAATCTTTACCTGTTCCTGGAGATGGAAAATATATTGTTCAGCCAGTATTCATTACTGATGTAATTAATGCCTTTAAGGAAATAATTGCAAAAGATAATTTTACAAATAAATTATTGACAATTGTTGGTTCTCCATCTAGTCTTAATGAACTAATTAATAATATAGGAAAAATATTAAATAAAAAACCTAAAGTCCATCATATTTCAATGACTATTTTGAAACCAATGGTGAAAATATATCAAAGTTTTAGTAAAAAACCTGTTGTAACAAAAGAACAGTTAGTTAATCTAAATTCTGGTTCACATTCTATGTCATATGATTCAAGTTTTCCCATATCATCTTTAAATGAATCAGTTAGATTAACATTATCTGATTCCGATAATCTCTAATACCCATGGTTTCCAAAAAAAATAATTGAAAAATAAAAAAAAAGTTCCTGAAATTTCTATAATAATTCCTTGCTATAATCTTGAAAGTATAGTTAAAACTACTGTTAAAAATATACTTAAAAATTTAGAAAAATTTTCTGATTCTTTTGAAATACTTATTGTAAATGATGGGAGTACAGATAATACATTAGAAGTTATTCAAGATATAAAAAATAATCATGAATGTATTCATGTAATTACATACTCACAAAATAAAGGAAAAGGCTATGCTGTAAAAACGGGTATTTTGCAATCTATTGGTTCATCCATTGTATTCATAGACGGAGATTTAGACATTACTTCTGATGCCATTCAAAATTATATTGAGGAACTTAATAATTTTGATCTTGTTATTGGCTCAAAATCATTACAGAATTCTGAAATTGAAATTAGACAATCAAGAAAAATTCTAAGCGATATATTTAGTAGTATTGTAAAATTTCTTACAGGTTTGAAAATTCAAGATACACAAGTTGGTTTTAAAGTAGGAAATGGAGAGGATTTAAGAAAAATTTTTAAAATTATGAATATAGATGGATTTGCTTTTGATGTTGAATTACTTGTAATTGCAACAAAACTCAACTTGCGAATTAAAGAAATGCCAGTAAAATTAAAAATCATGAAAAGTTTTCGTTTTAATAGTGCAGTTCAAATGTTTTATGATGTTCTTAAAATCACATATAATTATAAAATTTTACACAAATTTGATCATTAAATTAAAAATCCAGGCTAAATCTATTCATTCTTACAAATAGTAATTCCTTTTTCTTGTTCAATAATTTTTTGCTCATTTTGTCCTATCACTAAAATTTCATGACAACCATTTTCAAGATATCCCGATAAGAAAATTATATTCCAACCATAATTCCCATCAGTTTTTTCAATATCTTCTCTAGGAATAAAATCATCATATTTTAAAAATGGTTTGTCGTTAATCATCAAAAAAATATTTTCCACGGGTTTTTTATTTTGATCAAGAATCCATCCTTCTAAATTAATGAAATTCTCTTTAATGTTAATTACTTCATCATTAATTATTTTACCATTAATTTTCTCAATTTGACCAAATCCTACTTCGGATTTAACATCATTTTGTAACAAGGAATTAAATTCAGAAATATCAATCTTATTTTGTTTATTGAAGTTTGGTTCACCAAAAATTCCTAATTGATTTTCAGCTAAATAATTAAAAAATTCTAAATCACTTCTCTCAAATGCAGGTGGCATCATTCCAGAAATAACTGGTGGTGGGTACAAACATTCTATTCCATGAGTTAATGAATAGCAATCCACATATGCCATTTTTAAATCAAAATAATATTCTCCTTTTTCCCACCCCGCATAATATGATGGAATTAAAAATATCATTTGGGAAAAAATAACTGTCATAATTAAAATAATTTTTACATATTTTTTCTTATCTTCACTATTTTTTCTAACATTAATCAAAATCATTGAAATTAAAACTAAAATTCCAATTTGTGAAAAAAATGAAATTGTTTTATAAAAAGATTCGTTACCATCGTGATATCCAAGATCCATACGACCTAATGCAATATACATTCCTGCTAAGATACTGATAACCATGAACAAAATCCATGGAAATGATTTTTGAAAATTTTCTTTATTTATTTTTAGGAAATAATATGTCAGATAAGCACATATTGCTAGTGTAATAGAACCAACAATTTGACTAAGAAAAATATTTTCTGAACCAAATCTATATGATGTTGCTAAATATGTCACAAGAAAACTTAATCCATCTAATGAGAAGAATAGATGTAATTTAGA
>Ga0206678_10003092_pt1 | contig 10472 bp, 2 predicted proteins | sample M180m12015metaG_FD_155453 | JGI IMG/M metagenome (GOLD analysis project Ga0206678, IMG submission 155453) | Ammonia-oxidizing marine archaeal communities from Monterey Bay, California, United States - M1 80m 12015 | ecosystem: Environmental > Aquatic > Marine > Intertidal zone | place: USA...
CCCAGATTATGAAGCGTTTGCAAAAGCACTTTGGGAATAAAGTAGGGATAACTCACTCCCATTTGAACAATGGAGAAAGGGTGGAAGTTTGGAAAGCAGTACAAGAGCAGGATAGTGAAAAAGTACAATATCCAATTATGTTAGGTGCTAGGTCATCTTTGTTTTTACCGTTTGATAATTTAGGGCTGATTATAGTTGATGAAGAACATGACTCTTCTTTTAAGCAACATCAACCTGCCCCAAGATACCATGCAAGAGATACCGCTATTTATTTGGCTCATTTGCACAAGGCAAAAGTATTGTTGGGTTCGGCAACTCCATGTGTGGAGAGTTATTATAATGCCAAGAAAGGAAAATACGCTTTGGTAGAAATGCACACTCGTTTTTCTGATATTGCTTTGCCAAAAATTGAAACAATAGACATCCGAAAAGCACACCTTAAAAAGGAGATGAAACATCAGTTTGCACCAGCCATGCTCAATGCAATTCAAGAAACTTTGGAAGCAGGTAAACAAGTAATTTTATTTCAGAATAGGAGAGGGTATTCCCCAGTGATGAGTTGTGGAACTTGTTCTTACACTCCTAATTGCAATAGTTGTGATGTTAGCCTTACTTTTCATAAATGGAACAATCAGTTAAAATGCCATTATTGTGGCTATACCGAGCAGGTGCCTGAGGTATGTCCGAGTTGCACGGCTAAAGATTTTTCTGATAAAGGTTTTGGAACTGAGCAGATTGAGGAAAGTCTGAAAGAACTTTTACCTAGCTATGTTACTAAGCGTATGGATTATGATACGACTAGGGGAAAGAATGCGCATCAGCAGATAATTACTGATTTTGAACAGGGTAGGATTGATATATTGGTGGGCACACAAATGGTTACTAAAGGTTTGGATTTTGATAATGTGGCTTTGGTGGGTATTTTGAATGCCGATAGCATGTTGCATTTCCCTGATTTTAGAGCTTATGAAAGAGCTTTTCAGTTAATGATGCAAGTAGCAGGTAGGGCAGGACGAAAAGGAAAACAAGGAAAAGTTTTAATACAAACTTATGATGAGGAGCATGAGATGTTCTCTTTATTAAAAAAGAATGATTTTGCAACTTTTATAAAGCAACAAGTGGAGGAAAGAAAATTGTTTCAGTATCCGCCTTATAACCGATTGATAGGAATTACCTTAAAACACAAAAACCAAAGAAAGTTAGATGAAGCTGCTATGCAATTAGCAATAATGATGCGTAAGAGTTTTGGAAGTAGAGTTTTAGGACCTGAATACCCTGCTATTGCTAGGATACGGAATTATTACCATAAAAATGTACTGCTAAAAATTGAGCAAAAAGGCTCTATTGCTGAAGCTAAAGTTATATTGAGTACAATTATTGAGCGTATGCAAAATCATAGTGATTTTAAATCTATTCGTTTTATAATTGATGTTGATCCTGTTTAGTTAGTTTTCTCAATAAACCATTAGAAAAACTCTAGAATTGTTACTTTTTATTTTTTTTTAAAATCAAAAAAAATCTTAAACAATAGATAATCAACTACTTATCTTTATTTTTTGTACGTGTTTTACGTATATCCTATTAAATAATTTTTTCCTAAATTGTCCCATAATTTTAAATATAAATATTATGAAGAAGATATTACTTATTTTATTGCTTATCCCTATTTTTGGTCTTAGCCAGGTCTCAACACCTACAATTTCCAATGTTACTATTACCCAACAACCATACTGTCCTGGTGATTATGGGTCAATGCAAATTAATGTGAACCAAACTTCACCATCTACAACTTATAAATGTATTGTTGGGAGTTATGCTGCTTGGTCAAGTTCTTTTTTTGTATCATATATTAGTACTGGAGTGACAACAGGAACTACTTTAGTTCTTCCTAGTTTTAATGCTAATGTTGATTATGTTGTTAGAATAGTTGATTCAGCCGCATATTACAATGGCAATGGAGGAAGCTCATCTGGCACAAGCAATGTTGGTATTTATGATGAGTATGGACCAGTTACTTTCACAAATCAATCTTCTCTTAGTATGCAAGGTTCATTTCAAAATGTCACGTGTTTTGGTTCATGTGATGGAATGATTAATATATCAGCTTTTGGAGGAATTCCTCCTTATGAATATACTTTAAATGGAACGTATTACTCTAGTGGTAATTTTGGGGGGCTTTGCGCAGGAACTTATGCTGTTACTGTTCTTGATAGTTTTGGTTGTATAGATGCAGAGACTTATACAATCTTACAGCCTAGCATGTTAACATCTTCTCCCAACATTACAGATGCTAGCTGTAATACATGTACTGATGGATCTGTATCAGTAATGGCATTTGGTGGTACAGCTCCTTATTTATATTCTATTGATGGTGGAGCATCATTTCAACCTAATTCATCATTTAGTAATTTATCTGTTGGAACTTACACTTTAACAGTAATTGATGCTAATGGTTGCAGTTATTCTTCATATGTTACCATTAATTCACCTTCCAGTAGTGGATGTACAGATATTTCAGCTTTAAATTACGATCCTAGTGCAACTGTAGATGATGGTACTTGTTTTTATTGTAATGACACTACTTATACTTACATGACACTTTGTGATAGTGTAATTTGGAATGGTAATACATATTATAATAGTGGGGTGTATTACGAAACATTTACTAATAATATTACTAACAATTATGATACTATTTCAAGCTTATCGTACTGTGCTTCACATCCAAACCCAGATTTTGCTTCAACATTAGCAACAAATATAGAGAACGTAGTATTGATAGGTGATAATAATACTATAAATAATAATACATCAGGTCAGTCGGATTATTATGAAGATTATACAACAATTTATGCTGACTTAACTCCGGGCCAATCTTATACAGTAGATGTTATTCCTGGCAATTTATCAACAACACCTACTTACGACCCTGGTAGTGTTAATGTTTATATTGATTTTAATATTGATGGTGATTTTGATGATACTGGGGAAGATTTAGGCGTTGTTACAATTCCTACAGGTATGTATAATCCAGGCTCATCATATTCATTTAGTTTTATGGTTCCTAATACTTATACATATGGAGCAACACGCATGAGAGTTGTTTGTATTGATGAGTTCTCAAACATTAGCGCTTGTGACGCGCCATTAGCTGGCTCTTTTAATACTCCATTTTTTGGGGCAACTGAAGATTATTCTATTGTTTTAAATAATCCTTTAGGAAATAGTTGTGATAGTACAGCAGCACTTGTATTGTATAATGGGGCTACAGGATGTACAGACGCTTCAGCTCTTAATTATAACCCACAGGCTCAGTGTAATGATGGTAGTTGTAATTACAATATAGATGCAGGTATCTTAACTGATTGTTTTGGTACATTATCGAATATGCAGTATTATGGTGATATCAATCAAATACAAGAATATAATGGTTATGGATTCTTAGGATTAGATAGTGGTATAGTATTATCAACAGGACATTTGTCTAATTTAAATGGAGGATATGGAACAATTGTAAATAGTTATACTGATAATGACCTTTTAACTGTTGCAAACTCAGTCCCTCCATTAATTGGTCAGTCTTTTAGTGTATCTTCTATTAATGATGTTGCGATTTTAGAATTTGATTTTCAAGCAACTACTGATACTATTAGTTTTGGTTTTGTTTTTGCTACAGATGAATATCCTACTTATGTTAACACTGCGTTTAATGATGTTTTTGGTCTGTTTTTATCTGGACCTGGGATTAATGGTACTTTTAGTAATAATGCTATTAATCTTGCAAATATCCCAAATAGCACTCCTGAATTACCTATTACAGTCAGCTCTGTAAATACGTCAATAAATGCAGGATATTTTAATGTTAATGCAAATCCTAGTTTTGCTCCTAATGGTTATACTGTACCAATTTTTGTAAAATATCCTGTTACTCCAAATGCAAATTATCACTTCAAGTTTGCTCTTGGTGATGCTAGTGATTTTGTTTTAGATTCATGGATATTTTTAGGAGATTGTGCAGCTGTTAATGCTACTATTGATAATGGATGTACAGATAATATGGCTATAAATTATGATCCTTACGCAACAATTGATAATGGTTCATGCATCTACAATGCTATTTATGGCTGTACTGATGTTACTGCTTTAAATTACAATCAGAATGCTACTATTGATGATGGTAGTTGTAATTACTGTGTTGAAGATACATCTTATACTTATTCTACATCATGTTATGGTATGTGGTGGAATGGCAATTATTATAATACAACAGGAATATATGACACTACATTCTCTACAATAATAAATAATGGCACCGTTTCCACATTAACTTATTGTGAGTCACATCCTTCACCTGATTTCATTAATCAGGGAGCCTCAATTATTTCCTCTGTTCAATTAATTGGTAATACTTCTAGTATTGTAAATAATACTTATAATATGCCTGATCATTATGATGATTATACATATTTAATGTATGCTGATCTAACTCCTGGTCAATCATATGTAGTTAATATTGATTTAGATGATTTATCAGGTGGTTCTTATCCAAGTGCTGCTAAAGTATTTATTGATTATAATATTGATGGTGATTTTAATGATTCTGGCGAGGAAGTAGGAATTATTCCTTATGGTACAGTAGGTTTAACTCCAATACAATTTACAGTTCCTGCTTCAAGTAGTACAGGCCCAACTCGTATGAGAGTTGTTTCTCAATATCAAACAGTACAAAACCCTTCATTAATTGGACCATGTGATGCTCCTATTGCAGGCTCTTTTGATGAGCCTTGGTTTGGAGCAACTGAGGATTATAGCATTGTATTAAGTGGAAGTTGTGATAGTACAGCAATACTTAATTTAACTATTTTACCTAGTGGTTGTACAGATTCTTTAGCTATTAACTATGATCCTAATGCAGTATGTGATGATGGTAGTTGTATAGCTGCAATATATGGTTGTACAGATTCATTAGCATTAAATTATTCTCCATTTGCGAATACTGATGATGGGAGTTGTCAATATTGTGATATTAGTTTAGTGAGTCTTGTAACAGCATCTTGTTTTGCTAATGATGGAGAAATTGTTGTGCAGGGTAATGGGATACCTAATTATTATATATGGCTAGAGGTATTAAACAATGGAAGCTGGAATCCTTTTAGTGATACAATAACTAATAATACAGCATCTTTTAATAATCTCCCAGCAGATACATTCCGTGTAATAATGATTGATGGACAACAATGTATAGATACATTAGGAGGTACTATGGATAATATTACACAGTTGCTTGATAGTGGTAATATTGTTTTAAATAATACTCTATATCTTTCTGATGATGTGAATTCAGGTATATTACCAATTGGTTTTCCATTTACATTTTATGGGAATACTTATACTAGTTGTGTAATAAGTAGTAATAACTATATTACTTTTGATCTTTCAAAAGCCAATCAATACTCTCCATGGGTTATTAATGCGCCAATCCCAAATCCAGGTTTTGATCCGGAAAATTCTATTATGGCTCCTTGGCAGGATATTAATCCTGCTGTTGGTGGTTCAATAACATATGGTATTCATGGTGTTGCGCCAAATAGAGTATTTATTGCAAGGTGGGATGGAGTACCAATGTTCGGATGTACTTCTACATTATTTTCTTCTTATATTTATTTATATGAGACTACTAATGCAATTGAAACACATGTTTTGGATAAATCATTGTGCTCAACATGGAACAATGGAGCTTCAATTCATGGATTGATTAATGCTGCAAGTACAAATTATACAATTGTAAATGATCCAATTCTAAATCAACCAAGAAATTATCCTTTACAATGGACTGCATATAATGATGCGTGGCAGTTCAACCCTAGTTCTTCTGGAACTTCATATACTGTTAATCAGATTCCATATGGTGGTGGATTCACTAATGTGATAACTACATCTCCAGTATATGGATGTACAGATCCTACAGCATTAAATTATGACCCACTTGCAACATGTGATGATAGTAGTTGTATTTATATGAATATTTATGGTTGTACAGATCCTACAGCATTGAACTATAATAGTCTTGCAAATATTGATGATGGTAGTTGTACATATTGTGATTTAACTTTAGATGTATTCTTTACTGCTAATACATCATATGCTGGAGCTTGTGATGGTTTGGCATATGCAAGCGCATCATCATCTTATCAGCCAGTTTCATATTATTATAGCAATGGAACTTATTTAAACAGTGCTATTGGTTTGTGTGCTGGAACTTATACATTAACAATGACTGACGGTGTAGGTTGTCAGCTTGACACTACATTTACTATTTTAAATGCAAGTAATCCTATATTTGGATGTACAGACTCTACAGCATGTAATTTTGATAGCTCAGCTACAATAAATAATGGGAATTGTACTTATCCTGTAACATACACTGATGTTCAGACTGCATGTGGTAGCTATTATTGGAATGGGAACACACTGGTTAATAGTGGTGTTTATACATATACTATGTCAAATAGTTTAGGTTGTGACAGTATATTAGTGTTAGATTTAACAATAGATAATAATACTTTCAACTCTACAACTATTAGTACTTGTGATGATTATTTCTGGCAACAGAATGGGGTTACATATTATAACTCAGGAGTTTATTATGACACAATATATCTGAATTCTGGATGCTATATTATTGAAACTCTTAATTTGTTTATAAATAGCTCTACTGATTCCTCTATCTTTATTTCTTCATGTAATAATTATTATTGGCCATTAACAGGGGCTGTATATTCATCTTCTGGAGTTTATTCTGATACTAGTGTAAATGCAAATGGATGTACTCATATAGATAATTTACATCTAACAATTAATTCAAATTCATTTATTACAGATATTGTCACAGCTTGTGATTCATTTACTTGGTCTAATGGCGTAACTTATCTTACTAGTACGATTGATTCTTTAATCTTACAGAATATTAATGGTTGTGATAGTATTGCAATATTAGATCTAACAATTAACAGCATAACATCTACAAATATTGATACTACTGCTTGTGATTATTATACATGGTTTTCAAATGGTTTTACTTATTCTTTGGATGGTATTTATACTAATGTAAGTACAAATTCAAATGGTTGTTTGCAATATGATACATTAGATTTAAGTTTTAATAGCAATACTTATGCTACTGATTATCACTTTGCATGTGATAGTTTTGTTTGGATAGATGGTACTACTTATATAGCTCCTAATAATGCTGCAACATATACAATTTCTAATAGTACTGGTTGTGATAGTATTATTACATTAGATCTAGAGATATCTGCTAGTAATAGCTCTCAGACAGTAGAATCTGCATGTGATTCATATACTTGGAATGGGTTTCAGTATTTTCAATCAGGCGTGTATGATAGCGTATTTACAAATATGTATGGTTGTGATAGTACTGCAGTATTAGATTTAACTATAAATAGTATTCCTGTTGCATTAATTATTCAAAATAGTGGAGATTTAGTAGTAACTGCTGCTGATTCATATTTTTGGAGCACTAGTGAAACTTCTCAGATTATCACTCCAACTTCGGTTGGCTGGTATTGGTGTGTAATTACTGATTTTAATGGGTGTTTGAGTGATACTGCTTTCTTTGAGGTTTTATCAACAGATATTTATTTAATAGAAGGTAATATATTAAGTTTAGATATTTATCCTAATCCATCAAGGGATGTATTTAACATAAGTTTTACAAGTGTACAAAAGCAAGATCTAAGGGTGAGAATACGTAATTTAATAGGAGAGGAGTTAATTAGTGATGATCTGCAACAATTTGTTGGTGAGTACACTAAGCAGATTAACTTAGAAGATAAGGCGAAAGGCATTTATCTCTTAGAAATTGAAACAGATGATGGAATAATTAATAAGAAACTTATTTTGCAATAAATGAAAAAACTAATATTATTTTTAGTATTAATTCCTACTTTACTTTTTACTCAAAACACAGATTGGGTTAAATCTTTTGGGGGCCTATCAAATGACAAGGGTATTTCAATTGGCACTGATTCTTTAGGCTATATTTATTGTAGTGGATATTTTAATAATGAAGCAACTTTTGGAAATATAACACTAACAAATTCTGCCTTTAATGGATGGGGAAATAATAAAGAGAACTTTGTGTTTAAGATGGATTCTTTAGGAAATGTTCTTTGGGCAATTGCTGGAGGTAATTTAACTGGGTCTTGTTGTGATGACAGGGCATTAGGAATGCATGTAACCCCTGGTGGAGATGTATTTATTACTGGAACTTTTTGGAGTTCATATAATATAGGAACTGTTAATGTTACTACAGGGCTTAATACTCTTCTAACTCTCTTTTGGCAAAAGTTGATAAAGACGGTAATGCTTTATGGGCTATTGGTTTTGGTTCTGATAGCCCTGGGATCTGTCCTTTTCCAATTTATGATGCAGATGATTATTCTTATGATGTAAAGGTAGATGATGATGGTTTTATTTATGTCACAGGGTTCTTTTCTGGATATAGTGCAGAGTTTGATAATTTATCAGTCTCAAATCCAGACTGGGATGTTGATTGTCAGCCTATGGGATATATTGGAAAATTAGATCCTAATGGTAATTGGTTATGGGTTGATGAGTTTGATGGCATTAAAGATGTAAGAGGCTCAAGAGATAATAGATTGGCTATTGATCAATTTTCAAATATTTATGTAGTAGGGGGGTTTGAGAATACAGCAAATTATGGTCCGTATTCTATTACTTCAAATGGAGAGTGGGATGCTTTTATCTTTAAAATGGATAAAGATGGAAACTGGCTTTGGGCTGAAGGCTTTGGAAGTGATAGAACAGATAGGGCTAATGGTATAGCTATTGATGTTTGTGATGATATTTATATTACAGGTGAATATCGTAATCCTATGGTTTTTCCTGGTGCAAATGCATCAAATGGAACAGATACCTTGAGTCATAAACAAAAGAGAGATGTCTTTGTTGCTAAGATGAATAATCAGGGACAGTGGAAATGGGCAAAGAGAGCCAGAAGTTCAGGTACAGACAAAGCATATCAGATGTCGGTTGATGCTAATAAACAAGTCTTTGTTTGCGGGACAATGGGTGATACGGCTCGATTTACTAATAGTCTAGTTGTGCCTCCACAGATTCCTGGAGATACTACTGCTTCTGCTTGGGTAGCACAATTAGATGGATCAACAAATAGTGGAGAATGGCTATGGGCAAAAATGGCTGGCTGTGATTCGGATACTAATTTTTACACTAATCCTGCTGATCGAACCAATGATATCTGTCCTGATGGTTTTGGAAATGTGTATGCTGTAGGTTTCTTTAAAGATTTAGCCAATTTTGATGGCACTATACTTGACGCTACAAATAGGGAGAAGGATATTTTTGTATGGAAAATGAGTATGACTCCAGGTAGCTTTAGTTATAATAATACATATACAACCATCTTTATAGATAGTATGGTTACTAACCCTGCAGATACTGGTGAGATAACTATTTCTTCATTTATTATTGATGGTTGTGATACTTCTTATGTAGATTCGATAATTAAACTTACACTTACTAATTGGAATTGTATAAATAATGGATGTATTCAGATCTTTGATAATATTGGTAGTTACACATCTTTATTAGATTGTCAATTAAATTGCACTTCTACATTTATAACATCTGAAGATATAGAAGATCTTACTATTTATCCTAACCCTAGTACAGATGTGTTTAATATAAGTTTTACAAGTGTGCAAATGCAAAATCTAAGGGTGATAATTCGTAATTTATTAGGTGAGAAGCTTATACAAGAAGATTTAATACAATTTGTTGGTAAGTACAATCAACAGATTACCTTAGAAGATAATGCTAAAGGTATTTATTTTCTAGAGATAGAAACGAATAATGGAGTAATTAATCAGAAGTTAATACTTCAATAAATTATTACTTAGTTATATAAGATACCTTTATTAAAATTTAAAGTTCTTTTTTGCAAGCAGCCCAAATACTATCTTTGGGCGCAGGTGCACTAATTGAAATAGGTTCTTTCCTTACTGGGTGTGTAAATTCTAGTTTTTTTGCTAAAAGGTGAATGCTAGCATCTTTATTGCTTCTCCTAGCTCCATACTTTAAATCCCCTTTTATAATGCAGCCAATATTAGCCAACTGTGCCCTTATTTGGTGGTGTCTACCAGTTTTTGGTTTTATCTCTAAATGGTAAAAATTATCTAATTTTTTCAGTAGTTTATATTCTAAAACTGCATGTTTTCCACCCTCAGTCTTGGTAACATAGGATTTGTTCTGCTTTTGGTTTTTCTGTAAATGGTTGTCAAGAGTTCCACTGCTATTTGGTGGAGCATTATCTACTACTGCCCAATAAGTTTTTTGTACTTTTTTCTCACGGAATTGCTCGTTCATACGGCTAAGAGCTTTTGAGGTTCTTGCATATAACACAATTCCTG
>Ga0206678_10003093_pt1 | contig 10472 bp, 10 predicted proteins | sample M180m12015metaG_FD_155453 | JGI IMG/M metagenome (GOLD analysis project Ga0206678, IMG submission 155453) | Ammonia-oxidizing marine archaeal communities from Monterey Bay, California, United States - M1 80m 12015 | ecosystem: Environmental > Aquatic > Marine > Intertidal zone | place: USA...
ATCCAGACCAGAGTTGAGAGCAACCTTGCCTCGTGACAAGAAAACTTCTGCGGGATCGTCACCAAGCTCTAACTCGCGACAGTCCAGCCACGCAAGATAAGTAGCTTGTGGGGGCCGATATCGAACTTGAGGAAGATGTTCACTCAATAGCTCGGACACTAGGTGCCGATTGTGGTCGAGTCCTTCAACTAGTTCGGCTATCCAGGCGTCTCCTTGTTCCCAACCAGCGACAGTGGCGACTTGTCCTAATCCATTTATGCCGCCAATCATTCGGGGCCGGATTTCTTTCAGTTGGGGCGAATACTGCTGCGACGAACTGTGGACAAAAGCCATTCTCAACCCTGCCATATTGAAGGTTTTGGTAGCTGCAGTAAGCGTGACAGTTCGTTGCGCTGCGAGATCACTTATTGATGCGGCCGGGACGTGTTGATGGGGCGAATACACCAAATCACAGTGGATTTCGTCAGAAATCACTAGGAGATCATTGCGGTCAGCTATCTCAATGATCTGAGCCAAGTCTGTTGGGGTCATGACATAACCACATGGATTGTGAGGATGGCATAGCAGTAAAGCCGAAACATTGTCCTGCGCAGCTACCTGGTCTAAATGGTCGAAGTCGAGCGCCCACCCATCTTCAGTTTCCATCAATGGATTCGCCACCCAGTTTCGTCCTGTGCCTTCGACGCTGGAATAGAAAGGCGGATACACCGGTGTTTGTACGACAATCCCTGAGCCTGGCGGGGTCAACGTGTTCAGAACCCATTCAAGGCCTTGTATGACGTCATGGACTCGCAACACATCTGACGTTTCGACATTCCAGTCGAACGCATTAGACATTCGCGATTTGAATGCTTCCAGCACCGGGACCGGCTCGTCATAGAAGCCATAGCCAAGCCCACCTACATTAATTCTCTCTACTATGGCTTCTTTGATGAAGTCCGGAACTTCGACATCCATGTCTGCGACCCATGCAGACAAGACGTCGCTGCCGTGGCGTTCCCATTTGATACCGGGTCGATTTCGCACACGTTCGAGGTTTAGGTCAAAGATCACGGGGAGAGGCTACGTCGTAGTCGTCAGTAAAGTCCGATCATTCGACCAGCAAGGGCTACAACGGCCGCTACGAGGACTGGTCGAATTATCTTTTCTCCTCCCCGGACAGCTAGTCGGGCACCCAACCAGCCACCTATTGCGAAGCCAACAGCTAGAACCACGGCGAAACCCCAGTCGACCTGGCCTCGTGCGATGAAGACGGGTAACGCTATTGCCGTAAGGATGAAGATCACGACCACTTTGATTGCGTTTGCGTTCACTAGATCCAGGCCAGATCTTGATAAGGCGACAACGAGGAGCAAGCCAACCCCAGCTTGGAACGCACCTCCATATAGTCCGATCCCGAAAAAGACAGCTGCTGTTAGGGCTGGGTGCCAGTTGATTTGTGTCCCGGAAGTTCTAGGTGGTCGCAGACTGATAAAGAGCAGCGGGATCATCAGAACACCGAAGATTCGTTCAAAGGCTTCGTCGGTGACACTGGAAACAAGTATTGACCCAAGCAGCGACCCGATGGTGACCGGGAGGATCACAGGAACAGCTCGTCGGAATCCCCGGACGCCTTCTTTGCGGTAACTGGCCACAGATGAAGCGTTTTGAACAAGTACGCCAAACCGGTTAGTACCGTTGGCTACCAATCCGGGCAGCCCTACGAAAACATTGAGAAGGGCGACCGTGAGTAAAGAGCCACCTCCTGCCATCGCATTAACTATTCCCGCGACGACCCCGGCGCCTGCAACCAACATGGCGTCAATGAGTTCCATCCCTGCAATCATTGCCTGTATTCGCTGCCTAAATAGCACTAGTTGAAGAATCTCTTCGTGAGATGAGCCTCGCGACCTCTACTCTCAGTGATATGGCCGGTAACACCTTTGGTGAACAATTCCGTATTACTACTTTCGGCGAATCCCACGGCGGGGGCGTCGGAGTCGTTATTGATGGGTGCCCTCCCCGCCTTGAGCTCGACACGAGCGATGTTCAAGTGGAACTTGATCGCCGACGCCCAGGGCAGAGTCGTCTCGTAACTCAACGTAACGAAGACGACGAAGTAGAAATTTATAGCGGCTTGTTTGAAGGCCGCACCTTGGGTTCCTCAATAGGAATGCTGGTGCGAAACGAGGACGCCCGTCCCGGTGCTTATGAAGACATGAAAAGTACCTACCGACCAAGCCATGCGGACTGGACGACCGAAGCAAAGTATGGGATCAGAAATTGGCAGGGGGGTGGCCGTGCATCAGCTCGTGAAACCATCGGCCGTGTCGCTGGCGGAGCGGTAGCTCGCAAGGTCATTCAGCAAGTAGCGGGAATCGAAGTTATTGGGTGGGTGAGTTCAGTCCATGACATCGATGCCCAAGTTGATGGTGGAACTGTTTGCCGCGAAGAAGTTGAAGCAGACCCTACGAGATGCCCTGATCCGGGGGCAGCCGCGTTGATGACTGCCGCTATTGAGGCGGCACGAAAGGACGGCAACTCATTAGGTGGGGTCGTAACTTGCGTAGCCAGAAATATGGTTGCTGGTCTCGGCGAACCTGTTTTTGACAAGCTTGACGCTGACTTGGCTAAAGCTTTGATGTCACTTCCTGCCGCGAAAGGATTTGAGATAGGTAGCGGGTTTGCTGGAACTTTGATGACCGGCCGCGAACACAACGATCCTTTCGTGCCAGGGTCAGATGGTCGTCCAGCCACGTCAACTAACAACAGTGGCGGGGTGCAAGGTGGCATCAGCAACGGTGAGGATCTAGTGCTGCGGGTGGCCTTTAAACCAACCGCGACGATTGCTTCGCCTCAAGAAACTGTGACTCAAGACAACGAGTCGGTGACTCTCGAAGCACGAGGAAGACATGACCCGTGCGTTCTTCCTCGAGCGGTCCCAATGGTGGAAGCAATGGTGTGCTTGGTGTTAGCGGACCAGGTGTTGCGCCAACAAGCCAACACCGTCACTTAACGCTATTCGCTACCTAGTCGTCTCGTTCTTCACGCAAGAATTTTTGAAATTCGGCCGCGAGGTCGTCACCTGATGGCAAGTCTGTTTCGTCGGTGCGGTCAGCTTCTTCTTCCAGTTGTCGCACGTATCCGATGATCTCAGAGTCTTGTTCAACGGCGTCACTGACCCGTTGTTCCCATTCCAGGACGCTGGCATCCAGGTCGCTGTAGCCGGTTGGGACCCCAGTAACTTTTTCAAACTCAGCGAGAAGGGCTCGGGTCCCCTTTGGGTTTGGCGGTCCTGCAACGTAATGGGGTACGCCTACCCGCAGCGAAATGACTGGAAGGTCGGCGCTGTCTAGGGCGTCGTGCAACGTGCCGATTATGCCGGTAGGGCCTTGATAGCTCGGCCGGTCGAGGCCAAGTCTTCGAGCTAGGTCTGCACTAGCTGCACTCCCTTTAACTTCTGATGGGCGCGAATGAGGGATTCCAGCGACCATTGCTCCCAGTGTCACAACCATCTCGCATCTGGTATCTCTAGCGATTTCGACAACGGAATCACAGAATGTTCGCCATCTCATCCGCGGTTCAAGCCCAGATAGGAGTACTAGATCATGGGGAAAGTCATTTTCGATTATGTGAGCGTCTAGCGATGGCCATTTGATTCGTCGTTCTCCGTCGTCAGCGATTTCAACGTGAGGTCGATTTTCTTGAAAGTCGAAGAACTCTTCCGGGTCTATCCGCGCAACTCTTCTGGCGTCGTATTGATCAACAATCCATTGGATTGCGCCGGTCGCACATTCGCCGGCATCAAACCAACCTTCAAAAGCGACAACTAGGAGGGGGCTTTGCAGACTGGGTGCCTCGTCCCATACGACTTCGGTCATGACACCACTATTGCGTACTCGAGGACGTTATGGATAGTTAAGTGAGGTCGCATAGGGGTTTTGTTCTGTGGCTGGTTTTCGAAACGACACTCATATGGGGTCAAAAGGCTAAGAAAGACAGCGGTTTCAAGGTCTTGAGATCACTGGTCAGCAATCCCAGCGACGAGAGGCTGTGGATTTGGTCGTCTATGACTAGCGAGCGTTGAATCGTTCCTCGCCAGTCGAAGTCAGCCCAACAATGTTGTCTCTCAACTTCTGTTTCGTTTTCGCGTTCCTCGGACCATCGTTGACATGTCACTTTGGGATCGGATTTCAAGTGTGTGATGCGGCCACGTTCATCCAGTTTTTGCCCGTTGAGTTCTAGTGCTATTGCTCCCGAGAACGCGTCCCCGTCTGGGCTTGCTATCTGGTGAGTTGTGACGGGCAAGACGAAGAGATTCTCGTTTGGCCAATGCAAAAAGGCTCGAGCGTTGTATTCGATTTCGCTAGTTCCGCCTGGTAGCTGCCATTGATCGACCCGTATCGGTTTCGACAGGTCACTGATGTCAAACAATGAGACTTGAGTCCCGAGCCTTTGTCCGGTGTCCAACGCGTCTTGTCCTACTCCCAGTAGAAGATTGTCTGTGACTGGGTGAAGATACGCGGAGTACCCCAGGATTTTGAGTTCTCCGAGCACTTTCGGAGACTCGGGCCGCGACAAATCGATGGTGTACAGCGGGTCGGTTTGGCGAAAGGTTACGACCGTTGCTATGTCGCCCAGAAACCGGACCGCATAAATCCTTTCTCCTTTGCCGATGTTGCCAACTTGACCTATTTCGGAGAGCCCGCCGTCAGTTTCTTTAAGAACGGTGACGTAACTTTCACTGGTGGCTTCTGGTTGTGGTGACCACCATCCATGGTTGGTGGTGGCTACACGCAGATGGTCGTTGTGCTCCGACATCGAGTATTGGTTGAGGACTGTTCCGGTTACCTGACCAGAACTCCGGTACAACGTGTTGGTTGGGTCGCTGATGTCGAACTTGTGAATTCGAGTCTTTATTGTCGGTGGTTGGTCCGAACTGGTTTCTCGGTCCGCTTGCAGTTGTCGTTCATCGAACCATTCGGTTGTAGCGACGTACAGGTTGTTTTTTGATGAGTACACCGTTTGGCCGTCGGCAAGAACCGATGTGCTGGCAATCTGCTGTTCAAATAGTTCTTCGCCAAGGTCGACCGTCACAATATTCAACATCTGAAGTCCGCTATTTGATGCGGGGTGGTAGATGCGTTCGCATGTAGTCAGGGTTCCCTCTTTAAGTACCTGTCCTTCGCTGTTTTCCAGCGCGAACCATGGCACCCAGTTATCGATCGTTGATTCTTTGATTAGTTGACGATTTTGTTCCTTGGCTTGTCTTTCGGCTCTTAACCCTGATCCGTTTGGATAAACCCATTCGAGCCCTGTCGGGTTGCTTTGGATAACTATTCGAGCAGCATTGTTGACGAGTCGACTACTGATGTAGCTCCCGTCGATGTGGAGGCGCCTAGTGATCCGAGGGATTGGTTCGCTGATATCGACGCTGATCAGCGTGGTGATGGGGCTGTACCACCCTGGTCGCGGCTGCATCGAGCGGAGAACCGGTGTTGTGTCATGCATTTGGCCAAATACGACGACTCGGTCACCTGACAGAAACATGTCTTGCGCCCAAAATTTCTTGAACTGGAATTCTCCTGATTGGTGAAGTTGTTCGCCGGTGGCATCGATGACGTGGAGTGTGTTGTTGACAAGAGCGATGACTCGTCGACCATCGGTTTTGACGATGTCAGGTTCGTCGACGCCCGCTTCTTGAATGTTCGTTGTGCTGTATTCGACTTCGGGGACTGATGTTGCTGAGTCAGCTATCGCTTGCGGCGAACCACGCAACATTTCTGCTTCCATGGTTTCAGGGAAGTAGCCACCACCAATCCCCCATGGGCCAGCCATGTCAAGTGCGTCGGTCTTGACGTGGTCGAGGAATGGTTCGCACGACTCGAAGGGTGTGAGGGCGGCCGTGAGCTGGATCTGTGATGGTGGGAGCGGAACTGTCCTGTCTGGATCTACAGCCTCTCCAGCATTATCTGCACCACATGCACACAGCAGTGCTGAAAATGTGAACACGGCGATGATTCTCTGCACGGAAACTCCTATGTAGTAACGATTTCCCATACAACGACCGGCGACCTGGTTTAGTTCCCTTTTAGAAGTTACGAAATAGTGACAAGTGACACGGCTCATTTCCAAGCGCTGGTTCCATTGACCAATCAACCCATCGTTCGACCAGCGCAAATCCTGCTTGGCGCGCTGATTCGTCGAGCATGTCCGTGGCAACGGGTTGAATCTTGGTGGTAATTGACTCGCCTTCTGTGAATTCAATCCGGCGATAGTCGATTCCATCTGTGCTGATGATTACTGCTCTGTCAGTTTCTACGGCAAGTGCGTGCACGCCTCGTTCAACTGGCAGGGAACCTTCGATGATGACCTCGCATGAAGCGTTACCGTGCTGCCACGGGGATGAACTTCCGATTTCGTCGTCCAGCCACATGATCAAGTCTGAGGGCCCTTCAGTAATCTGGAGACCGGCGTTGACCAGGGCATCAAGAAGGTGGGGGCGTCGACTCCGCACAGTGATATTTTCGTGCCCTCGATCCAAACACCATTGGGCGATATCTGAAACATCGGACATGTCCACCAAGTTAGCGACAACATTGTGCCGTTGGGCTGGCATCATTTGCTGGTGCGCCAAATACCTCATGGCACTTCGTTACGAACTGGAGAAGCCTGGGCTATCGCGTTCACGTACTTCACCGTCGCTATTACGGTGTCGCTGGTTCACAGCACTGCGGGTACTCCCACTTGGGTCATCGTTGCTGCAACTCTGATCGTAAATTCAGCTACAGCAACGTTGGCGTTCGCGGCGGTGACAGCAGCTGGGGGAAGTGTCGCTGCAGGTGTTGCTGGCGGCTGGTTGACCTCCACCAGGTTCGGAGTGCTTGCCGCTGCGTTGGCACCTCGGCTGTGGCCCCAACGCTGGAAACGCGCATTGGCAGCTTTTTCAGCATTCGATCCAAATATCGCTTTGGCTAACCGAGAAGAAAAGGATGAAGACGTTCGCAGAGTTTACGTAGCGATGTCTCTGTGGTTGGTCCTGCCATGGTGGTTGGGAGCTTCGATTGGTGCCCTCATCGGGGATCTGGTGTCGGACCCGAAGGCTTTGGGAATGGATGCCATGTTCCCAGCATTGTTCATTGCCATTATTCGCCCTCAATTGATAACGCAGAATGCTCGACTAATTGCTGTTTCAGGCGCGGTTGTCGCGTTAGGGCTAGTTGAAGTACTGCAGGGTGGGTTGCCGTTCCTTGTTGCGGCACTTCCCGCGTTGTTGGCGCTACGCAACCGAGAAGATCGGAAGGGCTAATGCTGACCTGGGGAGTTGTGGTTGTGTTAGCTGTCGGGGTCTACGGGCAACGAGCACTCGGTATGGCGCTTATCAACCCGAAACTGATGGGTGACCGAAGCCGTCAGGTGTTGGCGATGGTGCCCCTGTCAATTCTGTGCGCTGTGACCGCCTTACAAACTTTCAGTAGTCGAGGGGAACTCGTTCTTGATGCCCGCGTTGCAGGTATTGCTGCAGCGTCGCTGTTGGCCTGGAAACGCGCCCCCATGTTTCTAATTGTGGTTGTTGCCGCAGCCGTAACCGCAGGTGTCCGGTTGCTCTAATGACTACGTTTAGTTACCCAAAGACGCTATGACTACCGAACCTCGACATCCCCATCTATTGAAAATGACTGATCCCCCAACCATGGTGGGACACAGGTGTACTACCTGTGAACGGGTCGCGTTTCCCCCAGACCCCTACGGTTGCGAAAACTGTGGTTCACCAGCGTCGACCTTTGAGCAGTGGGATCTAGAAGCGCGGGGTTCAGTGCAGGCGGTAGCAACCGTGCATCGGCATCATCGTTCCACACCTGTTACTCCCTTCACCGTTGGTGTCATCGGGCTGGTTGGGGGTCCCGTCGTGAAGGCCATAGTGGAGGGTGTCGGTGTTGCAGTCGGTAGCACCGTTGAAGGGTTCTTAGCCCCCGACGAACCAGACGACGAAGGCAATGTGGTCGTGGATTTACGTTTTCGGGTTGTCGAATGAACGCACCAAACTTGTTGTCCGCCAGACCAGTTTTCGTTGTCGGGATTGGTTTACATCAGTACCAGCGACGTAGCGATACCACATATGTGTCACTTGGCTTAACAGCGGTTCGAGAGGCTTTAGTTGATGCCGGCATCGAGTGGGCAGATGTTGAGGCCGCCTACACGGGAACGGCGTTACTGGGTATGGGTGCGAGCCGGATAATGCTGAGCAGGCTCGGGGCGACTGGCATTCCTATGACACAAGTTGAAAACGCGTCAGCTTCAGGGTCATCGTCAGTAGCCCAAGCATGTCTAGAAGTTGCGTCTGGACGGTCCGATGTTGTGGTCGCATTAGGTGTTGACAAACCCCGAGAGGGTCTTGGAGCAGCACCTGGTAATGCAGGTATCAATAACCTTGAGGGTGGTTCGGTAGTTCCCTTCACTCACTTCGCTTTGCTTGCTTCGGAATACATGAGGTGAGTGACAAGCAAGTCGCGAAGGTTGCGGTAAAGAACCACCGGAACGGTTCTCATAACCCCTTTGCCCAACGTCAAAAAATTCGAACTCTCGACGAAATTCTTACAGAGCCAATATCTGGGTCGCTCACCAGATTGCAATGTTGCCCTGTGGGAGAAGGCGCTGCAGCTGTCATCATTGCTTCAGAGGATGGGATCAATCGGCTTCAAATTGATCGCTCTCGGGCAATGCAGGTTGTTGCCTCGGCAACTAAAACCGAAGGACTTTACGGTGATGGTGTCGGTATCGATGCAGCTTTGACAGCTGAAACTGGTGGGGCCGCATTCGAAGAAGCGGGCCTCGGACCAGCAGACCTTGACGTGCTTGAGGTGCATGATGCGTTCGCCATCGAAGAGTTGTTGTATGCCGAAGCGTTGGGGCTTTGTCAGCCCGGCGAAGCAGCATCACGCATCGAATCGGGTGATTTCGATATTGGCGGAAGCTGCGCGTTTAGTCCTTCGGGAGGGCTGCTAGCCATGGGACACCCCATTGGCCCGACCGGAGTGGGGCAAATCGCAGAAGTGGTCCGACAGTTACGCGGCGAAGCAGGTGTTCGTCAACAATCCGATGCTCGTGTTGGTATGGCTCACATGGTCGGAATTGGTGCAGTGTGTGTGGTGCACATTCTTCGTAAGCCCTAGCTAGACCATCAACTGTTTTGGGGGAACCCGAGATCTATTTGACTTGACGCGGGATCAGGCCAACGAGCAGTAACTGCTTTCGCTCGGGTATAGAAGCGAACACCTTCTGGTCCATACATGTGAGTATCCCCGAAGAGAGACGCTTTCCATCCCCCAAAGGAGTGGTAGGCAACCGGGACTGGTATCGGCACGTTGATACCCACCATCCCTACTTGCACTTCGTGTTGGAACTGACGCGCTACTCCCCCGTCACGAGTGAAAATGGCAGTGCCGTTACCAAACGGGTTCGAATTGATGAGGTCCATTGCTTCTCGGAAGGTTTCTACTCGCACAACACTGAGCACGGGCCCAAAAATTTCGTCTTGGTAGCACTCCATATCGGCCGTCACTTTGTCGAGAAGAGTTGGTCCGTAAAAGAATCCATTGGCGGGAAGATCAGCGGTACTTCCATCAACAACTGCGACAGCGCCTGCCTGCTGTGCTCGCTCGACATAGCCAGCGACTCGGTCACGATGCTCAGCTGTGATCAATGGGCCCATTTCAGCGTCGGGTTCGGTTCCCACTCCAATTTTTACGTCTGGGATTCTTTTCGAGATTGCCTCTACAAGTTGATCGGCAGCTGATCCGACAGCTACCAGAGCGCTGACAGCCATACACCGTTCGCCCGCGGATCCGTAGGCAGCACTCACTGCCGCGTCAGCGGCCATCTCAATGTCAGCGTCGGGCAATACCAACATATGATTCTTTGCTCCACCCAATGCTTGAACCCTTTTGCCAGCTGAAGTGGCGCGTTCATACACATAGCTAGCTATTGGTGTTGAGCCGACGAAGCTGATCGCAGCGATGTCTTCATGGTCAATCAAGGCGTCGACGGCTTCTTTGTCACCGTTGACTACTGAGAAGACCCCGGGTGGGAGACCAGCTTCGATAAACCATTCAGCGATGAGCATCGACGCTGAGGGATCTCTTTCCGATGGTTTACAGATGAAAGCGTTCCCACAAGCAATCGCAGTCGCGAACATCCAGGCCGGGACCATGGCAGGAAAATTGAACGGGGTGATGCCAGCCACAACACCGAGGGGTTGGCGAAGGCTGTACACCTCGATCCCAGCTGATACTTGCTCGTTAATTTCACCTTTGAGGTGGTGCGCTATACCGCAGGCAAATTCAACGTTTTCTAGTCCGCGAGCAACTTCGCCCGCTGCGTCCGAAACGACTTTCCCGTGTTCACTGCTGATGACTCTCGCAAGTTCGTCAGTTCGAGCAGCCAAGAGCTCGCGGAAGCGAAACATGATTTGGGTTCGCTGCGTGAGAGAACTT
>Ga0206678_10003097_pt1 | contig 10462 bp, 6 predicted proteins | sample M180m12015metaG_FD_155453 | JGI IMG/M metagenome (GOLD analysis project Ga0206678, IMG submission 155453) | Ammonia-oxidizing marine archaeal communities from Monterey Bay, California, United States - M1 80m 12015 | ecosystem: Environmental > Aquatic > Marine > Intertidal zone | place: USA...
CTGAAGTTAGTACTGCAATTCTTTTCATTATCAAAATTATTTCAATTGGCAAATTAACAACAACTTTCGTAGATGATAACAACAAAAACAACAATAAGTGTAAAAATTACACTTTCCCATGTATATTTCGAGAATGAAATCAACAAATCAATTGGATGTAAGTGTTGACTGTGTATTGTTTGGCTATGATGGTGAAGCTATTAAGGTACTTTTAATTGAACAAAAGACAATTGATGGTGGTCCATTAAGAGAAAGTCATATTCAAATGGCTCTGCCAGGAGATTTAGTACATTCCGAAGAGGCAATAGACGATTGTGCATCTAGAGTTATGTTAGAACTGACTAGCATTGAAGACATTTTTCTCAAACAATTTCACAGCTTTGGAAACCCAAACAGAGTCCGAGGAGATAAGGATCAGGAATGGCTTCAAACCTTTCGAGAATTCCCGAACAAAAGAGTAATAACAATAGCTTATTACGCTCTTGTGTCACTTCATGATTACACTCCTTCGCCATCTTCATTTGCTGGGAAAACACAATGGGTACAGGTTAAAGATGTACCTGATTTAGCATTTGACCACAACCATATTTTAAACTTTGCAATTGACACTTTAAGAGAACAATTAAAACCTCATCACATAGGTTTTGAATTACTCCCTAAAAAGTTCACACTTAGTCAACTCCAACACCTTCACGAACTTGTTTTGGATAAAAAGCTCGATAAGCGAAATTTTAGAAAAAACGTAAAACGCATGGAACATGTCGTACCTCTTGATGAAAAACAGAAAGGTGTATTTCATAAACCTGCTCAATTATTCTCATTCAATCCTAGAGCAATAAATTGATGCAGAGCCTTAACACTCTAATATCTCTAGTTTGCATATTTCTATTATATGGAATAGTTAATGCCCAGGTAGTTTGGACGGAACCTGCCTTTCCAACTCAAGATGACATCGTTACTTTATATTACGATGTCTCTGAAGGAAATGGTGCTTTAATAGACTTGAGTGAGCCATGCCCAGGGTGTCCATATGTGTATGCTCATACTGGAGTCATTACTTCTGAGAGTTCATCACCATCAAACTGGTATCACGTTCATAACCCTTGGCCATCAACTTCCCCAAATAATTTAAGTGAAGCAAATTTGGGAAATGTGCTATTGCCCGTTGATGAACTTGTCCATTCATTCAATTTTGGGGGACTCACTTTGGCTGAATACTATGGAATAGACGAGGGAGAGCAGATTGAACAGCTCGCTTTTGTATTTCGGGATGTAATAGGAACTGTTGTAGGCAAGAACGCTGACGAAAGTGATATTTTCGTGTCTGTAAGTAACGGTCAGTACGAAGTTGATTTTGTGAACCCTCCTCTAGACTTCAATCTAATGAATGTCGGTGAAGATGTTAATATTCAAGCGATTTCCTCGGATTGGGGTGAACTTATTTTAAGCATAAACGGAATAGAGGTCGCTAGTATTGAAGGAGTTGAGATTGAGCACATCTTAACTTTAGATGTAGCTGGAGATTATGAAATCTACGTTAACGGCATTTCAGCTACAGATGATGAAGACGAAAAAGCCGTCGTAATTACTGCATTACCAGATGCGCCAAATATTGCCTGGCCTCCTTCAGGCACGATAGATGGAATAAATTATGTGAACGATAGCTCTGTCATTTTGCAAGTTTTTGCTCCTTATAAAGATTTCGTTTTTGCTATAGGTGATTTTAATGGGTGGGAAATGAATAGCTCTGCACTAATGAATAGAACTCCTGACTACCAGAGATATTGGATAGAACTGTCTGGGCTTGAAGAAGATCTACCTTATAGGTTTCAGTACCACATTTTACCAGATGACATCAGGGTCGCTGATGCTTATGCAGAAATTCAACTAGATAAATGGAATGACCCATGGATTCCTGAGAACACATATCCAGATATGATCCCCTACCCTCAAGAGTTCACTAATAGTAATCCTGTTAGTGTATTTGTACTTGGAGAAGATGAATATATTTGGTCTGATGAAGAATTTGTAAGACCTGAACAGGAAAACCTTGTTATCTACGAAATTCTTGTTAGGGATTTCTCTGAACAAAGTACATATAAGATGATTGAGGATTCGCTGGACTACCTAGAAAACCTGGGAGTTACTGCAATAGAACTAATGCCTATTATGGAGTTTAATGGAAATGATAGTTGGGGTTACAATACGACTTTTTATTTCGCACCAGATAAAGCATATGGAACTAAAGAAGATCTTAAATCTTTAGTTAACGAGTGCCATGAGAGAGGTATTGCTGTGATATTGGATATAGTGTTTAACCATTCGGATCAGCCTAATCCGTTTATTACAATGTACTGGGATGACTGGGTGGTCGCTCCCAATAATCCATGGTTTAACGTTGAAGCCCCTCACGCTATGAATTGGTTTTACGATTGGAATCACAGTAGCAATGCAACTCAAGCATTTGTTAAGAGAAATCTTGATCACTGGACTGAGAATTTTCATATTGATGGATTTAGGTGGGATTTTACCCAAGGATTAGTCCAAACCCCGGGCGGCGGATCGGGCTATGATTCAGAAAGGATAGCAATATTACAGGAATACGGCAATCATGTTTGGTCTCAGGACGAAGGTGTATATATGATTCTGGAACATTGGTGTGACTACAGTGAGGAGCAACTTCTTGCAAATGATGGTTTTATGCTATGGGCAAACACTGCCCACCAATATTCAGAAGCATCATTGGGATATTCTTCTAATTTGAGCTATGCAAATTTTCAAGATCATGGTTACAACGAACCACATGTGGTTTCATACATGGAAAGCCATGATGAAGAAAAGCTTATGTACAGTAATTTAAATTGGGGAAATAGCGCTGTAGGATACGACATTGAAGAGCTGGAAATAGCATTAAAAAGAATTGAACTCACTGCTTGTTTCCATATATTACTACCAGGTCCGAAGTTGATTTGGCAATTTCAAGAACTAGGATACGATTACAGTATTAACACTTGCTCTGATGGCGTAACTGTAGATGAATCTTGTAGAATAGATGCCAAGCCCGTGAGATGGGATTACTTTGAAAATCCTATGAGACATAGACTCTATGATATATTCTCCTCCCTAAATAAATTGAAAAAGGACTATCCTGTATTTTCTACTCCTAATTTCGGATTCGACACCGGAGGATTCGGAAAGCGCCTCCATTTAAGTTCTTCGGCTATGAATATAGTGGTAGTAGGTAATTTTCATGTAAGCAACATTAATATGGTTGTTGACTTTCAGCATGAGGGGCTATGGTATGACTACTTAACGGGAGAAGAAATATCTGTATCAAATACTAGTGCCTCATTGCCATTTGCTCCAGGCGAATACCATATCTACATAGATGTAGATTTACCAACCCCAAATATCTTTAATCCATCATCAGTGTTTGAAATTGAATCCGATACAGAAAGTGAATTAAACACACTCCTCTCCTTTCCAAATCCATTCTCAAATTCGTTTGAAATAGTTATTCCCACAGAAATAAAGGGGGAATTCTCGTATAAAGTATTTGACTCATTAGGTAAGAACATTTCATCTGGCACAACAATAACTAATACACTCCTTTTTGATTCTAAATCTTGGAGTCCCGGAATATATAATATCATTATTATCGCAGAAATAGATTCCCAAAATAAGATCTTCACAACTACTATCCAAAAGCAATGAAACATCTTTATTCGCTTCTCATATCAGTGTTTCTGTTTTCGATATCCGTCTACTCACAAACTCTTTCTGGCATCGTCAAAGATTATGATGGAAACACCCTTCCGTCGGCTTCAGTCTTAGCTGATGGGGAAACTGGAGCATTTTGTGATTTCAACGGGCGATACAAACTTGAAGGTCTTTCATTAGGTAAGCATACGATAGAATTTAGTTTTATAGGATACTTGAAAAAATCTGTGGAAATAGAAATAGAAAGCGGTCTTAATACTCTAAACGTAAAACTTAAAGAGGACGCTGTTATAATTAACGACGTGGTAGTAGTTGGGTACGGCGTACAAAGAAAGAAAGAAGTTACAGGATCAATTACAAAAATTGACGCTAAAAAAATTACAGCTATACAGACTCCTTCTTTTGAAGCCGCAATACAAGGGCAAGCTGCCGGAGTTCAAGTAAGTCAAAGTTCTGGTGCTGCAGGTGCAGGTTCTTTAATACGCATACGGGGTATAGCCTCAATTTCAGGTTCAGGCGACCCTCTAGTAGTAGTTGATGGAATTCCTATAACACAAGAGTACTTTTTAAATAGACGTGCAGGATATGGTGGTGGATTTAATAACAATCCACTTGCAAGCATTAACCCAAACGATATTGAATCTATCGAAATCCTCAAAGACGCCGCTGCAACTGGAATATACGGGTCTAGAGGCGCAAATGGAGTAATCCTAATTACAACAAAAAGGGGAACAAATAAAACTTCATTTGAATACAGCTCTAGAGTAGGATTCTCACATGTAGCATCACGCCCGAATATGATGAATACTGAAGAATATCTAACTATTAGACAGGAAGCTTGGGAAAATGATGGAGGGACAGGATATGTTTGGTTACCTCATATGAGTACTGCAACAGATAGTCCCGAATCTAGAAGAGAAGCTTACTTAAGAGCAATGCAAACTGATACGGATTGGGTAGACGAGACAGTTGGAACGGGGATGAAGAATGCCCACAGCTTCGGTGCTAGAACTGGAGGTGAAAATTGGAGCATGTACAGTGGATTTGCGTATGACGAAAATGAAAGTTATTTGATCGGTAACAGTTATACTAGGATTAGTGGAAGGATGAATCTTGACGTTGATTTGTCACCATGGGCAAAATTTATTTTTTCAGGTTCCATGTCCGAAGGTCGCAATCAGCGAGTAAGTATGGCTTGGAGTGGAGGGCTAGGTAGAGCGATGTCGCAAGCAATGCCTTATATGCCTGTACGATATGAAAATGACACTACAGTAAACGGTGTGAGCTACAAAACTGGAGATTTCTACCAATGGAATACTAACTGGAATATGGTTGCAGAGAGAGAGATGAAGAAATGGCGATCAACCGAAAATAGATCTTTTACAAACTCGCAGCTAATCCTAACACCAATAGAAAATTTGCACGTCAAATTTACAGGAGGTTTTGACAGAATGTTAGTAGAGGAAGATATTTGGGAACCCGAAGCATATAATAATTACTTAGACCAGGGCAATTTATACAGTAATACAATCTTAAACTGGAATTTAGGTGTTACAGCTGATTATATACACGAAATAGATGATACTCAGGCAATTGCTCTTTTAATAGGTTCTGAATACCAAAGAGCCGATAATTACTCATGGGATTACTATTTCCCAAACTCTTCCAGTCCAGTTTATGGAAGTGATTCCCTACAATCGATTTTAGACACTGCTGACAAAAGAGTAAATCTTCCTACCCAACACAGTTTCCTTTCGTATTTCAGCCGGGCGAATTACTCTCTTAATGATAGATATTTCTTCCAGGCAACTATGAGAATAGATGGTTCATCAAGATTTGGGCGCAATAGCAGATATGGATTCTTCCCTGCAGTTTCTGCTGGATGGGTTTTAAGTGATGAGGATTGGTTTAACTCTGAGAAGATAAGCTTCTTAAAAGTAAGATCATCAATTGGAAAAACTGGATCTGCGAATATCCCTGATTACGCACGATTTGGCACCTACAGTCCTACAAACAATGGAATAACATACGCAGGAGATAGTATTCTTTACCCTCTTCAACCCGCCAATCCAAATCTGAAGTGGGAATCGACAAGAACTATTGATGGATCTGTTGAAATAGGGCTTTATGACGATAGAATTGCAATAGAAGTTGGCGCATATCACAAATGGTCAACTGACGTCTTAATGAATGTTAGTGTCCCTGCATCTACTGGCTTCACAAACTACTGGGACAACGTAGGAACTGTTATGAATAGAGGAGTTGAGCTTAGCCTTAAGAGTTATAATACTACTGGGAGATTTCAATGGATTACAGAGCTTAACATTTCGAAAAACTACAACGAACTTATTGATATTGGAGAATATACTCCAGATGCTATATCTGGTGGAACTAATGACTCTAGAGTAATCGTAGGCAAACCTATAGGATCATTCTTTCTAGTTGAACACAGCCATATAGACACCGAAACGGGACTTCCTGTATATATTGATCTTGAGGGAAATGAAACATTTGAATACTCAAATGATATAAGGAAGTATGTAGGAGATGGACTTCCTGATTTCATCGGTGGTATGACAAATTCATTTAACTACGGAAATTGGGATCTTACAGCACTTGTTTCGTTTTCTATGGGCGCAAAGATTTTTGACTCATCAGCTAAGCGACAATTGGGAGTAGTAAGCGATTGGAATATGAGAACCGAGTTATTCGACAGATGGCAACAGCCAGGAGACGAAGCAACTTTTCCGAGACTAACTTTAGACGAAACCACATATAGTCTTCCATCAGGATTTCCTTGGTGGAACACAAGCTTATTTATTTACGATGCATCGTATTTGCGACTGAGAAACTTAACCATTGGTTATTCTGTACCTGGTGAGCACGATGTGCGTTTGGCAGTAAATGCAACAAATCTATTTACAATAACAAATTTCCCAGGTCTTGACCCTGAAGTAGTACGTGATTTTGAGAACGCTCAAGACAGAAACATGAGCGCAAATGTCACTTACCTCACTCCTCCTCAAGAACGTTCTTTCACATTCTCTATCACGGCAAATTTTTAAGAATATGACATCTCTAAAAGAAATACTCAGCCCTATAGCATTAGTTGCTATTTCTATAATCGCTTTTACTTTTACTTCTTGCGATAAGCTACTTGTATTTGAACCTGGAGAGGTAATTCTTGCAGAGGATGCAATAAAAACCCCTGAGGATCTACAAAGATTACTAGTTTCAACCTATGATGTTCTGGGTAACCTCTATGATGGTCGCGTTCAGATTGTAAATGAACTTAGAGGTGACAACTTAGCTGAACCTGATAACAATAACGACTACAAAGCTGTTTATAACAGGGAGACGACTTTTTTTACAGGTATCAATGGAGGAATTTACACCGACTTTTATTACGCTATATACAGGTCAAATGTTGTGCTTGGGAGCTTTGACTTAGTGGACAACCTCTCTTCTGAAGATAAAAATCGTATAAGTGCTGAAGCAAGATTTGTAAGAGCTGTATGTCACCTTGGTGCAGTGAAAATATTTGCCCAACCATATGGCTTCACTTCAGATAATTCTCATTTAGGCATACCTCTTAGACTAGAGGCTTCTCAGGACCCTTTAACAAGGGCTACTGTAGGAGATGTATACAGTGCTATTATAGATGATTTCTCTTTCGCAGCTGAAAATTTACCTGAAATTAATGGCCCTTATGCTACATCTGATGCAGCCAAGGCATATCTAGCTCATATACATTTTTTAATGCAGGATTGGGCTGCAACTGTTAGTTATTGTGACGCTGTTATAGGTAGTGGGAATTATCAACTTGATGATGATTTAAATCGCTTCGAGTCAGGTATTGTAAATGTTGAAACAGTGTTTGGAATACAGAGTTACATGAATAGCGAAATATTAGAAGAGGCTTCTTTTGTTGATTTCCGTTGTGAGAGCTTTAGGGATAATTATCGCTCTGACAATAACCCCACACCGCAATTAGCATTTTCTATTGACTATGTTGATTGGTGGAATGGATTAGGTGAGGGATCTGGCGATCAACGTGGAGATTGGTTTACGGCTGGAGAACGTAATTTCTGCAATAGATTTAATGGCCTTGATGTTTTTAACGTCCCTCTCATTCACCTAACAGGACTCTTACTAATAAGGGCTGAATCACATGCGGAATTAAATACAAACCTCACAAGCGCAATAGCTGACATCAACTCAATTCGATCTCGAGCTGGATCAACGCTCCTATCTGACATAGCCGATGCCTCTCTTATTAGAGATGCTGCTAGAATTGAATACAGGAAAGAAACTCTTTGCGAAGGAACTTGGGTAGAGCAGCTACAACGAAGAGGAACTATGGGTGAAAACATAACGATAAGAGGAGGAAGCTGGGATTGTCCAGGAATGGCTCTTCAATTTTCGAATACTGAAAACACTGTCGCTGGATTTGAATTGAATCCAGAAGGTGGTTGTCTATAAAGAAGTGAAAATGACAAACTACATTAATAAAACAGGTTTCCTTATTGCATTTGTTGCAATTATGCTGATTCTGTCAGGATGTAAGCCAAAACCTGAAGGCGAACTAGGTGAACCATTCGACAAAGTCGCAGGAATGCTGGGAACATGGGTGTTGACATCTTTCATACAAACGGACTTAAATAACCCCGTAAAAGAAGAACGCGATCTAACCAGTTTTTTCGATGATGGCATAGTTACCCCTATGGAAATAACATTTAAAGAAGACAGAAGTTACAGTGTCGCTATTGAATTGGGCAGGAATTATTTCGGCGATCATGGGATATGGGGTTTTGACGACGATGACCACCCTACTTACCTTGTACTTGAATCTCTAGAAATTGATGGCACACCCAGTGATACCCTTCAGTACGAATTAGGAGCCATTATTCGGACTTTCGATAATACAATGTCTATAGAATATAATCGACTATGTGGAGAAGGGGCTACTGCTATCAGTACTGTAGTTTATTCCTTCAATTTTAACCGAATAAACTAGCAAATCATCATGAGGATTTTTAAGATAATTTCTGTGTTGTTGTTTGGTTTAACCATTGTTGATTCTACTCTAGGACAAGTGGCATATATCCAGCCCTCACCTACGTCTCCAGATGATGAGGTAACTCTTTTTATCGACATTAACCAAAGTCAGGACGGCATTCAGAATAATGCCTTAAGTGCAATGTTAGATGTAATGTCGGACACCACACACGTCTATCTCTGGGCATGGAATCCGACAAGCCCCATCAATGGAAATGGGGATTGGACTGCATCAAATGAGAATATGCGTTTAAATAGGATTGGGCCTAAGCTATACTCCATGACTTTTATACCTACTCAGTTTTTCGATATTGAAGGGGCTGAGTTATATGCTAAAGGGATTTCGTGCTTAGCTAAATTAAAAGACGGATCTCCGATTGATGGTTTCGAAGGTGAACCTAAAACTGAGGATTTAATCATTGACGTAATCCCTAAGCTTTGTGACGATTTAATATGCGTATTCCCTGAGGTTCGACAAGTAGACGATTTTTTGAGTATTACATACAACAATACTCAGGAAACATACGAGGGCTTACAGGAAATGGGTTCTGAGGATTGTTATTTATGGATGGCTGCAAAATTACTTGACGGATCGAATCTTATATACACCGAAGAGGCTCTTGTAACCACCACTCCTGAGCTTCAAATGACTTCAATAGATGATGGAACACTTGAGACTTCGGGACTCTTCCGTATGACTTTTATTCCTGAAGAGTTTTTTGAGCCAATGATGGATGAAGACACATCGGGAATAGATTATTTAATTTGCTACATATTACGTCCTGGGTTCACCTATCCTCCAGGCCCCCCAAATTATTATTTCAACCTCCCCATCCTTACTTGTGATTAAGGCCAAATGAAGAATCTCAATAATATATTTACCTCATTGCTACTTGCCTCATTTCTATTTGTTAGTTGTTCAGAAACCCCGCAACTAAAACAGCAACGTAATATCCGTTGAAGGCGATGGATGGAGCAAATGGGGGCCTACTTTGCCAGAAAGAAGTGCAATAGGTATTGGCTCACAGTAAGTTACATGTCTTTCACTTTTAAGTCAATAGTCATGTAAATTGCGGAAGATTTGAAACCCTCATAGCTGTTTATTTCCATGAATAATCAATACACACTCCTCAAACTATTTTTTTGTGTTGCAATATTTGCAAATACTTCCTTCACTAATACTACTATAGCCCAAGACACATGGGATATTGAAGGCACTCTTGTGACTGAATATGACCTAGTAACTGGTCTACAAGTGCCGTGGGAAATATTATGGGGACCTGATGAAATGATTTGGGCTACAACACGGCCTGGAGATGTTGTGAGAATCAACCCCGAGACAGGTTCGTACACAACTATTCTCAGCTTAGACGTTTACGGTGGAACAGGAGCTGAACCAGGCTTATTAGGAATGGCTATGCATCCAGATTGGGAAAATACACCAAAGGTATTTCTTGTATACAATACTGGTACTAGCTGGTCAAATGCAAATGAGAGGTTAAGTGTTTTTGAATGGAATGGCTCTGCTCTAGTAAATGAAGAGATTCTATTAACTATTGATGCAGGTGGAATTCACAATGGATCAAGACTACTCATTTTGCCTGACAACACTCTACTAATGAGCACTGGAGACACTGGAGACGGTGGGACGTCATCTCAGAATTTGAATTCGAAAAACGGGAAG
>Ga0206678_10003099_pt1 | contig 10460 bp, 10 predicted proteins | sample M180m12015metaG_FD_155453 | JGI IMG/M metagenome (GOLD analysis project Ga0206678, IMG submission 155453) | Ammonia-oxidizing marine archaeal communities from Monterey Bay, California, United States - M1 80m 12015 | ecosystem: Environmental > Aquatic > Marine > Intertidal zone | place: USA...
TGAAGCTATTGCTTGTAAAGATCCAATAACAGTCCCCGCTCCTCCCATGTCAATTTTCATTAAATCCATAGAGTTTGCGGTAGGTTTTAAACTTAATCCACCCGTATCATAAACAATACCCTTTCCAACCAAAATAATTGGTTGTTTGTTCTTTGCATTTTTAGGTTTCCATTCCATAATTGTAAAAGTAGGTTCATCAATACTACCTTTGTTTACCGCTAATAAACCTCCCATTTTTAAGGATTCAATTTTCTTTTTATTAAATACAGTTGTTTTAAATCCGTATTTCTTGCCAGATTTAACAGCTGCATTCGCTAAATCTTTTGCACCAAGATGTGAAAAAGGTTCATTTATTAAATCTCTTGTTAAATAAACAGAATTAACAACATTTTGTAGTTCTGAAACATCTTTATCGGAAACATTTGTTAAACAAATTTCTTCTAATTTATTTGGCTTTGGGTCTGTTTTATGTTTTGTAAAAGTGTAATTTGATAGAGCTAACCCCTCAGCTATTGCAAAACCATCTGTTTCCTCATTTTTATTAAGTTTTATTGTTACAGATTTTTCATCTTTTAAAAAGGATTGTAGTTTATCTCCAATCAACCTAAGATTTTCCATTCTTTTATTATTATTGTCCTCTTTTTTAGGATTTATAACAAATACATACCTACTAAAATTATATATTTTGATTATTTCCTTATCCTCTTTAAGTTCTTTTTTAAGGTATTTTACCTCTTCATCACTTAAAAATAAGTTTTTAGAATCTGTTTTGTCCGAATGAAAGAAAACAACATTTTCCTCAAATGTCAATTCATCATTTTTTTTGATTATAGTTTTCATATATTTAGTATTTTTGAAAACCACAAAATTAGTTAATTTTATGAATAAGCAAGAGCTTATACAAAGAGCATTAAATAAAGATTCTTTATCTGCAGAAGAAGGTCAGTTTTTATATGAAAATTTAGCAACAGCAGAACTTATGTTTATTGCTAATCAATTGAGACAAAAATCTGTTAGCGGAGATGTTGTTACATGGCAAATAGATAGGAATGTAAACACTACAAATGCATGTGTGGCAAATTGTAAATTTTGTAATTTTTTCCGACCACCAAAACATCCAGAAGTATATATTACAACTATTGATCAGTATAAAGAAAAAATTGAAGAAACAATAAAATATGGGGGAGATCAGATTTTACTACAAGGAGGTCACCATCCGGATTTAGGATTAGAGTTTTACATAAATTTATTTAGAGAATTAAAAACATTATACCCAAATGTTAGGTTACATACTTTAGGACCTCCTGAAATTGCGCATATTGCAAAGATAGACGGACTAACTTATAAGGAAGTTTTAATTGCACTTAAAGAGTCTGGGATGGATAGTTTGCCAGGGGCTGGAGCTGAGATTTTAAATGATAGAGTTAGAAGAATAATTAGCACAGGAAAATGTTCTGGTAAAGTTTGGTTAGATGTAATGAGAGAAGCTCATAAATTAGATATAACAACATCTGCAACTATGATGTTTGGACATGTAGAAACAATTGAAGAAAGGTTTGAACATTTAGTTTGGATTAGAGAGGTTCAGTCCGAAAAACCAGAACAAGCAAAAGGGTTTCATGCTTTTATACCATGGCCTTTTATGGATGATGGTACACTTTTGCAAAGAAAAAAGGGGGTGAATAATAATGTTACTGATGATGAATATATTAGAACTTTGGCAATAAGCAGAATAATGCTTCCGAACATTCGGAATATTCAGGCGTCTTGGCTTACGGTTGGTGCAGATACTGCAAAGATTTGTTTGCACGGAGGAGCGAATGATATGGGGTCAATTATGATAGAAGAAAATGTAGTTTCGGTTGCAGGAGCTCCACATAGGTTTACATCAGAAAGCATTCAGAAATGTATAAAAGAAGCTGGTTTTATTCCACAACTCAGAAATCAGGAGTATGAATATAGAGAAATGCCAAAAAAGTTAGAACAACAAGAAATTAATTATTAAAATGTTTACAGGAATAATAGAAAGTTTAGCTACAATTGTAGATTTACAAAAAGAAGGAAGTAATTTACATGTTAGTTGTAAATCTGAAATTACAGATGAACTTAAAATTGATCAGAGTTTAGCTCATAATGGAGTTTGTTTAACTGTTGTAAAAATTGATGAAGATATTTATACGGTTACTGCAATTAAAGAAACACTAGAGAAATCTAATTTAGGAAAGTTAGAAATAGGAGATAAGGTGAATTTAGAAAGAAGTATGAAGTTAGGGGATAGACTTGATGGCCATATTGTACAAGGACATGTAGATCAGAAGGCAAAGTGCACTGAAATTACAGAAGAAAAAGGATCTTGGATGTTTACATTTCAGTATAAACCTTCCGATAATATAACTGTAGAAAAAGGTTCTATTTGTGTAAATGGAGTAAGTTTAACAGTTGTAAATTCAAAAGATTATAGTTTTTCAGTTGCAATAATTCCTTATACTTTTGAGCATACAAACTTCCATAATTTTAAAGTTGGTACTGAAGTAAATATTGAATTTGATATTGTAGGAAAATATATTGGAAAAATGGCTTTTATGGATTTTTAATTATGACAGATAAAAAACAAGAAAAATACGACAAAGCTTATTTGAGGATGGCTTTGGAATGGGCAAAACTTTCTCATTGCAACAGAAAAAAAGTAGGAGCTATTATCGTAAAAAACAGAATGATTATTTCTGATGGTTATAATGGTACTCCTTCAGGATTTGATAATTGTTGTGAAGATGAAAATGGCAAAACACATTGGTTTGTGTTGCATGCAGAAGCAAATGCAATATTAAAAACAGCAAGTTCTACTCATGATTGTACAGGAGCTACCCTTTATTTAACTATGTCTCCATGTAAGGAGTGTAGTAAATTAGTGCATCAGGCGGGGATTAGTAGATTGGTATATATAAATGAATATAAGGATATAAGTGGAGTTGATTTTTTGAAAGAAGCTGGAGTAGAAGTGTGTAAACTTGATGAAAATAATTTAGGAGATGAATAAAAATAGTAACCCAATAATTTATGCTATTATCCTGATAATAGGTGTCTATTTAGGTCAGAATTATATTCAGATTAGCACAGAAGAAAACGATAAAATTGATTCTATTATCAGATTGATTGAGGAAAATTATGTAGATGGCTTTGATATAAATGAACATGAAGATGCAATTCTTCAATCTATAATGAGTGAATTAGACCCACATTCAAATTATATCCCTAAAAAAGAGCAATCTTATATAGAGGAAGATATGCAAGGAAGTTTTAGTGGGATAGGAGTAGAATTTAATATTATAAAAGATAGTTTAGTTGTAGTATCTCCAATTTCAGGAGGTCCATCAGAAAAGTTAGGAATAATTTCAGGAGACAGAATTATAGAAGTAGATGGAGAGGATTTTGCTTCCGTAGGTATAACAAACTCTGATGTTGTAGAACACCTTAGAGGAGAAAAAGGAACAGAAGTAAACGTTAAAATTTTCAGAAGAGGAGAAAAAGAATCTTTGGATTTTACAATTATAAGAGGGGACATACCAATGTATAGTGTTGATGCTTCTTATATGATTGATAATAAAACAGGATATATAAAGGTAAACAGATTTTCGGCAACAACAAATAAAGAGTTTTATGAAGGAACACAGAGACTTTTATTAGAAGGAATGCAGAATTTAATCTTGGATTTAAGAGGAAATCCTGGAGGTTATTTGGGTTCTGCTATTTATATGTGTAATGAGTTTTTAGATGAGGGAGAACTAATACTTTATACCGCAGGGAATCATAGATATAAAGAAGAAATATTTTCTGATAATGATGGGAGATTAATAGATACGAAACTTGTCGTTTTAATAGATGAAGGATCTGCTTCTGCATCTGAAATTGTATCTGGCTGTATGCAAGACCTAGATAGAGGAACTGTAATTGGGAGAAGATCTTTCGGAAAAGGACTGGTACAAGAAGAAATTATTTTAGATGATGGTTCTGCAGTCAGATTAACAACACAAAGATATTATATCCCATCAGGCAGAAGTATACAAAAACCATATAGCAAACACGAAAAGGAATATTATATGGAACAATATAGCAGAGATGAAAATGAAGAAATTGCGGACTCTTTAAAGTTTAAAACTAAAAATGGTAGAACTGTTTATGGTGGAGGAGGTATTACTCCGGATATTATTATAAGCAGAGATAGCTTGTTAAATTATACAAATTTTAACAAAATAAGATCCAAAAATTGGATAGCAGAATTTGCACTTACTTATAAAGAAAAGGTAAAGAAAGAGGATGGAATAGAGGCTTTGTTGGCCGATAGAATATATCTAGATTTCGTAGAATTTGTAAAAAATAAATCCGAGAAAGTAGATTTTGAGATGGGAGAGAAAGAGCTAAATGATTTAAAACTCTTTATAAAAGCAACAATTGTAAAAAGTGTTTGGGATAAAAATGACTACTTTAAGGTAATAAACTCATCTGACAAATATCTTATTAAGGCTTTAGAAACTCTAAACTAATTTTTATTAGTTATATTTGTTTTCCGAATTTTTTATGGAAAAAATTATTGAAAAAATAGAATTTGTTTATCAGTTTTTAAACAAAAGTAAAAGTGTAGGAGCGGTTTTACCTTCCTCAAAATACTTAGCAAAAAAAATACTTTCCTTTGTTGATTTTAATATTAAAAACTTAGTAATTGTAGAATATGGGCCTGGCACCGGACCATTTACTATCGAAATTGCAAAGAATTTAAAAGCATCAGACAAACTTATTGTTATCGAATTAAACACAAAGTTTGCAAAGAATTTAAAAGAAAAATTTAAGGGTTATAAAAATATAGTAATTTATGAGGATTGTGTAGCAAATACAAATAAAATATTAGAAAAGGAAGGAGTTAAAAAAGTAGATTATGTAATTTCAGGAATTCCATTTTCATCTATACCAAAAGATGTAACAGAAGACATTTTACAAACAACTAACAAAATAATGGATAATGATACAACTTTTTTAACTTTTCAATACTCTAAATATAAAAAACAAACTTTTGAAAAATATTTTGAAATTATAGACACTAAATTTGTACTCAGGAATGTGCCTTCAGCTTATGTTTTTTGTATGAGGAAAATAAAAGTTTGAAGAATAAATAATCTGAATGTTAAATAAAGAAAGTAAAGGTTTATTTATAGTATCTTTGTAAAAAAAAATGGAAACATATAAATGTAGTAAATGTGGAATGACTGTTAATGCTAGTTGTGGAAAATGTAATGAACCTTTAGTTAATGATACACTTAAGTTAGATAATGGAAAGGAAGTTCAAATTTCAAAATGCCCTAATGGACATGGTAAAATAAAATCTCCTCTTTGTTGTGGACAAGATATGAGTTGCTCTATATAAAATATCTAAATCATTTTAATAGAGAATCTAAGTGGAAGATTGAGAAAGTAGAGATTAATTTTTATTAGTTTTGTTTTTATTAAACCAAAATTTAAAACAATGAAAACTAAAAACAATTTACTAAAAGGAATTATTATTGGAATTGGAATGATTGTAGTACCATTAATTTTAATGGGCAGTACTACAAATTATACAACTGAAAAGGATGATGTAGGAAGATATCAAATATCTATGTCATTTGGACAAGACGGACTGATGAATTGGTTTGTTTTTGAAACTATAATTGACACAAAGACTGGGGGAGTAATTTCAAGAGAAAAAAGAAACATAAAAGAATATACTAGAGTAAGATAGCATAAGTAGAGAGAACTAAGGACCAGTGTCAGTTACTCAACAGTAACTGATTTCGCTAAGTTTCTTGGTTGGTCTACATTGCATCCTCTCATTACTGCAATATAATACGAGAGTAATTGTAATGGTATATTTGTAAGTAACGGAGTAAGTTGTTCTGAACATTCCGGAATTTCAATTACATAATCTGCCATTTCTTTTACGGTTGTATCTCCTTTGGTTACAATAGCAATAAGCCTTCCTCCTCTAGCTTTTACTTCCTGTATATTACTTACTACTTTTTCGTAATTTCCTTTTTTGGTAGCAATAACAACAATTGGCATTTTATCATCAATAAGAGCAATTGGCCCGTGTTTCATTTCTGCTGCAGGATATCCTTCCGCATGTATATAGGAAATTTCTTTTAACTTTAATGCTCCTTCCAGTGCTACTGGGAAGTTATATCCTCTTCCTAAGTATAAAAAGTTGTGTGAATCCTTAAACTTAGCTGCTATTTCTTTAACTAATTTATCAGATTGCAAAACTTCTTCAATTTTATCAGAAATAAGTTCAAGCTCTGTAATTAGGGTATGATAATCCGTATTATTTATTGTTCCTTTTAGTTTGGAAATTCTTAAAGCCATTAAAGTTAAAACTACAACTTGTGTAGTAAATGCTTTTGTAGATGCAACTCCAATTTCTGGTCCTGCATGAGTATAACATCCCGCATCTGTTAATCTGGCAATGGAGGATCCTACAACATTGCAAATTCCTAGAATTGTAGCTCCTTTTTCTTTTGCTAACTCCAATGCAGCTAAAGTATCTGCTGTTTCTCCAGATTGAGAAATAGCCATTACAATATCATTTTCGTTTATTATCGGATTTCTGTATCTGAACTCAGAAGCGTACTCTACCTCAACCGGTATTCTGGTTAAATCTTCAAACAGATATTCTGCAATAAGTCCTGCATGCCAAGATGTACCACAAGCTACAATTATTATCCTATTTGCATTTTTAATTTTCTGTTCGTATTCAGATAATCCTCCCAAAATAACATCTTTTGTTTCCGGGTTTATTCTACCTCTAAGTGTATCTGAAACAGAATGTGGTTGCTCAAAAATTTCCTTTAGCATAAAATGAGGGAACCCTCCTTTTTCAATAGAATCCAAACTCATTTCTAACTCATGTATATAAGGAGATATTTTTGTATTCGAAATAGTTTTAATTTCTAATTCTTCTGCTTTATTTACTCTTGCAATTTCTCCATCTTCCAGATATACAACATTTCTGGTATATTCAATTATAGGGCTTGCATCTGATGCAATAAAATATTCTCCTTCACCAACTCCAATAACTAACGGACTTCCTTTTCTGGCAGCAATAAATTCCTGATTATTTCCTTCTTCCATCACTACAATTGCGTAGGCTCCAATTACTTCATTTAATGCAAGTCTTACCGCCTCAAACAAATTGCAATTTTCATGTTCTTTTATTTCTTCAATCAAATGAATTAAAACTTCTGTATCCGTGTCAGAATTAAAAGTGTGTCCCTTTTCAGATAACACTTTTTTTAAAGAGTCGTAATTCTCAATTATTCCATTATGTATAATAGCGAGTTTCCCATTTCCTGATGAGTGAGGATGTGCATTTTTTTGGTTCGGAACTCCATGTGTTGCCCATCTGGTATGGCCAATTCCTATAGTTCCATTTTTATTTTTATCAGAAGAATAATCTTCTAAATCAGAAACCTTACCTTTTTGTTTTAGAATATTTATACCATTTCCTTCAGAAAGAGCAATCCCTGCACTGTCGTACCCTCTATATTCTAGTCTTTGTAATCCTTTTAGTATAATCGGATAAGCTTGTTTTTCGCCAATATATCCTACAATTCCACACATTATAAATCGGTAGCTATTATATTAATAGATGTTTTAGTATTATCAAAAATAGTTCTGTTTGCGTTAGCAGCTCCCATTCTTGATTTTATATATAATTTATTTGTGTAGTTGTTATCTGTAAGTAACTGAACAAAATATCGTGTAATGTTAAAAGTATATGTATTTCCTTCTAAAACTCCTCCAAAATGTTCATCTCCTTCAATAGTAAAATCAGTTAAAAATACAATGTTTCCGCTTTCTGTTTCCCTAAATAGATAAATACTTTCATGGGAAGGATAATCAGCATCTTCTATCATTTCAAAACTAATTGTTGCTTTATTAATTGCTTTTCCTGCAAAAGTATTTTTTAAGGAATCAACATCATTTATAAATACTTCTATCTGATGACCCGCCATTGATTGCAAATAACTTTCGTCAGTGTTAGCTAATAAATCTGAGGAGTCTTTTGTATTAAAAAGATTTATTCTACATGCATCTCCACCTAATTCAAAATTAAATGCTACAGCAGTATCTACTCCTGTAATATGATAATATATTGTAGTTCTGCTTTTGTCTGCAATTGGGTTCAGATACATAATTGTATTTGATGCGGTAGCTTCAATATAAAATCCTTTAAAGTAATCTAAAAAGGCATCATCATCTACCATTGTAGAATTTCCAGTTTCATCCATTATTCTTTCTCCAAAACTATTATCTAATTGTATTTTTAGGTATGATGATGAAGTAGAATCTCCTTCATAAATAAATTGATTAGTCGCTAAATTCTGAGGGATATAATCAAACATTTCATTTGAATAATACACACTATCTCTATAAACTGATTCTGAAAGTTCAAATACAGAAATATTAAAATCTCCATTTTCGTTTAAATCTCCATAAAAATCAGAATATGTATAAGTGATAAAAACAGAATCTACAACTGCATCTTCTATTTCATCAATATTGTTTGCAGGTAATAACATTTGCTGACAAAAAGAACCTTTGTTTTCTCCGAATATAGGGTCATTTATTTGCCCTAATAACAGATACATGGACTGATCGGATTCCAAACTATCTTCCGAAATAGTGTTTAACACAATATTCTCAGTTGAATCGTTTGAAAAAGTAAATTTGACTGCTCCTGGCAAATCGATACCTATAACATTTGGATCGTTACAAGCAAATAGTACAGCTACAAATAAAAAAAGGTAAGCTGATTTCTTAAATATGTTCATTATTCTTCTTCCGTAAGTTCTAATTCCTCCTCTTCAACTAAACTATCAAAGAAATTATTGTATGAATCTTCATATTCTTCTTCACCAGGATATGTCATAAATGGCAATTCGCTATCTTTCATGTGTTTAGATACTTCCTCATTTATATTTTCAGAGCCCTGAATAATTGCATCTGAATAAGAAATAGCAAATTTATTTAGATTTTCGAATGTTGGGTTTTTAAGTAATTCTAAGTCAGATTCCTCTAATTTATTTTCAAAAAGTAGTTTATTTACAATTATAGGATCTATAGAACCTTCAAAATTAGTATCAAAAACATTATAAATTACTTTAGTATCTTTAAATAATGGGTCTTCATTATAAATTTTCTTTATGTACATTGGAATTAAAGATGAAAACCAACCTTGGCAATGAATCATCTCAGGAGACCAACCAAGTTTTTTTACTGTTTCAATAACCCCTTTACAGTAAAACATCATCCTTTCTTCAGTGTTGGCAAGAAACTTACCATTTTCATCATGAAACATAACTTTCCTAGGAAAGTATTCATCATTATCAATAAAATAAATCTGCATTCTGGCAGACTGTATAGAAGCAACTTTTATTATTAGTTGATGATCAAAATCATCAATAATAAGATTCATTCCAGAAAGACGAATTACTTCATGTAGGTTGTTTGCTTTCTCCTTTATAACTCCAAATTTCGGAAGAAAAACTCTTGTTTCATTTCCTTGCTCTATAGAGTGCTTAGGTAGGTTTAGTCCTACATTAGCCATTGGAGTTTCTGGCAAGTAAGGACTAATTTCTTGTGAGGCAAATAATATTTTTTTCTTTCCCATAAAAATTATTTAGTCTGCAAAAGTACAAAAATATCTGCTTTATATCAAGCAATTTTTTATGTTTGCTGTTTATTTAAATTTCTATAAATGAAAATTTTTCATCAAAAAACTGAACTTAAATCATATCTAAACAAAAATAGAGACGAAAAAACCATATCTTTTGTCCCAACAATGGGAGCTTTGCATGAGGGGCATTTGTCATTAATTAAAAATGCAAAAGATAATTCTGACATTGTAGTTTGTAGTATTTTTATAAACCCAACTCAGTTTAATGATCCAAAAGATTTAGAAAAATATCCTGTAACCACTGAAAAAGATATTAAGTTGCTTATATCAGAAAACTGTGATGTTTTGTATCTACCAGAAGTTTCGGATTTATATTCTGAAAATGAAAAAACAAAACATTTTGAATTTAATGGATTGGATAATTTTATGGAAGGTGCTGGTAGGAAAGGACATTTTAATGGGGTAGCTACAATTGTAGAAAAACTATTCAGAATTGTTAATCCGGATATTGCTTTATTCGGAGAAAAAGATTTACAACAACTTCAGATAATTAAATATATTACAAAACAATTAGACTTGCCAATTATAATAATAGGAGTTCCTACAAAAAGAGAAGTGTCAGGACTTGCTATGAGTTCCAGGAATAAATTACTTTCAGTAACAGATAAACAGATTGCAACCATAATAAACGAAACCTTATTGTTTATTAAGGAGAATTCCGATAAATATATTCTTGAAGAAATAAAACAAATTTCTA
>Ga0206678_10003101_pt1 | contig 10457 bp, 12 predicted proteins | sample M180m12015metaG_FD_155453 | JGI IMG/M metagenome (GOLD analysis project Ga0206678, IMG submission 155453) | Ammonia-oxidizing marine archaeal communities from Monterey Bay, California, United States - M1 80m 12015 | ecosystem: Environmental > Aquatic > Marine > Intertidal zone | place: USA...
ACCGCTCTTGGTCATGTCCACGATTTTCCCTTTAAAGTGCATCACATAAAACCCGTTATTACAGGTTCCCCCTTTATTTCCACAGGGAAAATCCCTCATAGGTTGTAGCTTTGGAGGGTAGTCGTATGGCAAAGCGTGGCGAGCTCTCATACAATCCGCATAACCACACATGGAATTTAGTGTTGGCTTAACGTTAACCGCCCTGTGTTGCGGTTTCTATGCTTTGCCGTTGTTCTCAAAGTATTTTTGACAAAGGCCATGAACGAGCCTTCTACGCTGTCAGGGATGAAACCGCTATCAAGCAACCATTCCCGCCACTTGCCTTCCAATACGAACGTATCCCACCCGCCCGCGTATTTGTGGGCTTTCTCATGGGTTTTCATATGCACAACGAGGTCATAAACGCCAAGCGGTTTGGCTTCCTTACGGGGTCTGAATGTCACAAGGTCTTTATCGTCTATGCTGATCGAATAGAACGGCGTGTTATCCTCTTCGATGATCTGGCGCAGGTTCAGGCGAAACCGCTTGAGGGGTGCGTTACTGCCCGTTTTTCCTTGGAGCTTTTCAAGGCCAATGTGCCACTTGGGGGACTTGCCACAATGTTTGCGGGCTATCTCATATATTCGTCGTTCCAGAGGCCGAGATCAAAATCTCAATGGAGGGGCGCAGCCGGTATCTGGACAATATCTTCATCGAACGGCTCTGGCGGTCTTTGAAGCAGGAGGCTGTGTATCTGCACGACGTAACCAACGGCTTTCAAGCCAAGCGGATCATCGATGAGTGGATCGTCTTCTACAACAGCGAACGGCCTTATACCGCACTCAACAAACGCGCCCCAGACGCGGCATACTTCAACCAAAGTGAAGCACGAAAAGCGGCATGACGAATAACCTGATGCATCTTAGCAGAGCCGCAAACCTGTCCTGAAAAGCAAGACTACTTCAGGTATCGCAGAAGAGAACCGTCGCCTAAAGGACAGTTAGGTCGCCAGCATGACGAGTGCAGCGCGAATCCAACTGGAAACGCGACACCCCTTTATTACTCTGCTTGTTCCAAAGGCCTCAAGCGAGGCCGCTGCCTTAGCAGGCTTCATTATATAGTGTTATGCTAAAAGCTTAGATCATCCAACTTTGCCTAAAATCAAAAATTTCAACGCGTAAGATAATGGACGATGTTTCAGGTGTTTTGGCAATCGCTATAAATCAAGGGTGCGTTGTAAAAGTTTAACATTTACAGCTCAATCATCCCACTGCACATCAAAGGTTCTGACCAAGTCGCGCACCTGCACATCCGTCAGCGCACGCGGATGCATGCCTCGTGTCATCAGGGCCAGCCGCGCAGTGTCTTCCAGCTCTTCGATGGCATTGCATGCAGCCTCGACATCCTTGCCCGCTACAACCGGCCCATGATTGGCCAGCATTACCGCACTGCGCTTGCCTGCCAGTCTGCGTACCGCCTGTCCCATCTCCGGATCTCCGGGTAGAAAAAACGGCAACAACCGAACTTTGCCCAACTTCATTATCCCATAAGGTGTAAGCGGCGGAAGAAAATTATCTGGGTCAACATCTGGCAGCATAGACAATGCAACCGAGTGGCAAGAGTGTAAATGCACAACCGCCCCAGCGGAACTACGGGTGTCGTAAAACGCGGAATGCAGCGGCATTTCCTTTGTCGGCGGATCACCCGAGATTAGCTGTCCAACATTGTCAAAATGACTTAGCCGCCCCGGATCAAGCCGACCGAAACTAGTCCCAGTTGGTGATACCAGCAATCCACCATCAGGCGTTCGAGCAGAAATGTTGCCACTGCTGCCATGGGTCAGCCCCCGATCAAAAAGGGATTTTGCCAGCAGGCAAATTTTCTCGCGCAATGCACTATCATTTACCATTTTCCTGCCAACACCTTGTCTGCCTTTTCAAAGAAATCTTCGGCTCCGAAGTTGCCAGACTTGAGCGCTATCACCAGATCAGCGCCAGTGCGCAAGGCAGGTACACCTGGGTCTATTTCGGGCCCGATTTGTAACGTTTTTAAACCAAGGCCTTCGACCACTGCTCCCGAGGTCTCTCCACCTGCAGTGATTATACGGGACACGCCGGCATCACGGCACCGCCGGGCGACGTCGGCAAAGAACCCCTCGAGCGCGGCAGCCGACCCATCGCGCCCATATTTATCCTGCACAGCCCGAACAACATCAGGGTCCGCCGAGCTATAGGCCAGCGGCACCCCCGGTTGAGAAACAAGCCAAGTGGCCATTTCCAGGGCCGTGAGCCGCCCTTCGATGACATCTGCCGCAATGATTTCGCGGGTTGCGGAATGCAACGCATGCCGCGCCACCTGCGCCCGCGTTGTATTGGAACATGACCCTGACAGCGCAACCGCCCTGCCCGCCTGCCCGCTCCAAGGCACTGTCCCTGCCGAACAACCAAAATTCGCAGGCAGGCCCAAAGCCACACCTGACCCACCAGTTATAAGGGGCAGATCGGTTGCTGCCTCTCCGATCCGGAGCAGGTCTGAGTCGCGGATCGCATCGATCACAACATGAAGGTGACCGGCGTCTTGCTGTTTATTCAAGGCTGCACGAATGGCCAAAGCCCCTTGAAACACGGCCTGCATAGGAACGTGCCCAATGGAATAGCGTGACTGCGCCGCCATGCAGCGTCGCAAATCTGGATCGACCATTGGAGTAAGCGGATGATTCTGCATGCCGCTTTCATTCAAAAGCACATCGTTGACAAAAAGATGGCCCTGATAAACTGATCGGCCTGCGCCCGGAAAAGCGGGGCACACAATGACCTGATGGGCATCAAGCGCTTCTGCCAACGCGTCAGTCACAGGACCGATGTTACCGTCCGCAGTGCTATCGAATGTCGAGCAATACTTGAAGAAAAATTGTGTGCAGCCCTGATCTTTCAACCAATGCAGCGCGCTTAGCGACATTGCAATGGCGTCTTGGGGATCTAGCGAACGCGATTTCAGCGCCACAACACCCGCCTCTACGGATGCATCTGCGGGTCCCTTTGGCACGCCGCTGTATTGGGTAACCCGCATACCGCCCTTAGCAAGGGTGTTGGCCAGATCACTGGATCCTGTAAAATCGTCTCCGATACAGCCAAGTTTCATGTTCGGTATCCTTTGTGGGGTTTAAAGCACGGCGCACCACCGGACGGCAGACAAACACAGCAGCGGCCATAGGTGCAAGCGCCAAACGCACCAAAGCTTTCTGATGCAGTAGTCAAGCGGCTACCCAATCAAAAAACCATCGCACAAAGGCCTGTTGCGCGACAGGTAGGTCAGTTGCATTTTGCGCGAGGTAATATCCTTCGATTGCCGGAGTTTCAGGAATTTTTAGCGTTTTCAATCGTCCATCAATGATGGCACGGCGTGCGATCAGGCTGTGGGTCAACGCAACACCTGCCCCCTGAATTGCGAGGTCAACCGCCAGACCATGGGTGTCTACCTCAATCAGAGGGGTCGGCCAATCTCGGCGCCCAATTGCATGCCCGATATCCTGCCACCCTGTTGACAGGCCAACCGGTTGAATCATAGGCAAAGCCATCGCAGTTTCCCATGTAACACCCTGACCAGAGGCAACAACAACACACAGCTGCGACGGTTCGATCAGCGTCGCATTTCGACCCACAACAGCCTGAGCACCAAAACGGATATCAATATCCGCGCGGGTTGCGGTGAAGTCATCTGGCCAAACCGTCGACACAATCTGCAAAGCGGCAGCCGGGTGCACCGCATGAAAGTGGCGTAGCCCCGGCGCCAGCACCCATTGTGCGACGCTGGCACTGGTCGCAACCGTCAGCTTGGGTGCCGATTGCGTCGGCAAGAACTGTTCTGTGGCGCGGGCCAACTGCGCCATTGCCGCCGCCACATCTGGGACCAGCCTCCGCCCAGATTCGGTAAGAATAAGCGCCCGTTTCCCGCGAATGAACAACGTCGCATCAAGGCGCTGTTCAAGCGCGCGTACGTGCTGACTGATTGCAGATTGAGTAAAGCCCAGCTCGTCTGCTGCCGCCGTAAAGCTTAGGTGGCGGGCAGCCGCGTCAAAGGCGCGGAACCAGGTAAGTGGTGGCAAGCTCTTGGGCATCAACGGTTCATCCATAAGATTATCTTATGGACTCATATACTTTTCTATCGCTTTTGCAAAAAGCTCGCACGACATACCATTTCTCAACACAGCAGAGGCCTTTGCATGTTTCCAGAAATTCGCAAGATCGTCACCTATCTGGAAGACATCCTAATCGAAGGGTTCAAGCCCGCGGATCCACACTGGCGTATGTGTGCCGCAGCAGCTGTGCTAACAAACCCTTGGGCTGGGCGCTATGTCGAAGACCTCAAGCCAGAGATTATGGCATTCGGTCCAAAGTTGGGTGCCTTATTGACCACGCGTATCACCGAGATGTGTCGTGGTGGTGAACAGATTGAGGCCTTTGGCAAGGCAGCTGTCGTCGGGCTGGATGGAGAGATTGAACATGCCTCAGGCCTGATCCACACACTCCGTTTTGGAAATCACTTTCGCGAGGCGGTACAGGCAACGTCCTATCTGGCGTTTACCAACACGCGCGGCGCAGCAAACGCGTCAATCCAAATTCCGCTCATGGACAAACACGATGCAGGGCGGCGCTCGCATTACTTGACCGTTCACTTTGCAATTCCAGACGCGCCCCGCGCAAACGAGGTCGTCGTGGCGTTGGGGGCTGCGACCTCTGGCAGGCCACACCACCGGATTGGCGACCGATACCAAGATCTAAAGGATTTGGGCCATGACCTCGATAATCCAGCCGCGATCTGAAGGCGCCGGAGGGCTATTTGCTTGGGTACGCGGAAGCGGGCCTGCATTAATCTTGATCCACGGCGTTGGCTTGCAGGCCGGGGCGTGGAAACCTCTCATGCCCCTGCTTGCCGCAGATCACACAGTTCACGCAATTGATTTGCCGGGCCATGGAAAATCACCGTTGCAAGGGGCATCATCGCTCACCGATTACGCCGATCGGGTCGCGCAATACATCGCATTTCTTGGCGGTCCCGTTGCGCTTGTGGGCCATTCTTTGGGTGCGCTGATCAGCCTGGATCTGGCCATCAAGCGATCCCATCTGATCCGATCCGTCTGCGCCTTAAATGCTGTCTTTGAACGCAGCCCCAAAGCAGCCCAAGCCGTGCAGGCGCGTGCCCAAGCTTTGGCTGAGATTGGCAAAACAGACCCTAGCCCGACGCTTGAACGGTGGTTCGGCAAAACCCCAACAGGCGCGTTGCAAGATGCCGCCACTTCGTGCCGCGACTGGCTGACCTCTGTGGACACGACCGGCTATGCCCAGGCCTACAAAGTCTTTGCGTATCACGATGGCCCAACTCGCGTGGAACTGGACAGTATGCAAAGGCCCGTTTTATTCATGACTGGCGCAGACGATCCCAATTCGACCCCTGAAATGAGCATAGCCATGGCCAAAAGAACTCCCCTTGGCTCTGTTCAGATTATCGATGGGGCCGCGCATATGGCCCCTGTGACGCACCCCACCGACATTGCAGCCGCAATTATTCCACATGTTCAAAAAGGTGCAGCGTGAAACGTAATGCTGCCGCGCTCCGCACTGCCTTTGCAAGTTTCATGACCGGCGTTACGGTCGTCACCAGCCGAACGCCAAACGGCACCCCAATCGGCTTTACCGCCAACTCTTTCACGTCTGTTTCGCTGGACCCACCCCTGTTGTTGGTTTGTCCGGGCAACCGTCTGTCGAGTTATGAGGCGTTCCAGTCTATCGAACATTTCGCCGTCAGCATATTGGCCGAAGGTCAGGAAGCTGTCTCTAATCGATTTGCGAGCAGCAAAGCAGATCGGTTTGGCCCACAGGACTGGCAGCCCGGAACAGCCGGCATGCCACTCATCGATGGGCGCGCTGCGGGTTTTGTTTGTACCGTGCACAACCGGGTGCTTGCGGGCGATCACATGGTACTTATCGGTCAGGTCATTGATTTTGACAGTTCTGGTGCAGCCGGACTTGGCTACGGACCGGATGGCTATTTTGCACTGGGTCAGGAACGCAGGGCGCAGGCCCCTGCCCCAACGCCGACAAAGGCCTGCGTCCTGCTGGATGACGGCCACAATATATATCTTACTGCGCAGGGCAATTTACCCGGCGTAGATATCAGCATTGACGGCAGCCCCTTGCAAGGCCTGACGGCCCATCTTGCAGCCCAAAACATCAAAGCCGACCTTGGCTTGGTCTACGCGCTTTACAATGAAGAGTCAGGTGCAAGGAAAATCGTTTTTCGGGCGCATGTCAGCCGCGCACTCAAAGGGCTGTTGCCCACGCCAATCGAAAGGGCAACATCGTCCGACCCAGCATTGGCGTCGCTCTTGCAGCGGTTTGCAATTGAACACAAAACCAAAGCCTTTGGACTTTACGTTGGCTCCGACCGCGCAGGTGACGTGCTGCGCACCCAAGAGAGGTAAAACCATGGAATTCTCGCTTTTTGCCCACATGGAACGGCTCAGCCAGGATCAGTCTCATGCCACCCTCTACGAGGACTTTATCGACCTGTGTAAAATGGCCGATGACGGTGGGATGCGCGCAATCTGGACCGGCGAACACCATGGTATGGAGTTCACCATAGCGCCCAACCCATTTACGACCATCGCTGATCTTGCCCACCACACCCAGAACGTGCGCCTTGGCACCGGAACTGTGGTTGTCCCATTTTGGCATCCGATAAAGCTGGCAGGCGAGGCAGCGATGACCGATCTGATCACCGGCGGACGCCTAGAGATCGGTGCGGCCCGCGGGGCATACAGCTATGAATACGAGCGTATGATGCCCGGATTAGATGCGTGGGAAGCAGGTCAGCGGATGCGAGAAACATTGCCCCTGTTGCGCCGCCTCTGGGATGGCGATTGCGCCCATGAGGGTGAATTTTATACCTTTCCAGAAACCACCACTGCACCGCGCCCTACGCAAACGGATGGTCCGCCCATTTGGGTTGCCGCACGTGACCCGAACAGCCACGCTTTTGCCGTACAAAACGGATTTAACGTACAAGTGACCCCACTATGGCAGGGCGACACAGAGATCGACGACCTGATGGCCAAGTTCAACACCGCATGCGCAGAATACGACGGGCCCCGCCCCAAGATTATGCTTCTGCATCACACTTATGTCGCGTCAGATGCAGACGATGCCGATCGAGGAGCCCGCGAGCTTAGTCGCTTTTACAATTACTTCGGTGCATGGTTTCAAAACAAACGTCCAATCAAGCAGGGTTTGATGGAGCATATCAGTGAAGATGATATCGCTGCAAATAAGATGATGGACGCAGAAACGCTGCGCCGCGATTTGACAATAGGCACCGCGCAAGACGTAATAGACCAGCTTAAGCGCTACGAAGATCTGGGGTATGATGAATTTTCTTTCTGGATCGACAGCGGGATGAGCGCAGAACGCAAGCGCGCGTCGCTGGCCCGTTTCATTAACGATGTCATGCCCGCCTTTTCCTGACGCTAAGGACCCAATTATGAGCGACCTCCCCCACTATCCGTTGTATGTCGCCGGCGATTTTACCGCCGGTTCCCTTGGACAGGTCATGGACAGCATAAACCCCGCCACCGGAGAGGTCTGGGCCACTTTCGACTGTGCGTCACCCGAAGACATAAATCGTGCAGTTTCGGCAGCACGCGCGACGCTTGATAATCCTGAATGGCGCGACATGACGGCCACGGCGCGGGGCAAGCTGTTGTTCAGGCTGGCAGACCTGATTGCGGAACACGCGGGCGAACTGGGCCGGATCGAAACCACGGACAGTGGCAAGCTGGCTGCGGAAACCACCGCGCAAACCGGCTATGTTGCCGATTACTATCGCTACTATGCTGGCCTCGCAGACAAGATCGAAGGCGCCGTTTTGCCGATCGACAAGCCCGACATGCATGTCTTCACTCAACGTCTGCCCATTGGTATCGTTGCGGCCGTAGTGCCATGGAACGCCCAGATGTTTCTGGCTGCAACCAAGCTTGCTCCGGCACTTGCTGCCGGCTGTTGTGTGATCCTCAAGGCGTCCGAAGTCGCACCTGCGCCGATGATCGCCTTTGCTCGGTTACTGGATCAAGTGGGGTTTCCTAAGGGCGTTGTGTCCGTGGTCACGGGCGACGCAGAAAACTGCGCGATCCCTTTGACGCGCCACGCGCATGTGGACAGGATAGCATTTACCGGCGGGCCAGAAACCGCGCGGCACGTGATCCAAAATTCAGCAGAGAACTTTGCAGTAACGACATTGGAACTAGGCGGCAAATCACCCATCATCGTCTTCGATGACGCGGATATCGATGCCGCAGCCAACGGTCTGATTGCAGGAAATTTTGGCGCGTCAGGGCAATCGTGCGTGGCAGGCACGCGTGGGCTTGTGCACCGTCCCGTGTACGATGCGCTGGTCGCGGTGATCACGGACAAAGCAAAGGGGTTGATTGTTGGCGATCCACATGACCCTGCAACGCATCTCGGGCCACTCTGCACCACGGCTCAGGTCACGCGCATCAAGGAAACACTGCACAAAGCCCGGGCGCAGGGCGCAATAGTTGCGTTTGGTGGCGGTCGTGCTGATGCAGGCCCGCACTACGTGCAGCCGACACTCGTTCTGTGCAATACGCCCGAGACAGCGACACTCAAGGTCGAAATGTTTGGCCCGGTTATGTCACTGCTGCCATTCGATACCGAAGAAGAGGCCATCGCACTGGCCAACGACAGCGACTTTGCACTGGGATCCGGTGTTTTCACACAAAATGTTGCGCGCGCGCACCGGGTGTCGCGGCGCATCCGGTCCGGGATTACATGGGTCAATACCTATCGCGCCATTTCTCCGATTGCGCCATTTGGTGGTTTTAACCAATCAGGCTATGGCCGCGAGGCTGGGGCCGAAGCAATTTTGGATTACACCCGCACCAAAACAACATGGATTAATACCTCTGACGCACCAATGAGTAATCCGTTCGTAATGCGCTAAGGCTTTAAGCGGAAAACTCGAACAAACGTACGCTGCCGCAAATCTAAAATTCGAACGCATTATAGCGTTTGACGAAATACCTGAAAACATCGCATATCATCTTACGCGTTGAAATCTTTGATTTCAGGCAGCGTTACGTGATCCAAGTTTTTCGCATAGCGCATTAGGCGATGTGTCGGGCATTTCATCAAAGACCACAAAGCAGATCACGCGGGTCACCCCGCGCACCCAGCATGTGCCAGGCCAAGACAAGGTTACTCGACAGCACCGGTCGGCCTAGTGCCGCCTCTAGCGACGCGATCACGTCCAGCGTGCGCAAGTTGGTACAGGACAAAAACAGCCCATCGACCTTGGTACCCTGCATCAGTTGCGTTGATGCGGTGATGATCGAAGGCCCATCTATGCTGACCACTCGTGCTTCTTTCGGTTCAGCAAAACTGCCAAAAACGGGGGTTTCAATGCCTTCGGTCTGCAAAACCTCGCGCAAGCGATTTGAAACCGACGCCACGTAGGGCGACAGCACCGCCAGCCGACGTATTTTTGCTGCACGACAAGCGGCGACAAGGGCCGAGACAGGCTCGGTCACGCGCTGCACACGCGTCCCTGCCTGCACGCGTTCAGCCACCTTTGCAGCGCCAATTTGAGATGTGCCAGAGGTACAGCCATAGCCCACGGCATCAAATTGATGGTCTTTGGGGAACAAGGCAGCCGCAGCCGTAAGATGCCCTTCCATCGCACGCAGGGAATCGGGCGTGACCTCTTCGCCAGAGGGCACACGACTGACGAGCAAGCTCACATCACGGGGCAGCAATCGTCGCAGATCATCTTCGATGCTTTGGTCGGCTTGCAAGGCGATCAGGCCCAGCTTGCTGCGATCATCGTTGGAAGAACGATAGGTAAAGACCTGTTCCATTGGATCACCCGAAAGGTTCAGTTACAGGCGTTAATAGATCGTCGGCGCCAGTATCTGGCATCAACACGTTGTGGCGTTTAGGTGCCTGTGCCCAGACGGGAACAATAACGAACCAAGTGCGCATCAGGGCATCCAGAAACTGGGTAAGAAATCCTCTGAAAGGGCTCAGATCTGGTGCTTTATTGATCAGCCGAACATCAAAACTCACCTTAGCATCCATGCCATGAGCGCACCCTGCCCGTGACTGACATACTTCAGCGTTAAATCCGCTCAACCTTCGGGGCCTTCTGACAAGATGGCCAATGCTCGCGATTGCGCAGTCACGCCAAGTGCCTCGCGATGCACCCCCAAAGTCAGTAGCGCCGAAAGGCCTGCCGCCCCCGATGGCGTTGTCTTATACCCAAATCCGCCTGCCTGCTCTGCCCCGTTGTTTCCCTCCTCTTCGGTCAGGGTGACAAAATCATCCGCATCTCGCGCCAGCCCTTTAAGGGCAATCAGCGAGGGCACCTTACAGTCAAGCCGCCCCATCGCTGATACTGGACCCGTGGTT
>Ga0206678_10003131_pt1 | contig 10393 bp, 7 predicted proteins | sample M180m12015metaG_FD_155453 | JGI IMG/M metagenome (GOLD analysis project Ga0206678, IMG submission 155453) | Ammonia-oxidizing marine archaeal communities from Monterey Bay, California, United States - M1 80m 12015 | ecosystem: Environmental > Aquatic > Marine > Intertidal zone | place: USA...
ACAATAGTAATAGAAGGGCTCACTGCTGTTCCACAACCAGAAGAATTAAGACCAGAAACACCCTGAACTGCAATATCCCAATCAGCACCTCCTACTCCTTGAGTTATAGTCACGTTTGAATCAGAGATATCGAAAAAGACATTCCCTTCTCCTTTTATTTTGAATCTAGCTGTCGTTGTAGTAAGAGCTGGGATAAGTACAGTAGCTGAGCCGCTATTTGCTACACCACTTGCTAATAATGTAGGGAAAGAATAGCCTCCATCTGTGGATAGATAAATTGCAACAGTGGTACAATTAACTGGTGATTGATCAGTTCCAGCCACATTCCAAGAAATATTAGCAAAACCATTTGGCACAGAACCATTATTAGGTGAGGTCAAAACAAATGGGCCAGAATTACCATCTACAGAAATTGACATTAATTCATCTGTAAATGCTCCACCACCAGCACGGTTATCTCTAACTGAACATTTAAACTGCAACCCCCTAGAGTACGAAGGCATATGTTCTCCTATTGTCGTTGTGCCATTCACTAAGTCAGAGATACGAGGAAAAACACGAGTGTTTGAAGTTGTAGAAGACCACGATCTGAAAATCGGTTGATTTCCAGAAGGATTAGTAAGGTTATTGTCACCACTTGCAGTAGAAGGTCCTAAATCGTATTCTTCCCAGTTATAAGTAATTGGATCGCCGTCAGAGTCTGAACCCGAAGCGATAAGCTCAAAGGGAGTATTGGCTGGAATTGTACTGCCGCCACCCATAGTAGAAACTGTAGGTATATTATTATTTGTTGCAGATGAAGATGCACATGAATTACCACTACCATTTGTAAACGCAATCATTTCGTTGATGCTATGATTGTGAAAATGATCGTCAGAATTTGATTGAAGATTCGGCGAACAAATACCAGCATACCCCATTATTGTAGAAGCTGACCCTGGCTCATAAGCCGCTCCGCTAGACCTATTACAGCTATTATTCTGAGTATGATTCGCACCCCATTGATGCCCCATTTCGTGAGCTACATAATCTATATCAAACGGATCGTTTGCAGGTGAATTTTGACCTGTTACACCCCCCGCTTTATTTCCGCCACAAGGAGATTGCAAGTATGCAACACCACCGCCGCCAGTTGAAAACACGTGTCCTATATCATAGTTGTTTGAACCGATATTACTATCACAAGTGCTTTGGTTTTGACTGAGCATAGCCGAACCATTACCGTTTGAGTATGGGTCTGAGCCACTATTTAAGAAAATGACATCTTCATTGTTTGCAACCATAATCATCCGGATACATACATCTCGTTCGAACACCCCATTCACCCTGGCCATAGATGTATTCATTGCAGCTAATGCACCTGCAATAGTTCCTCCATGATATTGGCCGTACTCACCAGTGCATGCAAGAGCTAATCTGTAGGTTCTTAATGTAGAACCATTTGAAACCATCATACTCTTTTGCATTCCCATTTGGAGAACTTGAGGCTTAGAATTAGAAGTTTTAGGAGTCTGAATGGAATTTTGAGCTTTAGGAGTTACCCCCTCTAAATGACCATCTTCGACTATACAACCACCATGTTGCTTATCAGTAGCTTCATAAAAACTATTTTTTGTGTAGCTAATACATTTGGTTAAATCACCTGATGTGTATGGGTCAATATATACTGTTGCTTCAGTACTCAAAATCATCGCATGGAATCCTTGAGGAGTTAGATCAAACCTCAATGTAGAACTAGGGTTATCTATCCCCTGTCCAAGAAACACTTGTATCTCTGGGTACTTAACAACAAGTTCAGGAGCCATCACCGGACTATTTACAAAGGAAAACATTTCCATTGTTCCATCTGGCATAGGCAATTCTATTACAGCTGATGAATTTCTTGCTGAAGCGTCATTTTCATGAGGTGCAGAATCTAAGACCTGACGGATAGCCTCTATGTCCAATCCTACTGTTCTATACTCCGCAGGTTGAATTGTGGGGTTACCATCATCTGAACGCAAATTAACCTCAGACCAGTAACTTCCTTGAGCATAAACGAAATTAATATTCACCTGTAGAAAGGTGGAACAAATGAAGATAACAATAACTGTGAAAAAAGATATAAATAGACGCATAGTTCTAATAGATAGGGTTCAAAAACTTTCAAAATCTAAACGCTATAATCCCTAAACGGTTGCCTCTTGCTTATTTTTTTCCTTTCTTTTTTCTCCCATTGAAGGAAGGTTTATTCCAGATCTTAATAGCATCCTCTATTTTCACTCCATCAAGAACCTCTACAACAAGCCCATCAGAAAGTCCCAGTTTTACATTTCGACGGTCGAAAGTATTAGGGGACGTTTCTACATCTACAAATGCTTGACGTCTTTCATACTGTACCAGATTTTCACTAATTGTTAGTACAGAGTCGCGCCTATCTAGTTCAACATCTGCGTTTGCAGAGTATCCTGCTCTCAGGAATTGTCCTTCCTTTAAGGTTACTGCAGCTTTAATCTCAAATTGGATAGCACCGGACTCTTCAACACCTTTTGGAGCAATATGCTCTAATGTAGCAGGATAACTTGCTCCATCAATAGCACCAATGGTAAGAACGATATCCATCCCCTCATGTAGTTTCTCTACTTCACTTTCATCAATTTTTCCAACGAAAATCAAGTCTTTCATATCTGCAACTGATGCTACAGTAGAACCATCGTTAAAATTGTTTGCTTCAATCACACTATTACCTTTTTTTACTGGGACGTCTAACACCATACCATCAATCGTTGAACGAATCTGTGTGTTAGACTTCGAACCGCCTCGTGAGGTAACACCTTCACGTACTATTCGAAGGTTATCTTCTGCACCAAGCATTTCCTCATTTGACTCTTTTAATGCTAACTCAAATCTCTGCATATCCATTGCCGAAACAACGCCTTGTTCAAATAATTCAGCATTCCTATCATAGGTGGTTTTTGCATCATCCCTTGATATCTTAGCCCTTGATAGACGATTCTCTGCATTTGAAAGAGATGCAATATTCGGCACTATTGTAACTTCTGCAAGGATGTCTCCCGCTTTTACCAAATCACCTGCTTCAATATGTACCTCCCTGACTATACCACTTACTTGTGGTTTAATTAATATCTCTTGACGAGGCTGAATACTTCCGGAAGCTACTGTTTTTAAAATAATATTTCCTATCTCAGGGAATTTTGTATCAAAAATAGCCTGTGAGGTCTGTTCTTTTTCATAAAGAAAATTTACTGTATACAAAGCAGTTCCAACTACTAATACAACAAAGCCCATGAGGGCGTATAGTCTACCTTTTTTCATTCTGTTCTAATTGCTTCTACTGGACGAATTGCTACTGCACGAATGGCTGGCAATATACCCGCAATAATACCCATTATGAGCATCACTCCGAGGGCGATAAGCACAGTATGTAATGATATCTCTGGATTACGGAAACTACCTCCTGCTCCCCCCATTGACGTGAGTAATGTATTAACGCCCTCGAGGGACGCGACTCCAAGCGACACACCTGCAAGTCCGCTTAGCACAGTAAGGAACATGGTTTCAGCCATGATTTGGCGCATAACTGTAAAAGGAGTCGCACCCATAGCTCGGCGAATGCCAAGCTCCTTAGTGCGCTCTCTAACTGTAATTAGCATAATATTCATTATTCCTATGGCTCCTGCAAGTAAGGCTAGCCCTCCAAATATGAATGAAATAAGTCGAAATGCTCCAAAGATTGTTTCAATTTCTTCAAAAGCTGAAGCCATAGACCAATGCCCCATAGCCCTTGTATCATCTGGATGAACGCTTTTGCGTTGCTTCATTAGAGACATAACCTCCGCGGCAGAAGAATCTGCGTGAATATTCTCATCCATTAATAGACTATACCACCCTACCAAATCACCTCTATTAAATGCTTTACCAAAAGTCGTATATGGGATGAAAATGCTTTGGTTATCCTCCTCTGCATCCTCCCCTGTTTTATAGGTCGAGTAAACACCTACGACACTAAAGATAACTCCTTGAACTTGAATGGTAGAACCTATGGGTTCTTCACCTTTATCATAAAGAAGTTCTAAAACACGTTTGCCTATAACAGCAATTTTTCGCTCATTATCTAAATCCCCTTGATTTAAGTAACGACCGCTTAAAATCTTTACAGGGTCTATTTCAATATATCCTGGGACATCGCCATATACATTAAAGGCTCCCGATTTGGTGCCTCTCATAATATTATTTGCCCCTCTATGTCCTCCAAGTTGATTTCTTGGAGCTACTAGCTTGATTGAACTGGCATTCTCTCTCAGATATTCTGTGTCAGAATTATTAAACTCGAATCGTCTACCCCTATTAAACCCCTTATAGGGCATAGAAGTCATTTGGGCCCAAAGAAACATTGAATTCTTTACCCTGCCACCCATATCACTTGTCACACCATTCTCTAGGCCGTTAGATGCACCAACTGTAACAACAATCATAAAGAGTCCCCATCCCACTCCTAATCCAGATAAAAATGTCCTGAACGGGTTCGTCAAGAAAACTTGAAGAATTTCAAGAGCTCTATCTCTATCAAACAGATTTATTTTAAATCCTTTCTTCATTCGTCTCTTAGTGCTTCTACCGGCCTAATGCTAACAGCACGAATTGCCGGCCCTATTCCACTTACAACACCTACTATAGCAAGAATAGTAAGAGCAACTAATGCTATCCTGAAATCTACTTGGGGGTTTTTAAAGTACTCATGATCTATCATTGGCGACACTATCTCAAGTAAACCTACTCCAACAACAAGACCTGCCGATCCCGAAACAATCATTAGTGCTACAGACTCTTGAACAACTAGACCCACCACAGACAAACTCGAAGCCCCCAGTGCTTTGCGAACTCCTATTTCTTTCGTCCTTTCCTTTACTGCGATAGCTAAGATATTAGCAACGCCTACAGCTCCAGCAAGCAAAGTAAGGAGTCCTATCCCCCATATAAATAATTCTATCCCTAAAAAGATGTTCTGAAACCGTTCGTACTCCTCATTATTATTTCTCATCCAAACCCCGCGAGTATCATCGGGATGCACAACTTTTCTGTCTTTAAACCACGACAATAAAGATTCAGTTAATGTTCTAGTGCCAGCAATAGGCAGGTCACCAGTGCCGAGAATGATTTGGTCTACCTTATCGTTAGACCTAAAAATCTTCTGAGCAGTGGTAAAAGGCAAATAGGCCATTTTGTTCTCCCAGCGACTTGCTGGATCATCAAATGCCCCCACCACACGAAACTGTACACCACCAATTAATATATACGTTCCTATAGGACTTTCACCCTTAAATAACTCCTCAACTATTGTAGCGCCAAGAACAGCCACTTTCGTTTCCTCAACTACATCCCGCCGAGACACAAATCTACCTTCAGTAAGAGTTGTGTTCTCAAGCATCTGATGATCGGGGTCAACTCCCCGCAACGGGAAATTACTTTGTTGATCTTCATTCTCCATAGTTACCCCCCAAATCCTTATTCTCCTAGAGTATGCATCTACAGTATCCATTTGATTGAACATTGCATCCACATCAGAGTTCCGCATCTTGATTTGTCTGTTTGGCTTATTTCCATGGTATGCAAGTTGTGTCCTACCTGAATTCACCCATATTGAATTCACGGCGTCATCACTAAATTGGTTTTTCACTCCATTTTGGAGACCAAACCCCAAACCTTGCATTACAACTAAAATGAACACCCCTAACGCAATAGATAACCCCGTTAAAAACGTGCGCATAGGATGACTTAGCACCGTATTTGCAATTTCTAACCAAGTATCACGATTAAACATTATTCTAGCATTTATCAATTATTCCATCTACGAGATGAATTGTCCTATCACATAGTGCGGCAATATCATGCTCGTGTGTGACAATTATCATAGTAATTCCTTCAGCATTTATCTCGCGTAATAGTTTCATTACATCTTTAGAAGTCCCTGAGTCCAGGGCTCCGGTTGGCTCGTCTGCAAGAATTACTTTTGGCTTACCAACAAGCGCCCTAGCTATGGCAACTCTTTGTTTCTGACCACCACTCATCTGGTTTGGCAGATGGGTAGCCCATTCTTCTAGTCCTACTTTTTTCAAGTATTCCATTGCCATAATGTTCCGCTTCTTTCTAGGTATGCTTTGATAATAAAGTGGTAAGGCAACATTTTCAAGAGCGGTCTTAAAACTGATCAAATTAAAACTTTGAAAAACAAATCCTAGAAACTTACTTCTATATTTTGATGCCGCGCGCTCATTTAGCCCAGCCATAGACTCACCAGAGAGTATATATTCTCCACTATCAAAACCGTCTAAGAGCCCAAGTATATTTAACAGTGTAGATTTACCTGACCCCGATGACCCCATAATGGCAACCATCTCACCTTTTTCTATGTTACAAGTAAGGCCTCTTAACACCTCTAATTTCTGAGATCCTGTTACGTAAGATTTATCTATTTCCTTCAATTTTATCACCGAGCGAAGTTAACATTGTTCCCTCTCTACCAAAAGTTAAATTCTCTCAACATGTGAAATCCGCTATTAACCACTAAAAAAGTCGTACTTTCGCGCGTCCTTAGGAGAGCATGAAAAGCTCTCAAATTAATACCATCCACAATGAGCGGAATAAGAAATATTGCTATAATAGCGCACGTTGACCACGGAAAAACAACTCTGGTTGACAAAATCATACACCGCTGTCAAGTAATAGAGCCACATAAGACAACGGGCGATCTTATACTAGATAATAACGACCTTGAGCGAGAAAGGGGCATTACCATCCTCTCAAAAAATGTTAGTGCTCAATGGAAAGGAACTAAGATAAATATCATCGACACTCCTGGTCACGCTGATTTCGGTGGAGAAGTTGAGAGGGTTCTGAAAATGGCAGATGCTGTAATTCTTCTTGTTGATGCATTTGAAGGCGCTATGCCGCAAACCCGCTTCGTTTTAGGCAAAGCAATCGAATTAGGACTCAAACCAATAGTTGTTGTAAATAAAGTTGACAAAGAAAACTGCACCCCTGACATTGTTCATGAGCAAGTTTTTGACCTGATGTGTAACCTAGACGCGACTGAAGAGCAACTCGATTTTCCTACTGCTTATGGTTCAGCTAAATTCAATTGGATGGCTGAAGATTGGCAAGAGCCAACCGATAACATTGACTATCTCCTTGATTTAATCGTTTCGGAAGTCCCCGAAGCGCCTTTTCATAAAGGGAATCCTCAGATGCAGATCACTTCCCTTGATTATTCTAAATACACTGGACGTATTGCAGTCGGTCGTCTATTCCGAGGAGAGTTACACACAAATCGGGATTATGCTCTTTGCACATCAGACGGGGTAAAGAAAGTTCGAGCAAAAGAACTTTTCATATTTTCTGGTTTAGGAAAAGAAAAAGTGGAATCCATTAAAGCTGGTGACATCTGTGCTATTAATGGAATAGAAGGATTCGAAATTGGTGATACTATCTCAGACCTGGAAAACCCTGAGGCAATTGAACGAATAGCTGTAGATGAGCCTACAATGAGTCTGTTGTTCACCATAAACACATCTCCATTCCTAGGAAAAGATGGTGAATTTCTCACCTCGCGCCATATAAGAGAACGCCTTGATCTGGAACTCCAAAAGAATCTTGCCCTACGTGTAGAAGCCACTGACAGTGAAGATAAATGGAATGTCTATGGACGTGGCATCTTACACCTTTCCGTTCTTATCGAGACCATGAGAAGAGAAGGATATGAAATGCAGGTAGGCAAACCACAGGTTATCTTTAAAGAAATTGACGGCGTTAAGAATGAGCCATTCGAACATCTCGTAATCGATGTCCCCGAAGTTTCTGCTGGAAAAGCTACAGAGCTTGTAATGATGCGTAAAGGAATGCTTCATGTAATGGAGCCAAAGGGAGATCTCCAACACATGGAATTTCGCATTCCATCTCGTGGTTTAATTGGACTTCGAAATCAGATTCTAACAGCAACTTCTGGCGAAGCTATTATGACTCATCGTTTCGATGGCTACGACGTTTATGCTGGGGATATATCCACTCGTTTATCTGGCTCGCTTGTCAGTTCTGAACTCGGTCAAGCTCGTGCATATGAAATCGACCGCCTTCAAGAACGTGGAACATTTTATATAGATCCAGGCCAGGAAATATATCCCGGCCAAATTGTGGGTGAATCGTCTCGTAACACCGATATGGAACTAAATCTAGTTCGAGGTAAGAAGCATTCAAATGTGAGGTCTTCTGGTACAGACAAAGGTCTAAAAATTGCACCTGCTAAGAAAATGTCTCTTGAAGAATACTTAGAGTGGATTGCCGAAACTGAATATCTCGAGATTACTCCAAAGGCTTTTAGGGCACGTAAAATTCCCGGCACACATATACCGTAACAACTAATAAGCCAGCTCTGCTTACCTTGCAATATGTACGATGTCGTCGTCCTTACCCAAGCCAAGTATATCGACCCTAAGAAGGTTGACTGGTATGTCCAACAGGTTCTCGATGAAGATAATTACGTCCTAGAAGCTTTAGCTTCACAAGGCTTGAGAGTCTGTAAAAAGGATTGGTCTGACCCTAATTTCGACTGGGCCTCAGCCCGAGCATTAATGTTCCGCACAACGTGGGACTATTTCGAACGATATACAGAATTCGAGCCATGGCTAACAAGTGTGTCTAAAACATGCCTGCTTCTCAATTCTGCTGACATAATTAAATGGAATATTGACAAGCACTACCTGAAAGACCTTATGTCGGCTGGCCTCAACGTAGCCCCTACGGAATTCTTAAAGCGTCACACATCGACAAATTTAAAATCCCTATTTCAAAAAACTGGTTGGACCGAGGCCGTGCTTAAACCTGCCATTTCCGGCGGTGCATGGAATACTTACCGTCTCACCCCCGACTCCGCTCCCTCACACGAATCTGTCTTTTCCGAGCTACTCACAACCGAAGACATGCTTTTCCAGGAATTCTTAAATGATATTGTAGCGTTCGGTGAAATCTCACTCATGTTCATGGGTGGAAGCTACACTCACGCTGTTCGTAAAATCGCAAAACCAGGCGACTTCCGGGTCCAAGACGATCACGGAGGTCGTGTAGAAGTCTACGAAGCTTCGACACAGGAAATAGAATTCGGACATTTAGCTCTTTCCGCATGCCCCTTCAATCCCATCTACGCACGTATTGATATCGTACGTGACAACTCTGGAAAACTTAGTCTCTGCGAACTAGAACTCATAGAACCCGAACTTTGGTTCCGAAACAACCCTTCAGCAGCAGATGAACTTGCAAAAGCCTGCTTGGAAGTTCTTCTCTAAGATTAGAGAGAAGAAAAGCATTCACTCAACGCGTGCTTTAGAATGGAATTGTACAACTCAGCCAAGGAATACCAAAAACCTCTTCTGAAGGAATCGCAACCAATGCGTAATCCCAAAGAATATCTCTCGTTCGTGAAGCCCTTCTTACCCCCATACTAATAATAGTCAATTCATCTTGTACAATGTGGTAGTTCTCTGAAATAATCCACATATTGCTACTCACTTCCAGCATTGCAGAAACATTCAACAGGGTAATGTTATCGCCACCATCACTAAACCCCAAACCAGAGGATATTGAAAGGTTTTTGCGCTCATCCCCAAACGTGATATTCGCAAAACCAATTCCAACGGGAGAATCCCCAGTAAAAGGAACCAACGCAATTCCGCCTGCAGAAACATTAACTTTATCGGACAATTTGGTTCCAAATTTGACAGTACCTCCCGTCCCGAATGGTGTCATAGACATCCCCAATGTAAAGTGATCCGAGACCCCATAGCTGACTTGATTGTATATTAACCATGCATTTTGATAATATCCCTCACCTTTTTTTAGCTGTAGGCCACTGGGAGCAAAGTAATATCTGGTGGGTTGCGGATTAACGTCACCTTTGCGGTTGCTAAATGTCATTTGCCCTACTTCATCCGCTGAAATATAGGTAATGCTTGCTATATCGGTTTTAGTAATCCGCATATTGCCAAGTAGCAATGTACTTATTAAAAACGTTGATTCATCAATTTCTAACACCTCACCTTCATACATGCCGCCATTTTGCAAAATCAACCTCACGTACTTAGTGTTATTCGTAGTAGTTGATTGTGTGTCTTGAGCGAAAACTTCAAAAGTTGATGGAGAGATAAAGCCACAGATTAAGATTAAAATAAATAGATGCTTCATTCGTTAATGTGTAATAATTTCGTTAATAAGATTGTAAATGTATACAAACAAGCAACAGAAATAACATACCCTCCTTTTGATTGAGGTATAAGGATAGAGAGATCTATTGCGTTTTATTATTCATCGAAAGAGATGTGATTTTCTTTAATTCTTCTGAAAGCCA
>Ga0206678_10003140_pt1 | contig 10375 bp, 8 predicted proteins | sample M180m12015metaG_FD_155453 | JGI IMG/M metagenome (GOLD analysis project Ga0206678, IMG submission 155453) | Ammonia-oxidizing marine archaeal communities from Monterey Bay, California, United States - M1 80m 12015 | ecosystem: Environmental > Aquatic > Marine > Intertidal zone | place: USA...
ACCCTGTTTTATCGCACAATGCTAATAAATCATGGGCAGAATCAAAGGGGTATGGGATAGATGTGTTGTCCTCAACAATACAATCTGCGGATGCTGCAGCCTCATCAACCACAAAGCCACCGCCAACAGAGTAGTAAACCCTTTCTTGTATAAGATTTTTATCAGCATCAAAGGCCGAAAACTTCATTCCATTGGGGTGATAGGGGAGTGACTTTTTTCGATGCAATACAAGGTCGTTCTTTTGGCTGTATTTAATAGAGTACTCTCCAGCCAACATGATCTTTCCATTAGAGAGAATATCCTCCACCCGCCTATCGATCGACCTGACATCGATCGTTTCAGGAAGCTCTCCTTCCAGACCCATCATGACTGCACCAGGGGTACCATGACCCTTACCCGTTGCTCCCAGCGAGCCATACATTTCGGCTTTCACTCGAACAACTGAGCCAAGTTCTGCGCTCTCGCGAAGTCCTTTAATAAAGCCATGGGCCGCACACATGGGCCCCACGGTGTGCGAGCTAGATGGGCCTATACCAATCTTAAATAGGTCGAAAACGCTGATTGACACCAAAACTCTCCTTCCAAACTCCCCACGAGTGGTTCATCGCAAGTAATTTATGATTAATTAGTACACACAGCACGAATAAAACCGAGCTACTGTGGAACAAAGGACGCCAGTATGCGTGAAGTTTCATTTGCGACGCTGTCACTGATGCGACACCATCACTCAACACAACGACCAATAATCCGCGAAAAGTCAGATGGAAGGGGGCAAACTCGCTATCAGGCAAGAAACCTAGGTTGCATAGGCAAATTCAGGAATCGTGCGTCTAAAGCGGAAGTACATAAATAAATATAGACTCATGGCCACAAGAGCCGCGGCCGAACACATAACAAAAACGCCTGAGTAACCTAGGTTTAAACCTAGAATCGATGCGGCCATATTAGGCCCAATAATCTGACCAAGGCCCTGAGCGCCGGGCATCAAAGAGGCGAATCTACCAGTTTTATCAACATTGGCAATGGTCGACATTTGATAAACATCAATGAAGATCCACAAACAATTAAACGAGAAGACACTAATCAGAATGTTTTTATCTGTAATGCCATTAGCAAGCATGCCAACAATTACCGACATAGTTATCAGGGTAACAAGTAAAGGCCTAAGCAACCCGTAACGACTACTCAGTATAGTGGCAAATAGACAGCCCACTAAACTACAAAATGAGGACCAGGTTAATACTTGTCCCACCCATTCAGAATCAGCTTGGTCTGCAGTGGCGGCCAATTCTATATAGGTCCAGTAGGCGCCAATATTAATATAAGTTATCACCATAGCAACCAAGCATAACCAAGGAACGTAAGCCGGTATATTTTGGTTAACTAATTTGCTATCCAATACCATTGGCGCCTCAGATGATTCTTCGGGAGCACGCGCGGGGATCCAGCCTATAAACGCCAGAGTAATTAAAAAACAAACTATAAATACCGTATAAATGCCAGACATAGACAGCAAAGGTAAGAAGTGCATTTCCAATGCTTGAGAAAAAGCAAATGCAAATAACATAGCATTGTATGCCCGAGCCGGCTTGGAACTTGCACCTAAACAGGACACTGCAACGGCTGTATAAATACCACTTCCTAAACCGGATAAAAACCGCAACCAAAGGACCTGATCATAATCTACAATACTGATACACAAAGCATTGGCGATCACTGCCAATGACAGGCCCACCAGCACTAACATCCGCCTATTGACCTTGGCGATAAATATTGCTGTGACTACCGCACCAACTGACAAACCACCCAGATCAGCACCTGCAACTCGCCCCACCTCCACCTCGGAAAAACCCAGTAGAGTGACCCAGGCGGTACTGATCACCGGAATACCCACCAAAACACCATAACCAACCAAGGTCATATAGAGGCTAATCGCAATAGACTTCCAACTGTCAAAAGGGTTTTTTAACCCCGTATTTGGCGCATCGGTTTCACTCATTGCTCTACCTCTATGTTATTTGGATTGAAACTAATTAAGCCGGCTATCAAAAGCTCTAACAATGACCCCGCGAGTGTCAGCGGGGTCAATCACAGCATCAATTTCCAGATGCGAGGCGGCCTCAGTGGCTTTACCTTGTTCGTACATTTGTTCAAGTAATTGGGCAAATAAAGTCTCTCTCTCTTCTTTATCGGCTACAGCCTCAAGCTCTTTCTTAAAACCTAATCGCACCGCTCCTTCAAGCCCCATTCCGCCAAACTCACCGCTCGGCCAGGATGCACTGTAAATAGGCTTATGAAAACTACCGCCCGCCATAGCCATGGCACCAAGGCCATAACCTTTGCGCAAAAATATAGTAACCAGCGGCGTACTTAGTTTGGCGCCAGCAACAAATAACTGCGCCATTCGACGCACCGCGGCCTGCTCTTCACTAGCGGGGCCCACCATGAAACCAGGGCTATCACAAAGGGACAAAATGGGTATATCAAAATTATCACAGAGAGTGATAAAGCGTGCAGTTTTTTCGGCGGCCTCTGCATCTACTGCACCACCAAGCATGCGACAGTCATTAGCGATCAAACCAATCGCTCTACCCTCGATTCTGGCAAAACCAGTAATCACAGCGCAACCATAGTCTTTGGTTAGCTCTATAAAACTTTCAGTGTCTACCAAGGAATTAATAATTGAGCGCACATCATAAACATAACGCCTATCAGCGGGCATCATATCGCGCAGCACGAGTTGGTCTGGGGACTGCCAATCTTCGTTATCTCCCTGAAAATAACTTAAACACTGCTTGGCTAACTCTGTCGCATGACTCTCATCATCTGCCACTAAATCAACCACACCATTTTCTGCCTGAATCTTAATAGGCCCGATATCAGTTGGTGAAAAGCTACCCAAGCCACCCCCCTCAATCATTGCTGGCCCAGCCATACCGATCCATGAACTTTTGGTGGCAATTCGGATATCTCCACAACCAAATAAGGCCGCATTACCCGCAAAACAGTAGCCGTTGTTTACTGCAATCATGGGCACTTGGCCGCTCAGGCTAGCCCAGGTCGCAAAGGTGGGTACATCTAGCCCGGCGATTTGTATCTTTACATCTGTGTCTCCAGGACGACCGCCACCACCTTCGGTGTACATAACCACAGGAAGAAATGAGCGTTTTGCCTGATCTAAAATACGATCAATTTTACGATGATGAAAATACCCTTGGGTTCCAGCAAGCACCGTGTAGTCATTAATCACAACAGCAACTTGAGTTGCATGCTCCCCAAATTGATCTCGATTAATGGTTGCTAGACCAGTAATAACGCCATCTGCTGCGGTATCAGATTTAAGCTTCTCGGCAGTCATTCGATCGCGCTGAGCGGCAACAGCTAACTGCCCATACTCAACAAAAGAACCATCATCACACAGTTGGTGGAGATTCTCACGAGCGGTACGGTAACCTTTGGCATGGCGCTTAGAGACTGCTTTTGTACGGCCACTATCTAGGCTACTCTGTAATTCTTGATTCAGCGTATCCAATGGATTGCGAGTGTCAACTGCCTTAGATTCAGTCTTTTTTATAGCGGGGCTGGAACCAATAGACTCTTCTATCCGACAGATCTCATGGTCACTCTGAATTGTCTCTCCGACAGTAACATTCACATCGACAACATTACCTGAAACAGGCGACTCAATGGCAGTCTGCATTTTCATGGATTCTATGGTCGCAATAATTTCGCCTTGCTCAACCATCTGCCCTATTTTTACTTCAACACCTACTATCGCCGCAGCCATGGGCGACACAATAGAATGAGGTATACCTTTGTTACTTTTTTTCACGAACTCATCCACAATAATTAAACGGTATCTTTAGGCAGGATCAGAGCTAGTTTCAGCCACATCATCCAACCCTGTGTTAACACATAGACGCATCACTCCAGCACTCACTAAGAGTAATGCACTACCATAGTACAACCAGTTAATTCCAATCAAGCCTGCATTAAAACTACCAAAAAGCATGGCTCCCAAGACAAGTAACCTTGTGTACTCCAATTGTTGCATATAGCGTTTGCCATCCAGTGCCGCCCCTATTACCAATAGCGTGTAAGCTTGGGCAATCACAGTTGCCCAAAGCACCTCAACACTTAACACTGATACCTTTTGGGCTCCCCAAAAATGGAAGAAGGAGATCAGTACATATTGACCAATAATGGCAATACTAGCTATTGCGCCTAACTTTGGATCATATTTTTTAAAGTCTTCAAGATCAGACTTGGCAGCGGGGTAGCTTTCTGCCATATCATCCGGCCGCCAGCCCGTGCGCGACCATAGTATTCGTAACTTATCACTCCAATTCGCTGTTCCCCATGCATCACGCACCATAGTGATGAACACATGAGTATTGGCCCATATTGGATTCCAACTCTCAAGGGGTGAGCGGATGCCGTAGATCGGCTTCAGGTCTTCTTCCTCTTCTTTAAATGTGCCAAATAGCCGGTCCCAAATAATCAATAAACCACCGTAGTTCTTATCAATGTAGCTGTGGTTTTGTGCATGATGCACGCGATGATTTGAAGGAGTAATCATAAACCACTCAAAGATTCCAAGTTTACCGATATGTTGAGTGTGTACCCAAAACTGATAGACCAAATGAGCAGTGGCAACACTAACGTACATATATATTGGCATGCCGAGGAAAAAACAGGGAACAAAAAATACCCATGTCGTCAGAAAGCTCGTACTGGTCTGACGTAGAGCCGTACTAAGATTATAATCCTCGCTCTGGTGATGCACCACGTGAGAGCCCCAAAAAAATTGGCGCTCGTGGCTAATCCGGTGAAACCAGTAATAGAGAAAGTCATACAACAGTATCGCCAACAACCAATGAGCATAAGATTCTATATTGAAGGCCCAGAAGGCAAAGTTCTGCTCAATCCCTGAAAATACGATAAGCCCAATATTTAAGAAAACGAACTTAGTCACCGTACTTAACAGGCCTAGACTCATACTATTTAGGCTATCGTTAATACGATAGGTATTGTTACCCTTCAACCAACCCCAGGCCAGTTCGACCAGAATCAGCAGTAGAAAAAAAGGTATAGCATAGGTTACAAAATTCATCGATTTGCTCTTTAACTCCGCAAAGATTCGCCTAACTTATGGCAAAAGCGCATTAATAGCAAAGGACCCTAACCAATGTCCGCCCTCATAGCTATCGTCAACTAAATTAGGCAGCGAATACGCTAAGTGCTTATCAGCAACCACCTCAAGATGACGGAACTTCGGGTATTGTCCAGCGAGCGCCGACAGAACCCAAGCACGGCTAAAATTAAGACCATCCAGATGCACTAGTTTGCCATCTGTGCGATCGTATACCTCGCCTACCGCTAATTCAAAATCTGGTGACAACAGCTGAGGTAAAAAATCTTTTACCCAAATCATAAAGTGTTTCTCAGGCAACACCCTACGCATCAAATCTAACTCTTCCAGACAGGGCGATAAGAAATCATAACCACTGGGCTCCCACTCAATTGGGCAGTTTTTGTCCTCAAGATAAAAATCTTGTGCTCGCTGTTTTATTGCTGCTTTTAAGTCAGAATCATCAAACAGTAGGGCATAATCCCAAGCAAAAGTAAGTCCAAATGCAGTATTAGTGTGCTCTCCTACTCTAATGGGATAAACCAACTTGGGTAAATGCGTCACATACTGATCTGACAAATGCACGGCCAAGGGTTTGAGTGCCAGTGCCAACGGAGCAGCCACCGGATCATCCCAGGTGTGCAACTCGCTCATTAGCTTAAGCAACCAAGTCCAACCGTAGGGTCGCTCCCATGAACTATTGAGCTGAAAATAAGCAAGATCGGCAGCTACATTGGCGGGAGTAATGTGCTGCTGCAAAATAGATAGGGCTCTATCTCTGCCCTCAATATCTGGAAAGGCTTTTAACAAGCGTACCATTGACCAGTGACCATGCACCGCTGAGTGCCAATCAAAACAACCATAAAAAGCTGGATGTAATGCCTTGGGCGATGCCAAATCATCATCACTGTAAAGCGTCTGACTCAACTTGTTTGGATATTCAGTTTCAGCACAACTTAATGGCAACTGCATCAAATTGGCTGCCTGATGAATAGAAATTGAAGTTGAGTTATCTATCTCTTGAGAAGCTATGGCTTGGCTGGAAATAACAACAACAGCCAGCAGAAATACTTTGGCACAGCAGCGACCATTAATGTTCATTCATTCTTATCCTTTTAAGTGGTTAGCCATCTTCCTAGCGGCCGCAAGTTTCGATTTGAAGTTAGGATCCCGTGCCGCTGATGCACCTGGTTGACTAGAGAACCACACCATGACGGTATTGGACTCTTGATTAATATAAATAACCTGGCCGTGAATACCCACAGCGCAAAACTCGCCTTTAGCCTCATCCAATACCCACCACATATTATGATAAGAGGACCAGGGCTCGTCGCCATATTTAGAGTTTTGCATCATGTTAGTGCGAAGTTTGTCACTAATATTGAGTGTTGCATTCACCCATTTAGCCGGGATGATCTGCTCACCATTAAACTGACCATTATCACGAATCATCATGCCAAAACGCGCTGCATCACGGGCAGTGCTATTCATGCCTCCAGTCACAGCAGGCATAAACGCGCGATCAATAGCGATATAAGCATCATGCTCAGCACCAATTTTTGACCAAATGTTTTGCTGTATAAAGTCTTGGAAAGGTTGCCCACTGACACGAGAAATCAGCCAACCTAGAACATCAGCGTTACTAGAGTTGTAATCAAAATTTTCTCCTGGGTCTCTCTTTAGATCAGGCTTGATGTATTTCGCTAAAAAATCATGCACCCCATAAATTTCTGTTTCATCTGGTTGCACATCGGCTGCACCCTTTAACCATCCTAAATTCAGCGCAGGAGCATAGTGAACAGCAAAATCAGAACTAAGATCGGTGTAGCTTTCTTTAAAATCAATACTGCTCGCCATGTCCAAAATATGTTGAATAGTAACCCTCTCAAAACCACTTCCTTTTAACTCTGGAATATATTTAGCGGGGGAAGCTGACAAATCAAGTTTTCCTGACTCCACCAACAGGCCAAGTGCTGTGCTAGTCAATGATTTACTCATGGAAAACCAAATATGTTGGGTATGAGCATCTAATTGCCCAAAGTATTTCTCATATAACAACTCTTGACCCTGAACAACTACCACTCCGTCTGCGTAATTTTTTTCAAATAGCTCCTCAAAAGCCATTGTCTTGCCGGCGCTATCAGACACTAGGAAATTGCCAAGATATGGCTGAGTAGGCTCACCTAATTCAAAAATCTTACCCTCGCGAGGAATCATTACTACATTGAGAGGAGCCCCTGCATTGCTGAATGTCCATTGATTAATGGGATACTCTCGATAGTTCTTCATGGTCGCTTGGCTTGCTCTGGTTGGAGGAAACCCTTGCATTACAGGCGACTCAGGTGTTGTCTGAGCAACAGAAAAAGAATGAAAGATAGATAAGTAAGCAGTTAAAAAAGAGCCCAAAAAAAAGTATTTCATTACTCTAACGCCCTCTAATTTAGTCATTTTTTTGTTATTATTTTGGTTAATCGATGACCGTAGTGTAACTTATTGGTTCAATAGTTCGACCCACTATAAAAAAACAAAAACAGTAAAGGGTTATTGGCTAGCCAGCCAACAACCCCTGCAGAATCTTAGTTTACAACTTCCATTTCATCTAACAAGCGATCAGCCTTATCCAGATACTTCATCACCCATAGCATGTACCGACTATCAACCTGGATAGATCGGTTCGTATCATCGTCATAACCCCAGTCCGCAATAATACTTTCATAGACACCATCAAACAGTAACCCCACCAGTTCAGCGCGGCCATTCAAGGTTGGTGACCCTGAATTGCCACCTGTGCTGTCTAATGTAGAGAGAAAATTAACGGGGACTGAGTCAATCTCTTTGACATAAAAATCACCGTACTGTTTCTGTTTAATCAGTTCTAACTGCTTCTTAGGAGAATCAAATGGGTCGTTGCCAGTATCTTTGGCCAGAATCCCCTCTAGTCGAGTGAAGGGCTCAGCGCGAAGGCCATCCTGAGGCGAATACCCTTTTACATGCCCAACTGCCACTCTCAAGCTAGAGTTTGCATCTGCGTAAACAGGTTTACCCTGATCTCGGTTAAACGCAATAATCGCTTGCATGTATAAAGGACGAACCTTCATTAACTTACCTGCTAGCTCTTTATCACCTCTCTCTTGCTCCATATTAGTGTCATACATTGCCACCGCATATTGAATAAAGGGATCTCTTGACGCCTTAAACTCCTCAACAGATTTATCCATCCAGGCGAGTCTGACATCCAATTCGTTCAGCTTAGTTTTTGAATACATTCTATCCAACGTTCGCCGTAACTTAGCTTCATTAAACGTCTTGCCCAACTTAAATACCTTGTCAAACTCAGAAAAGCGCTCATCCATAGGCAATGCGGAGTAACGCTTAAGCATTTCAAATAGCAGTGCCTTTTCAACACTAGCTGCATAACGACGATCAATACGCTCCATGCCTGATTTGAATCGCGTCATATCACGAGTTTGGTAACCGGATTCTCTCTCCATATCATCTAGCAACTTCTCATTAGCCAGACGATATAAGCGCGTTGCGGTGGGCAGCATGGTGGTATAACGCATGTATCCGACAATTAAGTCTCTGGCCTTGTGAGCCTGACTTTCCTCAATAAGCATATCCAGGGTTGCTAGTGTCTTACCATAGGTTGCCTGACGCTCAGCGCTTTGATCAATCCAATTAGCAAGCTCCACTTGACGTCGTTTGCGATCGTCAAGCATCGAGGACTTCCCATAAAACTCAATCATTGAGGTGAAATTTTTTGCATAGTTAGCTAACCCCGCCAACATGCTCTCGTACTTGATCCGCTCATCAGTGCCCTCTGGCGCAGTCTGCTCAATAATCTCTATAAAACGCTCGCGCAGTATTTTTGCCTCTGGATAAGCCCACTCAAACTGGTTCTCAACCTCAGTAGCTGTGCGATATCGGTTAGTGCGGCCTGGGTAACCCGCCACCATCACAAAATCACCTTGCCTGACACCCTTGGCTGACACTTTCAGGAAGCTTTTAGGCTCATAGGGAACATTGTCAGCACTGTAATCTGCAGGTAACCCTTGTTTAGAAACATAGGCTCGATAAAATGAGAAGTCTCCCGTGTGCCGAGGCCACATCCAGTTATCAATGTCTCCACCGTACTTACCAATGCTGCCTGCTGGGTTATACACTAAGCGTACATCGCGAATTTCTAGCTGCTTAATTAAGTAGTACTCCAACCCACCATGAAAACTGTAGACTTGGCACCTATAACCGGCCTCACTTTCACAATCAGCAATTAGCAATTTTTCACGGGCATCAATGGCCTCATAGAACGCATTTCCCACTTTACTCTCAGTACCTGCTACCACTATTGCAGTCACATCTGTTACCTCTTCAGTCACATAGACTCGTGACCCCGGCGTGGCGGGCAGCTCTTCGCTAAAAGAGGATGCTAAAAACCCATCTTGAAGAAGGTTATTCTCAGGGGTGGAATTGTGCAATATAGAACCATAAGCACAATGATGATTAGTAACCACCAAACCCTTGGGTGATACAAATGATGCTGAGCAACCGCCTAAGCTAATCACCGCATTCATTGGGAATTCAGTCAATTTAGAAATTGATGTGGCGTCTATTTCAAGTCCTTTATCCGCAAGCTCATCAGCAATAGCAGGTAATTGATAGGGTTGCCACATACCTTCATCTGCTGTGGCGGCAGAAAAAAGTGTAAATGAAGCAGCCAGAGCCACTAAGGCTCTTAGGTTCTGTTTTGTCATAATATTAAGTCCGTTTTTAAGAATTTAAGTACAGTTTTAATCGCACTGATGGCGCTATGATAATCAACTATCTATTAGCTTATCCATACCCCGTTAGTGGTTTGGCAATCGACAGAATCCAAAATCATATGAATGATCAATCCAAGACCGATAATACGGGTTTTTGGTATAAAGCAAAGAATCAAATACAGAGAAATAAACCACGGCTGATGAAGCGGGTGAAAACCAATACTACAGCGACTAGCATCATAAATAGGGCTAGCTAAAAGATGGTCGAGGTCCACCACCATTGTTGCCATCATCAGTAGGTAGGCAGATTGCCAGCGGTGCCTATAAAACAGACCAACAACAACCGCCGGAACAGCGAAATGTAAAAACAGATGAAACATTAAAAACCAGTAACTCCACTGGGTATGGCAGGATAATCCCCAACTAGCGGGGCACCCTTTGCAACAGTTTGTATAGCCGCCTCTATAATATCCAGCGCTTCAAT
>Ga0206678_10003143_pt1 | contig 10370 bp, 7 predicted proteins | sample M180m12015metaG_FD_155453 | JGI IMG/M metagenome (GOLD analysis project Ga0206678, IMG submission 155453) | Ammonia-oxidizing marine archaeal communities from Monterey Bay, California, United States - M1 80m 12015 | ecosystem: Environmental > Aquatic > Marine > Intertidal zone | place: USA...
CTGCCCGGAACCTGCTCTTCCTCACCTTCGGAACTGGCCTTGGAGCCGGACTGATCCTCAACGGAGAGCTCTACAGGGGCTCCTCGAACTACGCAGGCGAGATAGGCCACATTCGGCTCTCGCCGGACGGCCCTCTCGGCTGCGGCAAGGCCGGTAGCTTCGAGGGCTTCTGCTCCGGCGGCGGCATCGAGCAGCTCGCCGTCGACAGGCGGGCGGCCTGGGCCGAAGAGACCTGCCTCCGCGATGGAGCTCTCACCGCCCGCGATGTGGGCCTCGGGGCCCGCTCCGGAGATCCTCTCTGCCTCGAAATACTCGACATCTCCGGCGACCACCTCGGGCAGGGGCTGGCCATGGTGATCGACATCCTCAATCCGGAGCTGGTCGTAATCGGGTCTATCTTCACGCGCTGCGAAGAATTCCTCCGACCCGCGATGGAGCGCGCTCTCGAACGGGAGGCCCGGAAAGAGGCGCTCGCCTGTTGCCGAATCATCCCCGCCGCGCTGGAGGAAGAAATCGGACTCTACGCCTCGCTCTGCGCGGCCTATCACGGTGAAGGTCTCTTCAGCGGCGGACCGCCGGGCGCCCGGGGATAGAAGTCGGCCGCCGGAAGCCGGCCCTACTTCGCGGTGGGCGGCCTCTCCAGCTTTTCCAGCAACTCGAGATTGATGGAAACTTTCCGGCGGGCTCTCAATTCGCGGTAGAACTCTTCCTGGGCCGCATCCCTGGCGATATTAAGCAGCATCACGCTGACCGCGGAGCGAACCTCCGAGAGAGGCCGCTGGCGAGCTGGCCTGAGCTCCATCACCTTCGCGAGATAAAAGGCCTTATCGGTTTCAATCACCGCCGACAAAGCCCCTGGCTTCTGGAGCTGAACAATCTCAGCGCGGAGGTCCGGGTCGAGACCGGAACCTTTCGATGACCTGACGATCCAGCCGATATCCCCGCCGCCCACCCTGGTCTTCGAATCATCAGAATACCTGGCCGCGAGCTCACCAAAACCCGCAACGCTGCCGGGAAGGCCTCGGGCCTCCTCAAGAACAGATGCGGCCTTCTCGAAGAGCGCGCTTCTGCCGGTCTCGTCCGTCCCGGGAGGGATCCTGAGCGAGATCACCGCCGCCCTCACGAGCTCATGGGTCCGGTACCTCTCCAGGTTCTCCCGGTAGTGTTTCGACACATCCTCGTCAGTCACCTTCACCCCATCAAGAAGCGGAATAAGATTCTTTTTGAGATACTCGCCCACAACCAGCTTGCGCAGCTCGCCGGCCACCACTGGGTTCTTGTCATAGCCCTCCTCCAGCGCCTGGGCGAAAAGTGCCTCCTCATCAACCAGGTGACGAAGAAGCCTTTCATTCTTACGCTCGCCGGAATAGATCCTGGGATATTTTTCCGTGCTCCTGGCGAGCGCCACCTTGAACTCATCGACCGTAACCGCCTCGCCGCCAACCCTGGCCAGGACCCTGCCAGCCTCTCCCTCCCGGGGGGCGGGACGATCGCAGGAGCTGGCCTGCAAAAACGCCAGGAGCAGAACGGAAGCCGCGATAACCCGGAGGCCTCCTCGTGAAAATATCATTTCTGATCTCCTGCTCCTGAATCGAAAAATCTTTCTCCAGCACCGGAATCGGGGAGGAGCGGCCCCAACATCCTCTCAAGAAGATCCCGCTAAAACCTCATCGGGATTCTTCTTCCCTATAGGGTTCTTCGCCAAGGCGGCCCCGGCTTCTTAACCCTGATCTTGTTTTTCGGACCTTATTGTTCCCTGGGGGCCTCGGCCGTCTGTTTCACGCTGGAAATAGCGCCTTTGTAAATTTATCCTCAGCCCAGTATCCCGGCTCATTCGATCCGGTACACTGGCCCCAGCAAACAGAAATGAAACCCCATGCCGCCTGCCACGAATGAATTTACCGTCAACGACCGGACCTACCGCCCACCTGCGCGACCAGTAGCGGTGATCTGCATCGATGGGTGCGCGGATGAATACCTCGACACATCCCTCGCCCTCGGCCGGATGCCCAGGCTGGCCAGGCTGCTCGAGGAAGGCGCCTTCCGGGCCATGGCCCGCGGCGCCCTTCCATCCTTCACCAACGTAAACAACTCCTCGATCACCACCGGAGTGCCGCCGGCTGTTCATGGGATCAGCGGAAATTTCTTCCTCGACCCGGAAACGGGAGAGGAGGTGATGATGAACTCGCCATCCTACCTGCGCTGCGGAACGATCCTTGCGGCTGCGGCGCAAGCCGGCCGGAAGGTGGCGATGGTTACGGCAAAGGAAAAGCTCCGGGACATCCTCTCTCACGAACTCGATGGCATCGCCTTCTCTGCCGAAAAGGCCGACCAGGCCGTCGAGGGAACCCATGGAATCTCAGGGGTGGAGGAGCTGGTTGGCGAGCCGGCCCCGGAGATCTACAGCGCCGCCGCCAGCCTCTTTGTTCTCAAGGCGGGAGCTGCCCTCATCGAGAGAGAAAGAGCGGATTTTCTTTACCTCTCGCTGACCGACTATATGCAGCACAAGTTCGCCCCGGAAGACACCGAGTCCCTCGATTTCTACGCGGCCCTCGACCACGAGCTTGGACGGCTGCTTGACCTGGGGGCCGTTGTCGGAGCGACGGCCGACCATGGAATGAACTCCAAGCAGACCGTCGGAGGAGAGCCCAACGTCATCTACCTCGAGAGCCTGCTCTCTGAAGAGCTCAAGGAAGAGGTCAAGGTCATCCTGCCCATCACCGACCCCTATGTTCTTCACCACGGGGCCCTGGGCTCGCTGGCCTGCGTACATCTTCCGGACTCCATCGATGCCGGGAAGATCATCTCCCGGCTGCTCAAGTTAGATGGTATCACCGAGGCGTATGACCGGGCTACGGCCGCGCACAAGCTCGAGCTTCCGGCTGACAGAATCGGGGATGTCGTGGTATTGTCCGGGCGTGACGTCGTCATTGGAAAAACCCCGGACGACCATGACCTTGCGGCCGTCCAGGAGGGCCTGCGCTCTCACGGAGGACGCTATGAAGAGATGGTTCCCTTTTTACTGTCGGAAGCAATCAATGCCGAATATTCCAGGAGAACCGGGGACCTGAGAAACTTCGACATCTTCGAATTCACCACCAACGGAATCGAGACATGAACGATTACCCCTGCTACATCGCCGGACAGGCCGTCAACCGGGAAGACAAGCTGTCCGTCTACAATCCCTACAATGGGGAGGTAGCCGGCACCGTCGCCAACCTCGGCAAGGCCGAAACCATCGAGGCCATCGAGACGGCGCTGCAAGGCGGCGAGACGCTGAGCCGTTACCAACGCTATGAAATTCTCGACAAGGCGCGCCGCATGCTGCTGGAGAGGGCAGAGGAGTTCTCCTCGCTCATCACCGCGGAATCAGGGCTCTGCCTCAAGGAGACCACCTACGAGGTCGGACGCGGACACGACGTCCTGCAGTTTTCCGCCATGGAGGCGCTGAAGGACGATGGGGAGATTTTTTCCTGTGATGTCTCTCCACATGGAAAATCCCGCAAGATCTTCACCCTCCGTGAACCTCACAAGCTGGTTGCGGCAATCACCCCGTTCAACCACCCACTCAACCAGGTCCTGCACAAGATCGCCCCGGCGATCGCCTGCGGTGCGCCCACCATCCTGAAGCCATCGAGCAAGACCCCCCTGGTCGCCGTCAAGATCACCGAGCTCCTCTACGAGGCTGGGCTGCCGGGGTGGATGCTGAGTGTCCTGGTGGGACCGAGCTCGGAGGTCGCCGACACCCTGGTCACCGACCCGCGCGTTGAGGTGGTCAGCTTCACCGGAGGAGAGATGGTGGGGAAAATGATCGCAAGGCGCGCCGGCTATAAGAAGCTGGTGCTCGAGCTCGGAGGAAATTCGCCCCTGATCATCATGGAGGATGCCGACCTGGACCTCGCGATCAACCTTGCCGCCGAAGGCTGCTTTAGAAACTCGGGGCAGCGCTGCACGGCGGTCAAGCGGCTCCTGGTGCATGAGGCAATCCTTGAAACATTCACGGAGCGCTTCGTCGAAGAGGCCGGCAAATACAATTACGGCGACCCGAGCGATCCAGGCACCCGCGTTGGAACGGTCATCGACGAAGAGGCTGCGATCTACCTCGAGAAGGTCGTCAACGATGCGGTCGCCCTCGGCGCCCGTGTGCTCCTGGGAGGAACGCGAGATGGCGCCCTGATGACCCCCACGGTTATCGCGGATGTACCGCGGGATGCGGAGATGGTCGTCAAGGAATCGTTCGGTCCGCTGGCCCCCATCATGTCGGTCAGCGATATCGAAGACGCCATCTCTCTTGCCAATGCCACCGCCTACGGTCTCTCTTCGGGAATCGTAACCCGGGATATGGACCGGGCCATCCGCGCAGTCAAAGGAATCCAGACAGGGACTGTCAATATCAACCAGGTGCCCGGCTATCGAATCGAGTGCTCTCCCTTCGGAGGGGTCAAGGATTCGGGCCTCGGGGTGAAGGAGGGCGTCATCGAAGCTATGAAGGGAATGACCTACGTCAAGACCTTCTCGATGCCGTGGTAGGAAAAGGACTCGATAGCGACATGACCAGCCCAGGCCGCACCGGTGAAAAAAAAGATAAGCTCCTCTTTACCCCGGGGCCGCTGACCACCAGCTCCACGGTCAAGGAGGCCATGCTGCGTGATCTTGGCTCGCGCGACACCGCCTTCATCGCAGCGATAGAGACCATCCGCAACAGCCTCCTCGGCCTCGCCGGACTCTCCAGGGAAAAAGGCTACGAGTGCGCGCTCATGCAGGGGAGCGGAACCTTCGGGGTGGAATCTGTTATCGGCTCAGCGGTACCTGCCGGCGGCAAGCTCCTCGTGGTCATCAACGGCGCCTATGGCGAGAGAATGCTGAAGATTGCCGATGTGCTGGAAATCGAATGCGAGGCCCTGCGCTGTAACGAGAACACGAAGACCGACCCGGACGCGGTTGCCCGCCGCCTCGATGCGGACGGATCGATCACGACCGTGGCCATCGTCCACTGTGAAACGACCACCGGGATCATCAACCCGGTCGAGAAGACCGGGGCGCTCGTCCGTGAGCGCGGCAAAACCTACATCGTAGACGCGATGAGCAGCTTCGGAGCCGTCGCGCTGGATCTGGAGAAGGCCAAGGTCGATTTCCTGGTCTCCTCCGCCAATAAATGCATCGAAGGCGTCCCCGGCTTCTCCTTCGCCATCTGCCACGGCGAGGCTCTCGCGCGCTGTGAAGGACAGGCCCGCAGCCTGAGCCTGGACCTCTTCGCCCAATGGAAGGGGCTCGAGTCCAATGGCCAGTTCCGCTTCACACCGCCAACCCATACGATCCTGGCCTTTGAGAAGGCGCTGGAAGAGCTGGCCGAAGAAGGCGGAGTCGCCGGCAGAGCGGCGCGCTACAGTGGAAACTACGACACCCTGGTGGCAGGAATGAGCGCGCTGGGCTTCAAGGAATACCTGCCGCGTGAAGACCAGGGCTACATCATCACCTCGTTCCGCTATCCAACCCACCCGGCTTTTGATTTCACGGAATTCTATACCCGGCTGAGCGAGAAAAGCCTGGTCATCTATCCCGGCAAGGTCAGCGATGCCGACTGCTTCCGTATCGGCAACATCGGCCGTATCGAGCAGGACGACGTGAAGAAGCTGCTGACGGCCATCGCGAGCGTTCTCGAGGAGATGGGCATCGCGAGCGGCGCCTGACTGGCCGCTTATAAGAATATAAAAAAAGCCCTGATGGCCGGCCTCTGAAGAGGCCTCCCGCAGGCGATGATGCGGACCATCAGGGCTCCGGTGGTGCCTGGATCCTCCCTGACTCTCCTGAGTCCGGGGGGTACCGGCAAGCACCCTCGGGATCTTCAATCAATCAGGAGGTCACCACCTCACTTATCACCATAGAATGATACATATATTGACCACCTCCTTTCTCGACCTGTTCCGGCGGGTCCAGAACCCGCCTCTCGGCGACAGCGGTCGATAGCTGCCCCCGGATCCGGCAAGACGCCGCGAACTCTATAGCCCGAACTCTACGTCTCTGGTCTGCGTTGGACCTGTGCCGGCTCATACCATCATCCTAGAGCTCCACCCTGCCGTGTCAAGCCAACTTGAAACCAGGACTCCAGTTCACCACCAGGGAAAGCCGACATCGGTAATACCGCTGCAGGCCAAACTCCTGCAGCGACCCGTTTATCGGAAGTTGCGCATGATTCCGGGCACGTGAACCGATCCATGCGATTCGATCCCTTTTTTTCGCCAAACCTATTACCTGTAAGCATTAACAAATACTGAACACCCGTGTTTACGGGTATTTTTTCGGTTCCGGCGACTTTCCTTGTGATAACATAAAACAGCTAAGTCTTGATGTCGCGGGGTCTGCACATCATAGGCAAAATTAAACTCCTAGGAGTCATCATGGCTAACGAAAACGAAGATTCTTTCGCTGACGATCCGCTCGAAGAGCTCAATCTGGACAACGATGATCTGGACGATCTCCTGGGAGAAGGCGACGCAAAAAATACTAACGACGATTCATCTGAAGGCGATGACCTGCTGAGCGACGAAGATCTGCTCGAGGTTGATTCCGAAGATGAAGATTCCGGCGGCGAGATCTCCGAAGAAGAGCTCGACTCTCTCCTGGCCGATGCGGATTCCCCCGCTGAAGACGATGGCGGCGGCGAGCCCGCGGAGCTCTCCTCTGATGAGCTGGATGCCCTGCTTGCAGACGACGAGGCCGAGGATGCCACCGATGTGCTTGGTGAGGATGACCAGCCGCCGGAGCTTCCTGATGTTCCCGACAGCCTGCCGGAAGATATCGGCTCTGAAATCGAAGAAGAACTTCCTGAGCTGGAAGACGATTCCGGCAGCGACACGGATGTAGACGACGACACCGGGTCGTCCAAGAAGAAGAGCTTCACGGCGCCCAAGAAGGGCAAGAAGAAGAGCAAGGGCTTTGCCTCCAAGGAAGGCTCTGCCAAGCCGAAAAAGACCGTAAGCCCCGCGCCCGCGAAGGCCGCTGGCGGCAAGCGGCTCGACTTCATCTGCAGCGAATGCTACTCGGTTCTCGCTCTCTCGGCGACCTACTCAGAAGAGATTGTCACCTGCCCGGAATGCTTCCACGTAGGCAAAAAACCGGACGACAGCTTTCTGCGCACCGTCAGCACAGCCAAGGCCGGCGAGGGCAAGAAGGCCGTGGCCCTGGCCCTGCTCTCCTGCCTGATGGTGATCTGCTTCAGCGGCGTCGTGTTCCTGAACTCCGCCTATGGAGATGCGGCCTCGATGACGGAAGCCAACACTGAGGCTTCTGCAGCCACGGCCAAGACCGTGGATGACGAAGGTGCCGAAGTTGAAGCGGAACCCTTCGCGCCCGCTACGGAGGACCGGGAATTTGTCGATCTCTGGCAGCTGATTCTGCTCTGCAGCGGCTCTGTCTTCCTCCTCCTGCTGATCTGGCAGGCCTGCGTATACGAAGGCAATCGCTGGGAAGCCTACTTCTGACGCCGAGCCGACCCTCTCTGGTAAATGGTCTCCCCCTGGTGAAGGGTCTCTGGCCGAGTCTTTCTTGACCAGGGAACCTGCGCGCCTATGGTCTACTCCAGGATCGGATACCAACCAGGACTCCTCCGGTAGCAGGCACCGATGAAAATACAGGCGGCCGTCGTCACGCAAGCGGGACAACCTTTCGAGGTCAAGACCCTCGAGCTTGCCCCCCCGGCAAAGGGAGAGGTCCTGGTCAGGGTCCGCGCCGCCGGCATCTGTCACAGCGACTGGAATGTCCGCACAGGAGCGACGGAACACCCCCTCCCTGCGGTGGCAGGACACGAGGGCGCGGGGATTGTCGAATCCACGGGCCCGGAAGTCAGCTCCGTCAGACCGGGCGACCAGGTGGCCCTGAGCTGGGCGCCAAGCTGCGGAAGCTGCTTCTTCTGCGACAGGCGAAGACCTGCCCTCTGTGAAACCTGGCAGCGGCCTCTCTGGGAAGGAACCATGCTGGATGGAACGACCCGCCTGGCTCTCGATGGGCAGCCCGTCTACCATTATTGCGGCCTCGCCTGCTTCGCCGACCATGCGGTGGTTCCCGAGGCCAGCTGTGTTCCGATCGATCCGAAGGTCCCCCTCGAGGTCGCGGCCATGATCGGCTGCTCGGTAACGACCGGCCTCGGAGCGGTACTCAACACAGCGCAGGTTGAACGCGGCTCGTCGGTCGCCATCTACGGGATGGGCGGTGTGGGCCTGAGCATACTGGCCGGGGCCAGGCTGGCTGGAGCGAAACAGCTCATCGCTGTGGACCGCCACGACTCAAAGCTCGAGATGGCGCGCGCCTTTGGCGCCACCGAGGTCCTGAAAGCTGGCGAATCGACACGGGCCGAGATCCTGAAGCTGACCTGCCAGCGCGGCGCTGATTACGTCTTCGAGGCGGTCGGCTCGCCGAAGGTCCAGGAGGCAAGCTTCGGCTCCGTTCGCCCCGGAGGAAAGCTTGTCCTTGTCGGCCTCTCACCGATGGGAAGCGAGACTGATTTCCCCGGATCCGTTATCACCCGGCAGGAAAAAACCGTTCTTGGGTCCTATTACGGTTCCTGCGACCCGCAGCGCGACTTCCCCCTCTACGCCGGACTCTATCTCGATGGGCAACTCGAGCTCGACTCCCTGGTCTCAAAAACCTATGCCCTCCAGGAGATCAATGCCGCCTACTCGGATATGCTCGAGGGAAAGGTCGCCCGCGGGGCGATCCTGTTCTGATCTCCAGGCACCCACTCCTGCCTGAAAAGACGCTGATGCAGAGCTTCTCTGCTGCCCCGCAGGGCGGCCGCTGTTAACTCCTTTTTACTAAATAAGTTGACTAGCTGAAAAGGCATGGATTAGCATCTCTTTTACTGCGCAGAAGCTTCTCATTCAGCTTGGTTTGTTACTTGTCATACACTCTGGAGTCCCGAGATGAAGAGCATTACATCCAACAGGTCTTCACCCATGAAAACATCCCGCCGCGATTTCCTGCAGGTCGGAGTCCTGGGCGGGCTGGGCCTGACCCTCGATAATTACTTCCGCATTCAATCTGCAAGCGCCGACCAGAAATTTTACGCGAGCAAAGAAGGGCCGGCTAAGAGCGTCATCAACATCTTCATGCCCGGCGGCATGGCGCACCAGGACACCTTCGACCCCAAGCCCTACGCTCCCCTGGCCTACCGAGGCGAGCTCGGCAATATCGGCACTCGGCTGCCGGGTGTCCGCTACGGAGAGGTCATGAAGCAAACCGCCCAGGTCGCTGACAAGATCACCGTGGTGCGCTCGATGAGCCACGGTGAGGCTGCCCACGAGCGCGGCACCCACAATATGTTCACAGGCTACCGCCCCAGCCCCGCTCTCGTCTTCCCGAGCATGGGCAGCATCGTCTCTCACGAGTTCGGTCCACGCAAGAGCCTGCCACCCTATGTCTGCATACCTGGCCAGCCCAATACCTTCGCGGGCTCCGGCTACCTGAGCTCTTCCTACGCTCCCTTCAGCCTCGGCAGCGATCCCGCCAGCGGCGGCTTCAAGGTCCGTGACCTCAATCTTGCCGGCGGCATCAAATCGGAGCGCTTCAATCGGCGGCGCTCGATCCTCGAAGCGGTCAACGCTCACTTCAAGGAGACGGAGAAATCCGATGGCCTCGAGGCCATGGACACGTTCTACCAGAGAGCCTATGGCCTCATCAGCTCAAAGGAGGCCAAGGAGGCCTTCAACATCAACGCCGAGCCCGCCAAGCTGCGCGATGAATACGGCCGCAACGCCGCCGGCCAGAGGCTCCTGCTCGCGAGAAGGCTGGTCGAGGCCGGCGTACGGTTTGTCACCCTGACCTACGGCGGCTGGGACATGCACAACAATATCCGCAACTCGATGAGAAGCCAGATGCCCGCCTTCGACCAGGCCTTCGCCCGGCTGATCAAAGACCTCGACACACGCGGGCTGCTCGATTCAACCCTGGTCGTGGTAACGACTGAATTCGGACGCACCCCCAAGATCAATGGAAACGCGGGAAGAGATCACTGGCCTAAGGTCTTCAGCATTGTCCTGGCCGGTGGCGGAATCAAGAAAGGGTTGATCTACGGCAAGTCCGATGCGACAGCCACAGAGCCCGAGGAAGATGGCCTCTCAGTAGCAGACTGGGCGACCACGGTCTACCACCAGCTGGGTATCGTAGCGGACAAGGAGCTCATGGCTCCGGGTAACCGACCGATCGAGATCTGCGATGGCGGCAAGGTTCGCAAGGAACTGCTCGCCTGAGAATCGCCGGGAGCCGGCCTGCGAGGCGGCCCCCAAGAGCAATTCTTCGCAAGGCAGTTCGTCTTATCGGACCCTGGAAAACGACACAACGAACCCTGCGGCTACGGAAAGTATTCATATGCCCCT
>Ga0206678_10003162_pt1 | contig 10337 bp, 8 predicted proteins | sample M180m12015metaG_FD_155453 | JGI IMG/M metagenome (GOLD analysis project Ga0206678, IMG submission 155453) | Ammonia-oxidizing marine archaeal communities from Monterey Bay, California, United States - M1 80m 12015 | ecosystem: Environmental > Aquatic > Marine > Intertidal zone | place: USA...
CGTCCTAGAACTGGATGGTTTTCAGGGGGATTTTCAAGTTTTGAGATTGCAGATCCAACGTTGATTTTTACTTGCTCAGCTGTTCTCTCTCCAATGAGGATGTTATGTTGACGACGCATATAATCTTCAATATCTCGAGTAAATTCGTCTCCAGCAATTCTGATATTAGTGTCGGTAACGATACCTCCAAGCGCAATTACAGCAATCTCAGATGTACCTCCTCCTATATCAACAATCATATTGCCCATAGGCTCTTCAACATCGATTCCTATACCAATGGCTGCTGCCATAGGTTCGTGAATAAGGTATACATCTTTTCCACCAGCATGTTCTGCCGAATCCTTTACAGCACGCTTCTCAACGTCTGTAATTCCAGAAGGGATGCAAATTACCATTCTATGCGATGGAGTGAACCAAGACCTATTATTTTCATTGATCATTCGAATCATCCCCTTAATCATCTGCTCAGCCGATTCGAAATCGGCGATGACACCATCCCTTAATGGTCGAATAGTTTCTATGTTTTTATGAGTCTTCCCATGCATTTGTTGTGCGAGGCGACCTATTGCAACAACCCTTCCAGTTTTAATGTCTTTAGCTACAATAGAAGGTTGGTCTACGACCACCTTGTCTTGGTAATAAATAATTGTATTTGCAGTTCCCAAATCAATGGCAATATCCTGCACGAAAAAATTAAACAATCCCATACCCAAATCTACACTTTCACAAATGCAAAACCGATTTGAAAGGGCTCTAAATTCTACTTAGTGGATAAGTTTCGAATAAGGTTGAAAACGTTGAGTTTTCCTGTTAGCTAATTGTTAATGACGGAAATGTCTAATTCCAGTTGTATACATCGCTAATCCGAGCTCGTTGCAAGCATCTATACTCTTATGATCGTTGATGGATCCTCCCGGCTGGATTACGTTCTTTATTCCAGCTTCTGCAGCTAGAGTAACGCAATCAGGGAAAGGGAAGAAAGCATCAGACGCCATAGAACTACCTTCTAAAGAAAGACCTAATCCGGATGCTTTTTCGACGGCTTGTTTGAGAGCGTCAACACGTGAGGTTTGGCCTGTCCCTGAAGCAAGAAGTTGACCATCTTTAGCGAAAACAATGGTGTTTGACTTAGTATGTTTGGCAAGCTTCATAGCGAAAAGCATATCGGAAATCTCATTTTCGTCAGAATTCGCCTCGGTAACACATGTGAGATCGGAAGAACTCTCAATGTTATTATCACGCTCCTGAACAAGATACCCGTTCAGCGCGGAACGAACTGTTGATGTCGGGAGAGTGACATTTTGCCTTTCTAGTAGAATGCGATTCTTCTTTCCTTGTAAAATTTCAAGGGCATCTGAGTCAAAACCAGGTGCGATTACAACTTCGCAGAAAAGAGAGTGTATTTGATTTGCTGTTGCAACGTCGATATTTCGATTTGCGATTAATACCCCTCCGAAAGCACTAATTGGGTCACCTTCAAGAGCTCGGACGTATGCATCTGATAGAGTCTTTCGAGTTGCCAGCCCACAAGCATTATTATGCTTCATTATTGCAAAAGTGGGCGCATCATTTTTGAATTCTTCCATTAAACTAACTGCAGCATCAACATCTAAAAGATTGTTGTAAGAAAGTTCTTTTCCATGAAGCTGTTTAAGTATTCCTTCTAAATCGCCGAAGAATCGACCAGATTGATGAGGGTTTTCACCATATCGTAGAGATTTCACTTCTGGGACGCTTAGGTTTAAAGTGTCTAGCGGAATCCCATTTTCAGAATTGCAGAGCATATACTGTTGAATCATGGTGTCGTAATGAGAGCTAGTACGGAAAGCTCTTGCTGCGAGTTCGCGTCTTTCTTCTAAGGAAGTTTCGCCATCCTGGTTTCTAAGAATGTCTAGTAACCTACCGTAATCATCCATACTTGGAACAATAACTACGTCGTTGTAGTTTTTTGCAGCGCCCCGTATTAACGCGATACCACCAATATCAATCTTCTCAATAATAGCGCCCTCATCAGCTCCACTAGCTACAGTTTCTTCAAAAGGGTAAAGGTCTACGACTACTAGGTCTATTTCTGGGATTGCGTATTCAGCAAGTTGATTATTATCACCTTTATCTTCTCTTCTAGCCAAGATGCCACCAAAAATTTTGGGATGAAGTGTTTTAACACGACCCCCTAATATTGATGGATAATCGGTGAGAGTTTCAACGGGAATAACAGTTCCACCGATTTCTTCTATGGTTTTTTGAGTTCCACCAGTAGAATAAATTGTCACTCCTAGTCGTGTCAGTTCTTCTACGATTGGAGTTAATCCATCTTTGTTAAAAACCGATATTAGGGCTGAGCGAAGTTTTCGTGGTTGAGACATATAAAAAAGATGATGATATTTGACTGCGCGAAGTTAACTCAAGGTGTAGCTTTGGAGGTATTATGTGGCTGCGATTATTAAGAGAAAGTTTAAGCTTCGCATGGAGCGCTATTGTAGTCAATAAACTACGCACATTCCTATCTCTGTTAGGTGTAATGGTGGGCATTTTTGTAATAAGTTCAATCTTTACAGTAGTGGATTCCATGGAGGATGATCTGATGGATTCATTTAGTATGCTTGATGATGATGTTCTTTTCGTCAGCAAATGGCCGTGGAGTATGGGCGGAGAATATCCTTGGTGGAAGTATGTGCAACGGAGAGAGCCCTCTCTTAGTGATTCTGAGGAGCTTTCTAGGCGACTAACACAAGCTTCTGAAGTAGCATTTCAAATGAAGGGTATGTTTAATTTGGAAGCAGCGGAAAATTCTTACCCAAACGTTCCTGTTGCGGCTGTTTCACACAGTTATCCTGGCGTTATTAGTTTGGACATAGCAACTGGCAGATTTTTTAACGGCTCAGAGAGTGCTTCTGGAAGTCCCGTAGGAATAGTAGGATATGATATAGCTATGAACCTTTTCGGCACGGAAGAGGTTTTAGGCCGTAAAATTAAAATTGCAGGTCAAAGAGTTGAAATTATTGGAACTTTTACTCATCAAGGAGAATCTATGATTTCTAACGGATTTGACGAGTTTGTAATGGTTCCTGCCACTTTTGCTCCTAGGATTTTTGATACTCGTAATCTTGAGGGCAATTCAATCATGGTAAAGGCCCGAGCTGGAGTTGAAATGGAGATCCTTAAAGATGAGATAATTCAACAATTACGAAGTGTTAGACGTGTCAGACCGGGTAATGAGAATGATTTCTCTATTAACCAAATAGATATGCTAACCGGCCTAATATCCACAATCTTTACTCAAGTCGAATTGGGTGGCTGGTTTATTGCAATCTTTGCAATCCTAGTGGGCTGCTTCAGTATCGCAAACATCATGTTTGTTTCTGTTCGTGAAAGAACGAGGATAATAGGTGTTCAAAAAGCACTTGGTGCTAAGTCCAGTTTTATCCTAATACAATTCCTTTTTGAAGCTATAGTTCTTTGCATATTTGGGGCAATTCTAGCTCTTTTAGCAATAGAACTTTTGATATTAATAATTAATATGTCAGACCTGGGAATTACACTAAGCGTCTCTTTTAATAGAGTCGTAATGGCTATGAGTATAGCAGTAGTTTCAGGTCTTCTAGCTGGAATTGCACCAGCATTATCGGCTTCTAGAATGCCTCCAGTGGAAGCTATGAGATCATCTTAGAAGGAAAAAGTTATTCCAGCTCTTAAATATCCCTTAGGAACTTTCCATGCATCTGTTTCGTATGAAAGAACGCCATCGTTATCGATATCGATATTAATAATTCTTTTTAGCTCACCAGATTGGATTCTTGCGTATCTAACATCTACGTAAATGAAGTCTGTTGCCCTAAGTCTAATTCCACCAGCATAACCATAATTCCAAGTAGCGGCAAAATAAGGAATATCGTTTACATCGCTCTGTTCATCTGAATCGTAATCTAGAGAAGAGGTAATAGCGGCGCCTTTCGCACCTACTATTCCTTCTAAATATGGTTGTATTCCACTATTTTTGAAGGGAGTTACTCGCAAAGTATAATGAGCATGAACCATTTGGTTTGTTGCCTTAAGCGTGCCGCTCTGACCCTGTGGATTTACAATTTCATCAGTTGTCGCAATAGGTTGCCATCCTAGACTTAGACCTCGTGAAAATATTTTCCCTTTGACTTGTTTGTTGTAACTGAAATCAAATCCAAGTTCAGGACCGTCAAGGAGAATATCGAAATCATCCTCGTTATGGATATCAGTCATTGCACTAAAAGTAAATATGCGGATGACCTCTTTTTGATCTTTTTCTTTCTTGCTTTTAGAAGATTTTGAAGAAGATTTCGAATCTTTAGAAGATTTATCAGATGATGATTGAGCTTGAGTGTTTAAAGTCAAGGCAATCAACGCAAATAATAGAAGTGGTAGCTTTTTCATAAGGTATTTATTACAAGAGACGTGCCAAAGTGAACTTTTGATTAGAACAAATATAGTGTTCGTCGTAGTTTCGTGGGGTGAAAAAAGTTATAGTCATGGGAGCGGGTGGTCAATTAGCAAATTGTCTACTAAGGCGATTTGCTGTGGATACTGATGTTATCTGGGTAGGATACACAAGGGATGACTTGGATATTTGTGATACACAAAAGATGCAAGAGGTGTTGTCGGGCGAAAGACCTGACGTTGTTATAAATGCTGCTGCCTATACAGATGTAGATAAAGCCGAATGTGAGAGAGATAACGCCTGGGAAGTAAATGCTATAGCTCCAGGATTTGTAGCTCGTGCATGTTGTGAATTAAATATTGATTTGATACATATCAGTACAGATTACGTTTTTAACGGAGACGATGGCGGTACTGCAGATAGACCATATTTAGAAAGTGATACGGTTAATCCAATCGGAGTATATGGTGAGTCGAAGGCGGAAGGGGAGAGAAATATTGTAGAGGCTATGAAACACGGTGGAGGAAGATATCACATTGTGAGAACTAGCTGGTTGTATGACAATGTGGGTAGTAACTTCTACACCACGATGGTTAAACTAGGGCAGGAGAGAAGTGAAATCAAAGTGGTTTACGATCAACGAGGTACACCAAATTATGCAGGATCATTGTCAGAAGCATTACGTACTCTCGTTCTTAAAGGCGATGAAGTGAAGAGTGGGATTTTGCATTACAGTGATGAAGGAGTAACATGTTGGGCTTCTTTTGCCAGAGCGATATTTGAGGAATTAGAAATGGATATAAATGTGGTGGATATCACAACTGCAGAATATCCGACTACTGCCAAACGTCCGGCTAATTCACATTTGAGCGGAGATCATCTGTCCAAGCTACTAAACATTGAAAAAAGAACTTGGAAAGAATCATTGAAAATGTGTGTAGGAAGTGAGTTGGATAGGGTAAGGAAAAGAGCTGAGATTTGGACTAAAGAGCCTTATGACAAAGAGACAAGAGAAATAGTGAGTATGTGGTTGTCGGAAAATGAAGAAGATTTATTGATTGAGGCTTTTCATAAGGATATAGAATTTGGAACCGGTGGTATGAGGGGGATTTGTGGCCCAGGAACGAACCGAATTAATACGGCTGTCATTGCTGGTGCAACTCAAGGACTAGTAAATTATATTCAGAGAACGGAGCATCATTCATCATCACCATTGAAAGTTGCTATTGCATACGACTGTCGTCATGAAAGTTCTGATTTTGCAGAGGTTACTGCTAGAGTTCTTGCAGGCAACGGAATAGAAGCGTTGTTATATCCAGAGTTGAGATCTACACCTCAATTGAGTTGGACGGTTAGGAACCTCGGCTGCGTTGCAGGTGTCGTAATTACGGCATCACATAACCCTCCAGAATACAACGGTTATAAAGTGTATTGGGATGATGGAGGCCAAATCGTATCTCCTCACGATTCAGAAATAATAGCAGAAGTTCGAAAAATCAAATCTCTCTCAGAAGTAAAAAGTTCTTCTAGAAATATAGAATCAGAAAACCTAATAACATTGCTTGGGCCTGAATTTGATGAGGGCTACATAGATGCAATTCTAAAATTAAGACGTTCAAAGTCACTTGCAGAAAGTGGATCTAAAGCATGTCTTGTTTTTACTGGATTACACGGAGCGGGGTCAGTAAGTGTCCCTCCTGCTTTAAGAGCGTTTGGTTTTTCAAATGTGCACGAAGTAGAATCTCAGTCAGCTCCTGATGGGAACTTTCCAACTGTATCAAGCCCAAATCCCGAAGAGGGGCAAGCTTTGGCAGAGGCTATTTCACTTGGTAAAAAGTTAGGAGCAGACCTTATTATGGGCACTGATCCAGATGCAGATAGAGTGGGTTTAGCTGTGCCAAACGGGGAAGGCGGATTTCATTTGCTGAATGGAAATGAAACGGGCGCTTTGCTTTTCGATTACGTACTAAGATGTGGACACGATAATGGATCGACATATGATTCCTCTGATTTTGTAGCTTCTACTATTGTGACTTCACCTCTTCTTTCAATAATAGGTGAAGGATATGGGGTAGGTGTGAAAATCACACTCACCGGATTTAAGCATATTGCTGCAGCAATATCAGAGGAGAAAAGTAAAGAAAATGGGCGGAGTTTTATTGTCGGAGCAGAAGAGAGTTACGGGTACCTTATCAAGGATACAGCCAGAGATAAAGATGCGGTCTCAGCTTGTTGTGTCCTTTCTGAGCTGGCACACTCATTAAAACAAAACGACAGCACTATGTTAGCCCGACTTGAGGAAATACATAGAAGGTATGGGCTTTTTCAAGAGGGCTTGGTGTCAATTGTCAAAAAGGGTAGGAAAGGAGCTGAGGAAATATCGGAAATGATTTCCGGGTACAGGCTATCTCCGCCTAGCATGCTCGCCGGCGAAAAAGTTATTGCAATACTAGATTTTGAATCGCAGAAGAATCACAACCTCATAACTTCAGAAGTAATAAATATAGATCTTCCTATTTCGAATGTTCTGCAGTTTATTACAGAAAAGGGTTCACGAATAACAGTTCGTCCCTCAGGCACAGAACCGAAAATAAAATTCTATGTTAGTGTGAATACCACGCTACAAGAAAATGATGACTACCCTTCAAAACAAGTGGAGTTGAAATCTAGAGTTCAAGATTTATTCAAAGCTATTGGTGTAGAATAAATCAAATTAGATTGCTTCTTCGACTTTTTCTTTAGCATCCTTCAGTTTTTCCTTTGCGTTTTCAATTTTTTCCTCGATATTTTCCTCAAGTTTTTCTAGATCAGTTTTTTCAGTCCAATCTTCCCAATAGGGTAAAATTACGGGGGCAATAGATTCTACGACCGGAAAAATCACGCAGTTATTATCGATATCTTCAGGTATAAGATCTCCACCGATGCCCTTGATCCCGAATATTATGAATGTCATAAGGAGAGCGTTTTTTGCCATTCCGAAAATTGCTCCAGATAGTTTATTAGCAAAACCTAAGGCTACCAGGTCAAGAAATTTCTCTAGAACTCTTGCTAAAACATGTACGATTAATACCACCCCCAAAAAAGCAATAGCGAAGGCTGCAACGGCAATTTTCTTACTACTCCAATCGACCTCTGAAGCTAAAGCAGTTGCAATAGCCTCAGAACCATAGTACGCAGCTAGAGCACCAGCAATAATTGCAACGAATGATGCTAGGGATAAAACAAGTCCTTTCTTGAAGCCCGTATAAGCTCCCCAAATTAGAATGATACCTAATCCTAAATCTAAAAGTTGTAATGATTCCATATTGCAATGTACGTGTAAGGGGTCTCTTCAGGTAACTTCGCAATGTGCAAACTCAAAGTCAACCTTTCTCAGTCCATAAATTCGGTGGAGCTTCGGTGAAAAATTCTGAAGCAGTTCGCAATGTAGGGGCCCTCCTGAAAGAGAATTTAAAAGGCTCTGCAGTAGTTGTTGTGTCGGCGATGGGGAAAACCACGAATGATTTGGAGGATGTGTTTAGGTTTTTGAATAAAGATGGTTTGGTTTCAGCCCAAACCCAGATAAATTCTATCATCTTCTCTCACGAAGAAACAGCCTTGGAGCTCGGGATAAAAGTTGATTTACGAGGAATATTTGAAAAGGCGCTCCAAATTGCTCACGGGCTTGAGGATGTAGATGCGCGTTATGATGCTCTTGTCGGGGCAGGTGAGGATGCTAGTACTCTATTATTATCGGAGTATTTAAAATTGAATAATTTTGATGTGAAGTGGTCGGATGCGAGAGAAGTTATTATAACCGATGCAAAGCATAGATGTGCAAGAGTCGATGAGAGTAAGATCTATGAGAACGGCTCTGAATTGAGATCCACTCTATCTGAGACATCGAACAGAATTATCGTTACTCAGGGATTTATTGGCCGATGTCCATGCGGAAGAACTACCACATTAGGTCGTGAAGGTTCAGATTATTCGGCTGCTTTACTAGCATGTGCAGTAGGCGCAAAAGAAGTCATTATTTGGAAAGACGTTCCTGGAATGCTCAACGCCGATCCAAGTGTGTTTGAAAATACAGAAACGATAAAAGAATTAGATTACGCAGAAGCTCTTGAATTAAGTTACTATGGAGCGAGTGTTATTCATCCTAGAACGATAAAGCCCTTACAAAACGAAGGAATACCACTTTTTGTAAGAAGTTTTGTTGCATCTGAGGCACCCCAAACGAGAATAGCTTCTTATCCAGGACAGGAGCCAAGTTTACCTATGTATATCTCTCGTCCAAATGTAACCCTATTGTCTTTAGGGCCTTCAGATTACTCTTTTGTGGGAGAGGACCATCTATCTACTCTTTTTGATAGGCTAAACAAATCGGGAATTCATGTTAGGATGATGGAAAACTCAGCAGTTCAATTCGATTTAGTCTTTGATGAGAATAAAGAGAAGCAAAATCGATTTATTGAGGGGTTGGGAAATGGGTTTTGGACTACAGCAGAAAATGGACTAGAGCTACTAACTATGAGATACGGTGGAACTGAGCTCATGGATAAATTAACGGCGGGAAGGGAGGTAGTAATGGAACAAAAAAATACATCAACACAAAGGCGATTATTGCGCTCTAATAAAACCTAATATTCGTCTTCGTTAAAGAAGAAATCTTCTTTAGAAGGGTAGTCAGGCCAAATGTCTTCGATAGTATCGTAGTTCTCTCCATCATCTTGAAGACCTTGAAGATTTTCAACTACTTCAAGAGGTGCACCAGTACGCATAGCGAAGTCTATAAGCTCGTCTTTTGAAGCGGGCCATGGTGCGTCTTCGAGGTAAGATGCTAATTCGAGAGTCCAATACATTCCTTTATTCCTTATATAAGGTTACAGCGCGCAAAAATAACTGAATCTTAATAAATTGCAAGTTTTAAGAGCATTAACTCTAAACTTATTTCGTTTTCCAAGCTATTTCCTCGGTTGTAGTGATATGAGAAAGCAAACGAGCCGTTGTAAATAGTAAGTCAGATAAACGATTTAGGTATTTTATTAGTTCAGGATTAACTTCTTGAGTTTTAGCAAGAGAAACACATCTGCGTTCGGCCCTTCTACATACTGATCGAGCTATGTGTGCGTCAGCGACAGCGGGATGCCCTCCTGGTAATAAGAAGTGTTTTAAAACGGGGATTTGTTCATCTGCTGTATCAATCCATTTTTCGAATTTCTCAATAGTTTCAGATGGAAAAACGGGCAATTTCTCTCTCATCTTAGGTTCTATTGTAGCAAGATGACTCCCTAGAATAAAAAGCTGAGATTGTATTTCTCGAAAAAATTCCAAATGTGTCTTCATAGATTCATGTTCGATCAACTTGCCTATGAATGAATTCAGCTCGTCAACAGTGCCGTAAGCTTCGATTCTAAGGTCATCTTTTGAGATACGTGTACCACCGAATAGCCCAGTAGTTCCGTCATCACCTGTTCTTGTATAGATACGCATAAAACGAAACTACATAGATTATCTTGCGCTTTAATGAATGAAGCGAAGAAAAAGCAAAGTAGGTACGATAATGCCTATATGAATATGGCGGAGGAGTGGGCCAAACTTTCTCATTGTACTCGAAAAAACGTTGGCGCACTTATAGTAAAAGATAATATGATTATCGCAGATGGATATAATGGTTCCCCAAGCGGATTTCCTAATGAGTGCGAAAACGCCGAGGGACAAACACATTGGTATGTACTTCATGCCGAAGCAAATGCAATAACAAAACTTGCTAGAAGTAATAACTCTGCAGAAGGTTCGACACTTTATATCACCCTTTCACCATGTAGAGACTGCGCAAAGCTCATTTTGCAAGCTGGAATAAAGAGAGTGGTTTATGGAGCTGCATACAAAGACACAAGTGGTGTGGATTTTCTGAATAAGTCGTCAATAGTTACAGAACTCT
>Ga0206678_10003173_pt1 | contig 10318 bp, 15 predicted proteins | sample M180m12015metaG_FD_155453 | JGI IMG/M metagenome (GOLD analysis project Ga0206678, IMG submission 155453) | Ammonia-oxidizing marine archaeal communities from Monterey Bay, California, United States - M1 80m 12015 | ecosystem: Environmental > Aquatic > Marine > Intertidal zone | place: USA...
CGATATAGTCAAAAATCTGATGTTTAGAGAAGGTTTTGGTAAGTATGCTCCTACTCCAGACCGTACAGCTACTAAAGCCTTACAAGGTTTGATGGCTAGGGTTCAGTTCACAAACCAAAGTACAGTTAGTGAAGTATTGGATTCTGAAACTAGACACGTTAGAGGTCTGGTAACTTTCGACTCTGACGATAAAGCCATTTTAAAATCTCTGTATTACAGAGATCACGAATTAAATTACTATAACCCTGCTCGCACAGAGTTATCCGAAAATTCAGCATTTACATTTAAAGATTCTGATATTATTAGAACTTCTGGTGTAGGTGTTAAATTACGCCCAATGTCAGAAATCATATCTAAGTTCACTTTCAAGTTTCATTATCATACAGGTAAAGAGAAAGTAGATAAGATTATCACAGTAAATTACGATGCTGAGGGGGACAAGGTTACGTGTCCAGGATATAAAACTTTTGAGGATACTCTTAACGGAAATGCTTCACGAGTTCTGGATGGTTATAGAATTTCAAATAAGTATTTTAAAGCTGTTGTAGAGTCTGAAAAAGAAGAAGAATTGGAATGGTTTTACGATATGAATATTCCTTATGTTTATAGCGGTAATCAACCTCCAGTAAACTCCATGTATAAGGTAGCCGAGAGAATAATTTTATGGCATCTATTTGAAGCTTGGACTGTAACATTTGAAGTTAATATGAATCACACAGTCTACAAAGAAGGAGTAGCTACAGAGGCCCAGAAGTTAGACATCGGGGATGCTGTAAAACTACAGACTTGGTTTCATACTAATGCGGGTGGCACTGGGTTTGAAGCAGAAGGTTATGGTTTCGTACAACGTATTACGCCAGATTATTATAACGGTAAGGTTCAGCTTGAAGTTTATATGCCTATCCCTCCTGCTGTATTCTCTACTCTGGAAGATACTTACTGGGATGGTGGGAATATAGAAACAGACGTAGACACCTTTATTTTACAGAACTCTCCTTATAAATGGGACTTCAAAGACGACTCTATAGGATACCCTGACGGAGGGAGTGGAGGGGTACAGAATCCACCTGATTACGAGTTTCAAGATGGAACGTATGCTGACCCAGACGAATAGTGTTATATTTACCCTATAAGGAGAATAAAACATTATGGCAAAAGTACACGTAACACCGCACCAGAACGTAGACAGAGCCTCAGTAGAAGCCAACATTCCAGATAGGGGTTTTGGCTTCTCCGATGGAGCTACCACCCCTCAGGAACAAAAAGGTATTGTAGTAAAGACCGCTGAGGGGGTTTCTAGGTTCTTTCCATCACTAGAAGCTTTATCTCAGGAAGATACTGCTGCCCTGCTAGGTTATGATGGAGACGTAGATGGCAGTACAGTGAAAGAAGCTATTGACAACTTACTAGCTTATGTAAATCAACAGTCTGGTAATGTCACAGGTAGTCTGTTTTCACAAATAACAATACCTATTGGTCAGGCGGGTCTACAGAGTCTTAATGACATTGTAAACGCAAACGGATGGACTTCTAATACTTCTGCTAACCCTAACGGTAACGGATTCGCCACAGGAAAATTCCCTAACGATACTGATAAGTTCGTAGTGTATTGTAATATGGGTACAGAAGGGCCTACTCCAGGTGGATCTAATATCTATGTTCGTAGCCAACTTCAGGTTGCTTATAATCTAACTACTAATGAGATTAGTATCAGAACGGGTACTTATGACTTCGAAGAAGGTAGAACTCCTGAATCTATAGTAGCGTGGGATTCTTGGGTTTCCGTTAGCGGAGTTACACCAGACCACAACGACCTTGATGGGTTACAAGGAGGCTCTGCATCACAGAGGAACCATCTCACTGATGCTCAAGTAAGTAAAGTAAACGGAATCCCTTCAGAGTATTACGCTAGGAAAATCACATTAACCTCTGGTAATGTAAATACTCTTGCTACCTATGGTAACGGGATCACAGTAGATATAGTCTCTAACGACACTCTAGGAGGAGTCTTACCTAATGGTTACGGGACAATTAGGACTACAGCTAATACAGGTACAGTTAGAATTTATCAAGAGTATATCGAAAAGAACTCTGGTGTTCTTCACTACAGAGCTTATGACGGATCTGCTTGGACAAATTTCAAAAGACTTCTAGATATAAACGACAAGGTAAATATTGATGGTTCAGCCTTCTTTAATACTTGGGATGACTACTCAGCAGCGATGAACATTGACAGTAACTCCTTTAGAAATGTGTTCATAGGAGATGTATGGAACCCTATTAATACTGCGGTAATAGGATGGTCTGCTGTATATGGATACCTACCTAAGTCTTTCTATGGCCAACCTATAGTCTTCAATAGACCTGCTACATCTCAGCTAAATTTCGGAAATGCTAGTCTCTATACAGACCTTACTTTCGTAAATCAGACTGATGTATTCTGTACAGGTGCCAATAGAATACGAAGAATTATCCTAGAGGCTGATATAACTATCTCAGCGTACGCTACAGATACCTTAGTCTACGAAGAAATAGTCTTGAACGGGCATACACTTACAATTAACGGTAATGTTACTCAAGGATACTGGGACAACACTTTCGAGGACTCTTCTCCGACAATACCAAACCATAATGACCTTAACGGATTACAAGGTGGTAACTCCTCTGAACGCTACCATCTCTCTTTACAGCAACACACAGACTTAGTAAATATGTCTTTTGAGTATAAAGGTATTTGGGACAATTCTACTGGATATGTTCTATCAGACATCGTAACTAAAGACGGTAGACGATGGATTTGTAGACAGTTACACTCTGGACAAACTCCTGTAGCAGATTCTACATACTGGACTAGAGTAGATGAGTACAGAATGGATACTGTATTTGTAGCCTTAACTAAAGCAGAACTTATCACTGCTTTAGAATACCCTTTACCGAATAAGGTCATACTCTGGAACGGAGCAGATGGAGTAGCTTGGGGTAACGAGACTGTAAATATGCACGGTAACTCTAGGGTAGTAGGTACTGGTATTGCTTGGAATCAGTCTGGTGATTTAAACTTCCACCCTACTGTAGACGCTCCAACAGTTAACCGTATTCAGTGGGAACTAAGTATGTCTTTTGTGACTCCTGCATCTCCAAGGACTATAGACAATAACGCAAACTCTAAAAGGACTGAGCACTGGTTTAAAATTATACACAACCAAGCTACTAGTTATGCTACAGACTATACTTGGAACATCACAGGAGGAACTAACCCCCTCAGATATGAACAAGTAAATGAACTCAGAATTTGGTCTAACTTTGCGTTTATAAATTGGTTCTCTCCTAATAGGACTAAAGTAGTAGCTGGTGTTGGTTGTACAGTGACAGAAAATTTAGATCAAGTCAACGGTAATCCCAATATATACACTGTAAATGTGACTGGTGGAAGTAAACCTTCTTTGACTAAAACACTAACTCTAGAGTCTCCTACAGGCATTGAAGATATGACAATCTTCAGAACAGATGTGGCTATTACAGTTCAAGAAGTTCTTTCAGTGAGTACAGGAACTTCTCCAAGTACCACCTTTACGTTAAGGCATAGTACCGACCGAGACTCTACTGGTAATCTACTATCTGCAAGTACAGCCTCTACAAATAAAACCACAGGTCAAGTGTCGACTCTCAGTGACGCTACAATACCTGCAGACTCGTGGATTTGGCTAGAGACTACTGCTGCTTCGGGTACAGGTGTTATTTTTAGCGTAGACATAAGATTTACTGAGGATTAGACTATGGCTTTAGTAAGAGGTAACACTACAACATATCATCAAATCCCTTCAGGGTCTAGCCTATCTATAGCTCACGTCCAAGATGTAGGCGCAGATGGAGTCTTGATAGTTTCTATGGGACACACAAACTCTAACAGCTTAGACGTCACAGGTATTACATACGGTGGTGTACCTATGACTAAGAGAGTAGATAGAAACTTAACTGGTATGTCTCAAAGACTTATAATCTACGAACTGAAAAACCCTCCTACAGGGAGTAATAATTTAGTCTTCACTTGGAATAACTCACTCTGGAATTTCGCTAGTATCCAAGTATCTTCCTTTATCGGAGCAGATATAGGAGGAAACACTATAAATGTAGGAGGGTCTTCAAGCCCTAATACTAAGTCTATTAACGTATCCGAGGGTAGTGCTATCTATACAAGAGGTGTCTCACCTGGAGCGTTCTCAAGTATAGTAGTAGCAGGAAAGTCTTCTTCTGGTGGTAGTCTAGAGCCTAATAATAATAATGTGAACTCTATAACTTCTGGAGCTTACTCTAACATAGGACTTACAGCAGGGTCTTACGACGTAGTTCATACCTCCTCGTCAAATGTAGCCATTTCTGCGATAGAGATAAAAGCCTCTAGTGTAGCCCCCACACCTAGAAGAAGAATACATATAACTTAAAAAAGGAAGTATAAAATGATAACAAGAGAAGGTTTGCCTTTAGTGGCAAAAAACGTATCCGTAAACATAGACTGGGAAAGTTCAGACCCTAGTCAAGTAAATATGGTCAACGCTTTGATAGCGTTTGACAATGTAAACCAAACCTCTGCAGGAGAGATCATCAAAGAGAGGACTTCTCTACCTACTAATCCTACAGACCCTATACCTTGGCCTGAAGAGATTCCAGAAGGTATCAAATCTGTATGGGCTAGTCCAGAGAATGCCTTAACAGATATACTAGGTATTTTGTACGAGTCTGATGAACACCAATATAGACTGGGAACAAAAACACCACCAGAGGAGGTCTTAGAATGATAATGAATCAAGCTAGAATTACACGAATCGCAAGTAACCCCTCAGAAGGTACTTTCGGTTCTGTTGTTATGAACGGGCAACCTATCTGTGTTTCTCTAGAACCTTATTCTAGAGATAATGCTTCTAGGGTGTCTTGTATTCCAGCAGGCCAATATATCGTAAAGAAACATAAGTCTCCGAAATATGGGTGGACTTATATGATTACAGATATTCAAGGTCGTGACTTAGTATTGTTCCATTGGGGTAACAGAGATAAAAATTCTGAGGGGTGTATTTTACTTGGAGAGCAGTTCGGAGAGCTTGATGGAGATTGGGCTATTCTATCTTCTCGTAAAGCTTTTGCAGAATTTTTAGAAAAACTTGATAATTGTAAGGAATTTATGTTGACGATAGTAGATGCTTATTAGTATATTATCTCTGTCTTTGAACCCGACATAATTTAAAGATTTCCTTTCTATTGTTTGACGACAATCTAAAAATCCAGATTACTCCGAGTGGTCTGGATTTTTTTGTATTATATTTGTTGTATAACCTCTAGGAGCTTCTATGCCACAAGATTCCATAAAGTCTGTAACTGACTTATTTAACGACTCATTAGCAATGGCTACGACCTCTTACACCCCTCAGAACACCTCCTTAGTCCCTACTATGACACCCGATACATTCCTTTACGGGATTTTAGCTGTAATATTCTTTTACTTTGTACTACCTGTAGCAGTAAGGTTTAAGAAGAGTAGAGAAGTAGATCCTACTGCTATCACTATACAGACTATGGCTAAATCTATCGCAGCGATAGAGATAAAGTTGAATGATTCTGTAAAGCCAGGAATGTTAGATGAAGCTCTGTCCATTAAAAAATTCCATAATGCTATAAAGTTTTCAATGTTGCAGTGTATCTCACTTTATCACGAAAGACTTAGGAAAAATCATATTCTAAGAGACAGACACATTGTACTTGGAAGGTATCACAGAGGCGGAGAAGAGATTTCTGGGAAATTATACGTGGATCTAAACGGCTATACCTGTATGACAAACGGAAGGAAGCTTTCTGGATTTCTTAATACAAATGGCGGAGATTTACTATTCCACAGAATTACCGAAGAACTTTTCGAAAATCACTTAGCTCAAGCTAAAGAACAGAGCTCATTTCTTAATGAAGAAGATGTAGAGTCTGCTCTAGATAGATTTACAAGTATTATTATCAGCGAAGCTAAGAAGTGGATGCAGAACGATAAAAAGAATCTTATCTCTGCTTGGGATGATATAGAGTCTAAAGTTAAATTTATACTTGAAGCAGACGAAATTGAATACCTAACTGAGGAGTCCTAATGCCTACACATTACCAGCCTATCTTACAATTCCACTCTAATAACAGAGATATGATTCTTTACGAAGATATTACTATCTGTTTTGCTTGGAAAGATAAAATGTATCGTATCACAGCCTTTAAAGGGTTTAATTACGATGGAGCTTCTATACCTCAGACAGCTTGGAGTTTAATCGGTTCTCCTTTTGTTGGAGAGTATAGAGTTCCTACATTTTGGCACGATGTCTGTTATAGATGTATTCCCAGAGAGCTTATGTCTAGAGCCGATGCAGACTCCATTCTTGAAATGCTTATGGACGATGAACGAGAAGATTCGTTTACATCTGCGGCAGTTTATCAAGCTGTAGATTGGTTCGGTGGAAGTGCTTGGGATAAATGTACTGCTAAATTAGAAGATAATTTGAAATTTGCAGAGATTGAAATTACACCTCTATAACGAAGAAGAGCCTGTCACTTATTAGAAGTGCAGGCTCTTATTTTCAATACGATTCTAGGCTTCCCTTATCCAACTAAATACATCTAAAGCAGATTGTATCGTCAAGGTACTATATACAAATATACAATATCCAGAACTGAAAACCTAATACTATTAGCGGAATTTTTCTGGATATATTAATATCCTTAGATTTAGTTTCAAGTCAGAATAACACTCCTTGACCTTAAATCCATACTCAAACACTAAAGCTAAAGGGAATGTGATTGGCAGAGATAGAATAAGTATTACTGCTAATATTCTATCATCTGTCTTTTGGTTGAATATCATTCTCTGTGTCCTATCTTTTCTAAAACTTCCTCGTAGATTTTAGGGTCTAGGTGATAAGCATAATCCAGAATGGAGTTTATCCCCTCAGACATATCCTTAGCAAAATTTTTAACCCCTCTGTCTCCAGGCATAATCAATTTCTTCAGTCCGTGTGCGTGAGCTGGATCAATTACATTAAACCCTCTACACAGAGAGTAGAAATCAATATGAGTTTTAGTCTGTATAGATAAGTCGTCTGACATACCTTTTACTTCTACGCAGTATTTCTTATGACTGTTTGGATTCATAAATAACCTCTCAGTCTAGCATACATAAGTAGTCCAAATAGTAGTCCAAATAGTAGAAGAGTAAATACACCTAACACTAAATTTAACTTCTCCTGCCTGTATAACCTCTGCTCTAGTTTAACAATCCACTTACCTTGTACGTCCAACCTTTCTCTATTGACTCCTATAAACCCTTCTGCTTTATCGTAAGGCGACCCTTTGACGGTTTTCATAATTAATCCCAATCCAAAGAACCAGTCTGATACTCACGAACAGTTCCTTCAAAAAAGTTAGTCTCTGTCATATTTCCTTGAGTGTATTCATCTAACCAAGGAAAGGGGTTTTTAACGTCCCACTGCTTAGGAAGACCTAAAGACCTTAATCTTGTATTACCTACGAATTGAATGTACTCTGTGAGGCTCTGAGGGGTTAATCCAAGGATTCCATCACCTATACAAGACAAGCCCCAAGCAATTTCATGTTCCACAGCCCCAACAAAGTTTTTAATGATTTTTTGTTCAAACTCTTCTGTGTAAAGTTCAGGCTGTTCTTCGCGAATTGACTTGATAATATTCAGGAAGTTTTTCAGGTGTACCTCTTCATCACGATTAATAAATGCGATATTGTCAGAAGACCCCATCATTTTACCATTACGTTTGAAGTTATAGAATACGATAAAACTGGAATAGAAATATACCCCCTCAAGGATTACATTATTATAACAGGCTTCTAGGAAATCTTGGTCTGATTGTAAAGTACCAGTTTTGAATCCATCTGCTGCGATTCGATTCAGACCGTCTAGAACATATTTATTCTTCTCGTACAGATGTTTATCTCTACGGAACATATTGTAAATTTCGTCAGGATCTAGCTGGAGAGATTCTGTCATATAAGAATAAGACCTAGTGTGTAGGGCCTCTTCCCAGGTCTGTCTAACTAACGCAATCTGAACCTCAGGTGAAGTAATGTGGGGAGTGATAAACTCAGAAAGATTATTAGTTTGTAAGCCATCCAGATTAGACACGAAAGCTAAAGCTCTTTTATAAACTTTTTTCTCATTTTCGTTCATAATGTCTGGATTATTCCAGTCTTGAATATCAGGGGCCATAGGGATCTCCTGAGGTATCCAAGTATTCTTGATAGCTTCCATCACAAGTTCTTCAGTCCAGGCGTGTTTGAGGGGGGCAACTTGCATCATCCCATCCATCACACCATTGATTACACGTCTGTCGTTTATAGACTGTGCGTGTCCTCCAAATTCAATTTCAATCTTAGCCATTACAGACCTTCCTTTCTTTCTGTTAGCGGGACTATTCCCGGCATAACGTCTTCAGGAGCAGTATAAACAAGTTGGTTATCTTCAACCTCTACAACACCCCAGTCCTCTAAAAGTTCCCACATTTCTTCGCCTATAGCTCTGTCTACTTTATATCCAAGTTTCGTAAACTTTTCGTAGTAGTCAGTATCCTTCATATCGTGTTGTGATATTGTAGTTAGGTGACAGACTACACTAGCATAAAGCTCTGCAGGCAGGAAGAACAATTTACTTCCATCTTCTAGTAAATCATAGGGGTTATTCCAACATAAAGACCTCCACTCAGTATTTCTAGACTTGAACCAAGAAGGGAAACCCTGTCCTAGCCGACCCCCTTCTTCCAGGAATCTTCTGACAAAGTGAGCAGCAATCGCTCCCCAAGTGTACTGAAGAGCTTCCTCACGATTCGGATTCCCCTCAGAGTTTGCAACTTGTAAATCTTCCCTCATTTCTGATAAAAGATATACGTCCTTGTGAGTGAACTTCACTCCTTTTAAAACCTGTACTTTACTCATAATTTCCTTTCTGTTGTGTGATAACTAAGACTATACACCATTGCAAGCAACGGATTATAGCCGACAGTTATCCTCCATTACTTGTTTCGTTTTTCCATAGCATCAAATCTTCTGTAAGTCTATCAAATTGTTTAATTGATATATGCGACTCACCTTGTACCATAGTTGTTATATGTTTAGATAGTATCATTTGGATTGTTTCAAACTCTGAATACCCTAACTCTATTATTTTTTCAACTTCCATTTTTAACATTTCCTTTTGTAGCTTAACAGAGGATAACTTTCGTTTAAAAGCATTGACACGCTTTCAAGCTCATTAGCGTTATACACAAGCTTTTATTCGTCTTCGTCATAGTCGTATAGTTCATGTTCAATTATATACATATAGTCGTTTCTTCCAACCATACTTTTCGCTTCTTCTTTAGTGTTGAATACTCCTTTATATAAGGCTTCTCCATAGTTGTCATTTTCACAAACAATGAAAACTGACTTTATTATTTTGTTTTTCATTTCCCTATTTCCTTTCATCTACCGCCAGTGCATAACTTAGCCTATACGCCCTTTGCGTATAGCCCCATTCGTTATCGGTTATTTTCTCTTACTCTTCGTTTTTGTTTCTCTTTGAAGTACATATCTGTACAACTTTGGAACTTACTACTGCTTGAAGGTACATGTATCGCTAACAAGTCTTCTCTTACGCTTGATTTTGATGTATAGTAATAATCATTTTTTAACCCTGAGTAATCTGCACTATCTACTTCTTCACAGAAATCCCACTCAACAAAATTAACGTCAATAAACACGCCTTTTTGCTTATTAAAATTTAACTCTCCGACTATTCTAAAAACATTTTCAAAACCTTTGTCCCATACTTTAAAAGCTTTCATAATTCTCCTTTTACTTAGCTTATCAAACTACCGATAACAAACCCTTTATTCCATTGTTACACAACAGAAATAAAGACTCGCTCCGTTATCGTTCAGCTTCTATTTCTCTCTTCCATTTCTCTTTCATCGTAGTTCTAGGTGTTAAATTCTGCATATCCTCCCACCAATTCTGCTCACCCCCTCTAGGGTGATAATCTCTTTTTGATTCTCCACCCTTTAGATTCCTATCTCTTCCGTAAGGTTTCATTATTTTCCGCTCCTTATTTTGTCAGCCGAAACGATAACTTTCGTTTAAAAGCATTAGCACGCTTTTAAGCTCAGTAGCGTTATCACATTAACCCATCTAGGCTCATTGTGGGGTTAAAGGTTTTTGAACCATCTAAAAATATGCTCTTAGGTTGTTCACGTTTAGCTGTGCCAAGATAGACATCTTTAGCCTTTACCGCTTT
>Ga0206678_10003174_pt1 | contig 10317 bp, 10 predicted proteins | sample M180m12015metaG_FD_155453 | JGI IMG/M metagenome (GOLD analysis project Ga0206678, IMG submission 155453) | Ammonia-oxidizing marine archaeal communities from Monterey Bay, California, United States - M1 80m 12015 | ecosystem: Environmental > Aquatic > Marine > Intertidal zone | place: USA...
CAAATCCAGAAGAAACCATTTCAGTTTGTAAGAGAGGCAATACAACGTGTCCTCCACCAAAAACTAATGATCCCGCCCTATAAAAGCTATCAATTACAGATAAGAGCGGATTAGCTGAAAAGTTAACTAAAATAGGGAGTAAAAAAAGAAGTAGAATGAAAATAATTAATAGTGTTAAGGCAAACCTTATTTTAACTAAATACTCAAATTTACCGTCCAATTTAACTTCAGAGATTTTAAAAACTAAGGACCCAATTATTCCGCTTACTATAATTGCAATAAATTGAAATAATGGGGTAGGCGCCAGAATAATCGAAAATCCAACTGCCACTGTGATTAAAAGGCATTTAATGTCCTTGCAAAATGCTAAACCCATTGTCCAAATGGCGTGTGCTACAATAGCTACAGCAAAAATTTTCAACCCATGAATGATACCAAAAGGAATGACATCAGAATAGGATACGTAAATGTAACCAAAAAATATTAAAATAATCGCTGATGGAGTGGTGAACCCAAACCAAGCAGCTAATGCGCCAGAAAAACCACCTTTTATATAGCCAATACTCAATCCAACTTGACTTGAAGATGGTCCAGGAAGAAACTGACACAATGCTACTAGTTCTGAAAATAGTTGATTATCAAGCCACCTTCTTTTCATTACTAATTCTTGATTAAAGAAACCTAAATGAGCAATGGGACCACCAAAAGAGGATAGGCCTAAACCTAAAAATACTATAAATATCTCCAATAGCTTAGGTTTATCTGAGGTCTGATCTTCTTCATTCATAGATTTTTAAGCTTTTTACCAAGATTTATACAATATCTTAAGGTAAACGTGTAACTTAATAATTTTAAAAAATAAAACTAAATTAGTTTAAAGGGCGATACTTGATTGTAACGCCCTTTAAAAAATTTAAATTGTTTGTAATACCCTTGATTTTCTAAGTGTACCTAATTCATCTGCTTTCATAACCAGAGATATAAACTCTTCATTTACAGACATATGGTCTAAAGTTTCTCCCCAATGATCCATTGATAGGAACCTGTATATCACTCTCATCATCTCATGATCTTCACCATGTATAACTTGACCAATTGCAACATCTACGTCTTTACTACCCATCAATTTGTTTAGTTGGGGAGCTAATTCCATTACGGCCGGCATGTTGGAACGTGCCATTTGATAGTCGCGGTGGACTGATATTGGCCTTGGTGCGCTTGCAGGCTCCCCGAAAATTAAACGACCAACCCAAGGGCCTCTCATATCAGCAACTTGATCAGTTTGGGCTTTTCTCCTAAGAGTAATGAAGTCTGGATCCGCGGAAAATGCTTGAAACGACTTTGCCCCAGCGGAAAAATTTGGGTAAGCACCATAAACATCCATAGCGCCAGCTCCTGACCTATCTCCAGCGACAACTCTTGCAACCCAAGCGCGTGCACCATGCTTTGTCATAATTGCAGCTGCCTGCTTGCAACGCTCTTCTGCCTCCTCGGCACCGCCAGGTAATGGCTGAACTTCTCTTACTGATATAACTGTCATAACAAATCCTTTCTATACATCAAATTAATTTTAAGATTTTGCGTATGTTGCTGCAGTTTGAGAATCAAACTCATAAGCAACAAAATCCTCATCGCCAACAACCCAAGCGTCATGACCTGGTTCAAAAACATATGCATCTCCGGCATGAACATCAATTTCACTACCATCAACATTTGTTAATTTTAAGTGACCAGAAACACAAATACCAACGTGATGCTTTTGACAAGAGTCAGTTCCAACGACTGGTCTTACATTTTTAGACCACTTCCATCCAGGATGTGATACTTGCTTCTGAACTAAAACGCCTCCGCCTAGATCAACATTGTATAAAGTCATATTCTCTATTGACGTATTGGCTTCATCAAAACTTGCTTTTCGTAATGTTTTCATTATTTTTTCCTCTCTATATGATCGATAATTTACAAATAAACTTATTTTTCAAGTAACTTTATCATTACCTTCATTTCTAAAACTGATAAATTTACTGGCTGAAGACAATTAAAGTAACAGTTTTGTGATTTTAATACATATCCATTCAAAAATATCTAATCAACCATCAAGAAATTAATAGACAAACAACAAAGCTTATTAACGATAAAATCAAGTAAACAAGTTTTAAATTGTTAAGTAAATGCAATAATGATTCCAACTAATATTAATAACGTTCCCGATATTATATTAGTGTTCTGAATGGCCTTTTCTGATGACAAAAAAGAACGGGCACGGACGATGGACATGATCATTATGACATTCCCGGTCATAGGGATCAAAAAAGAAACAACAGAAATAATTAGTATATCCCATATGCCAACAGTGCCAAAATTAAAAAAACCTGGTAAAAGAGTTAAATAAAATAATGATGCTTTGGGGTTCGCAATCACCGCAATCAATCCAGCTGAAAATCCAGCCCAAAAACCTTTTTTCGTTAAATTATTATTGTTCTTAATATCCTTCTTATAGTTACGTAAAACTTGTGATCCCATAATAATTAATATTACGGCAGCAATATAACGAATAAATAACAATATATCAGAGTACAGGAAGGTTAAGACACCAAGTCCAAAGTATACGATTATTGGCCATAAGAGATCTCCCAAAGAAACACCTAAAACAAGTGAGAAGCCAGACTTTAATCCGCCCGATACTGTACGAGCAATAATCGCAACCCAAACTGGACCAGGCGTCAAGAATAAAACGACAAGGGCTCCGCAATAGAGTAACAGTTGACTAATAGAGATAGTCATAATGAATTGTCACTCCGCATGCCGCAAACGACAAAAACAAGAAACATTAATTGGAATATCCGCTCGACCCAAAGCCAAATCAAGATTTTGCTCAATTAAATTTAGCTCGGTCAGTTTCTCTTGCTTTTTTAAGCACTCAGCTAACCCATGCAAAGCCCATACATTATTGGGATGTCTCCTGGCACGAATAACAGAACTATCAAAACCTAAATCAGCTCTATAGACTAACTCAGCTCTTTCAGCATAATCTTGCTCAAGAAGTAGTGCGCCCAGTGCATGTCTAGCGGGTTGCATCCACCCCCAAGGCTCATCGTAAGGCAACGCATCCTCATTCTCAATTGCCTCAGATAAATACTTGTAAGCCACTTCAAAATTATTTTTTCGATATTCGATCTCACCCTTTAGCATTGAGTTGGCAATTTTGAGTAAATCAATACATTTATTGTTAAACATCACCCGGCTTTCCGGTACTTTTTTTACAGCTGTATTAAAATCCTTTTGTACCGAAAGAGCTGCCTCAACATCTCCCAAAGCAGCGTAAGAGAGAGACCTAGCGTAATGATAAATCGCGGTTGTAACTAAATATAATTCCGTATCACCTGGTGGCGGTAAATCTAAAATTTCCTGCCATTTTCCAAATCTAATATAGGCATGATATTTTAAAGAATAATACCCCTCATATAGATCAGCCATTGGTGGACTTTTTACTCGAATTAAAGCTTCTGGAATATGCTCATCAAATTGCTGCACTGCTTCCATTGCGGCCTTATACTGGCCAAGAAACAAAGCCCCATAAAGTTTGAAATGAATATTGTGAATGATTGATCCTGCAAACAGATTCAAATCATGACGTGAAAGCATTTTAATATCAGCATCTACCGCTTCTGAATTTCTAGCAACCACATCATTGTAATGGCCACATTGAAAATCAATATGTGTTGGCATGTGAAGTAGGTGTCCACAATCTGGCACCAATGTCCTCATCAAATCCCCTGCCTTCAGAGCTGCTTCAGGGGTAGGGGACATTTCCATAACATGTATATAGTAATGTAATAGGCCTGCATGTGGATGGGATCCGTTTCTTTCAACCAAAGCTATCGCTTGCTCAAGAACTTCTTTTGCCTCTAACGTTGAGGCACCTTCTTTCGGTTTACCAGATTTTAAATCCCATAATAGCCAAGGTGTCCTGGACATGATCGCCTCAACGAATAACGCGCTAATGTCTGGATTAGTTGGATATTTCAAATGAACTTGCCGCATCGCGTCAGCATAATCATTGGTCCAATCATCGAAATCATCAGGAGCTTCAGAGGAAGGATGCCTCTTTGATAATGCCATTATCAAATCTTCTTCTTCTGCTTCAATATTTACACTTAGTTTTATTGCCTTTTGAGAAGCTTCAAAACATTCGTTTAAAGCGACCTCAAGTTCATTCTCATCTAATTGATGCCACATCCGATTGTATTCAGGACCAACTGAATAAGCCACGCCCCACCATGCCATTGCGCAGTTTGGATCTGCCTCAACTGATTTTTTAAAACAAACAACAGCCTCTTCCCAGTGAAAACCATAGGCCCAAATAAGGCCACGATCAAACCAGGTTTGCGCCTCTTTGGAAGACGTTGATATTTTATAACTATATGTGCCAGTGTTAAAATTATAACTCATCAATTTTCCTGTATTTATATTTTGGTAGAAATTACGATACGTAGAACTATCCTTGATGAATCCTAAATGGTCAAGATTTCAAAAAGATATAAAAGAGACATATTAATTGAAACATAAAAAAACTATAAATTATGATTAAAAATTTCTTTGATTTATGTCAAATAATTCATTGCCTAGATAAAAGATTATTTATTTAAAATTCTTTACCATTAGCTCAGCAACTTTATTATTGATAGTCGTGGGTACCGCTTGGGGACCATTACTCAAACTCTGAGCGTCCTTAGCGATCAATTCAAGACTAAGAGCCTGTAACATAAAGCCTAAGTCCATTGCCTCTATTGAGTTTCCTTTTGGTTCGGTCCCGGCTAACTCTATCATTTGCCCCCCAGCCAACAATATTAATTTTTTTCCATTCGATAGTTCAAACTCTTCCAGGTCAGAGCCTAACCTAACAATTTTAACCGCTAGGCTTCGAAGAGAAGCAACATCAATCTCATCAGGAAAATGTCCACTATTGGCAAGTATAGCACCATTAGGCATTCTTTTGAACTCTTCAGTACTTATTACGCTTTCTCGAGACGTTGCCGTACAAAAAAACTGACCCCAAGATGCTAAATTTTTTATAGTATCCACCCTAAAACCATCCATAACTGCTTCTAAATTTTTAATTGGATCTATTTCAACAATTGATACTCTTCCACCAAAAGACCTTATGTAATGGGCCATGCCACGGCCACACCAGCCATACCCAACAATTACAAACCTACGCCCATTAATCATTAGGTTGGTCATCCGCATGATGCTCTCAACATTTCCTTGGCCCACCGCATGTTTATTTTCAACAATTCGCTTGAGTGGACTATCGTTTATAACAATTATTGGAAAATTTATTTGATTAATAAATTTAGCTCGCAATTTATCATCTCCAGAGGTTGTTTCTTCAGTCCCACCAGAGATAGTACCAGCTAGATTATTTTTAATAGCAATTTCCACTAAATCAGCGCCATTATCTAAAAGTAAGTCTGGCTTGGCACTAACTATCTTAGCAATATTGTTTAAATGCTCTTTCACCTTTGTGTTTCGTTGACCGTAAATTGTCATACCCCAAGATTTTAAAACCTCCACTATATCGTCTTGTGTGCTTCCAAGGTTTCCAGTTCCAATTATCTTTGCGCCTCCAATTTTAAGAGTTTCCAGCAAGACAGCAGTCTTCGGCTCAAGATGCAGGGACACGCCAATGGTTTTTTTATAGAAAGGTTTTTCTTTCTCAAACAACACTTGAGTACTTTGCAAAAGTTGCATTCTAGATCTTATCCAACTTACGCGCGCTTGACCCTTCTCTAATAGTTCATTCATAAAAGTTCTTTCAATTTTTATATGCGCAATTTTAATTGTCATTTAACTTTGCTAAAGTTATCAACGACAATCAATGTTAAATACTAAATTCAGTTAAATAAGAAACCCAATTATAATGAAAAAACTATCAGGAAGATTAGCAAAAGTCAGCGGAAGTAGCTCCAACATAGATTCAAAGGTACTCTATGACGAGTGGGCATGTGACTATAATACTGATTTAATTAATGAATATGGCTACATAGCACCTTATATAAGCGTTAATAAATTTGAAAGTTTTCACCCAATCAAAAGTATTGAGATAATTGATGTAGGGTGCGGTACAGGGCTTGTAGGAAAGGAATTAGATAAACTTGGATACTCAAATATTGACGGTTATGACATTTCGCCAGAAATGTTAAAAATTGCAAAACAAACCAAGATCTATGGCAAATTAGAGCAAATTGATCTTAACAAAAGATTTTTACTGCCTTCTAAAACATATGACGCATTACTTTGTGTGGGGAGCTTTGGCTACAGTGCACTCGGTCCTAAGGCAATTAAAAACTTAGTGACATTAGTTAAATCTGGAGGGATGATTTTTATATTTATGAATTCAGAGCCATTCGGTTCTCAAAATTACCAAGAGTATATTTTAAAACTTGAAAAACAGTCCCTATGGTCAGTAAAATCAATCGATGAGTATAATTACATGGATAAATTAGATAGACCTGGTAAATTAATTATTGCAACGAGACTTTAATAAATAGATAGGGACAAACATGCCAAAAGCATATGTTTTAGTTGATACCAATATTTTAAATAATGAAAATTATGATATTTATAAGAGTAAGGCAAAACCTATTGCAGAGAAATTTGGTGGCAAATATCTTACCCGGGGAGGCGATATGGATATTGTGCAAAATGATTTATGGTCACCAACGCGCCTTGTTTTAGTTGAGTTTCCATCAATAGAAAATGCGAGGGCATTTCATAATAGTGAAGAATACGCCGACGTAAAAAAAATTAGACTAGATAATGCTGAATCAACTTTAGTGATTTTGGAAGGTTTATAGAATTTACGTTATCAGCACTTATCTAAATTCATGAATAAACTCAGAGATTTAGTTAAATTTTTAAATTCTAATGCTGCCTGATCACTTTGATCACGGCACCTAATAAAGCCATGAATAAGCCCCTGACACTCAAAATGCATGGAAGGTACATTTGCATCAATTAATCGTTTTACTAAAACTTTCCCCTCGTGTGCTAAAGGATCAAGCTCAGCTGATACCACAAGGGTAGGTGGCAAACCTTTATAATTCTTTTCGTATGCCGGCACAGCTAACGGGTCATTTATATCCAAGTTATTTTGTAGATATGTATTCCAAATCCAAATCATTGAATTTCTATCTAAAAATGGTACCTTAGAATGCTTTAAATAAGATGGACTATTAAAATCCAAATCAACGCAAGGATAGATGAGTAATTGCGCTAAAGGTAACTTAAAACCTTCATTTCTCATTTTTAGACATAAAGCCAAAGCCAAGTTGCCACCAGCAGAATCCCCACCAACAGCAATTTTATCTGGGTCCACTGAAAACTTATCAGCATTATTATGAACTTCCTTATAAATCCATGAGCACTGATTTAAAGCGACGGGGTATGGATTTTCAGGAGCCAATGCATATTCGATTGCCATAACTATTATATTGCAATCCAAAGCAATATCAACACAGACTGCATCATGAGAATTCAAATCTCCAATTATCCATCCACCACCATGCATATAAACTAATAGTGGGCTATTTTTCGGAGCACTTTTTAAGCGATATATTCTGGTCTCAACATCGCCATGATCAGTGTTAAATTTCTTTTCAGATACGACCATATTCTTAGGTCGTTGAAGTACAAGCTCAGAGGCACGTTCTGCCATAATATTTCTAAATTCTATAGGATCGCGATTTTCGGTAGTCGATTTGGTAACGAATTCAATTTCGGTTACAAAATCTTTTAATGACGGATGTAATCCTGGATAGCTCATAAGATTTACCTTTTTTGGTTATTTAAGAATAATGATGTTTCCAAAATTATTCAAAAAACAAGTCTTTATTTTTGGGATTTGTTACTTAAAATCAAAAAAACAAAAGAATCGAAATTATTGAGCAAACAAAATGAATGATGAATCTACACCAAAAGATTTAAAACGAGGGAGCCCAATCCAAGTTTTCTATTCGGGCAACAGCAAGATATTCCCCACCATAAGTCACGCTAAGGGTCTTTACATGTGGGATGCGAATGGAAAAAAATATTTTGACGCATCATCGGGGCCAGTAGCAACAAATCTTGGCCATGGAAACGCTAATGTTTTAAAGGCAATGAGGGATCAATCTGAAAAAGTTTGTTTTGCAAGTTATTCAGTTTTTGAAAATGAGCCAAATAAAGACTTAGCCGGAAAATTAGTTAAATTAGCTGGACCAGGCTTTGATCAAGCTTTCATTGTGTCTGGTGGCTCCGAAGCGATCGAGGCCGCATTTAAGATTGCAAAACAGCATACAGTAGCAATAGGAGAGCCTAACAGGTCCAAAATTCTTTCTAGAAGCGCAAGTTACCACGGTTCAACTCTCGGAGCATTCGCTGCTTCAGGAGATCCAGAGACGCAAGCGGCATTTGGAAGTATGGCTAAATTAATGCCGAAAGTTAGAACTCCGTTTTCATACAGATTACCACAAAATCACGACATCGACAGTTATGCGAGAGAATGCGCTAATGATCTCGAAAATACCATCATTAAAGAAGGCCCAGACACGATCTTAGCATTTATTATTGAAACTGTCGGTGGTTTAGCAACGGGCGCACTCGTTGCGCCAGATCATTATTATGAACAGATAAGAAAAATATGCAATAAATATGGTATTTTACTTATTTATGATGACGTGATGGCTGGGGCCGGGCGGACTGGTGCTTTCCTTTCAGCAGAGCATTGGCCAAATGCGAAACCTGATTTGGTAGTTTTAGCAAAAGGCGTTTCAGCTGGATACTCGCCGTTAGGAGTTGTTTTAACCCCCAATAAGTTAGTAACCACGTTGGTTGAATCTGGAGGCTTTTTGCATGGACATACTTATGTGGCAAACCCCTTATCATGTGCTGTGGCAAGTGCAGTGATTTCAGAGATGATCGATAACGATTTAATGAATAATGCTGCCTTAATGGGCAATTATCTAAAAAATAAATTATTGGAATTGGCAGATAAAACGCAGATCATTGGAGATGTAAGAGGTAAAGGCCTATTATTAGCTATAGAACTCGTAAAAAACAAAAAAACAAAAGAGCTCATACCAACCCAAGCCAGAGCTGTTTACCGCTTGTTGGAGATTGGGATTCAGGAAGGAATTTTGCTATACACCAGAAAAACTTCAGGGGGTATTTACGGTGAATGGGTTATGATAACTCCGGCCCTTACTATTAATCAAAATGAAGTGGATGAATTAATTTATCTTCTCACCCGTGTGATAAGTATTTTTGAAAACGAATTGGGATTCCATAAATTTTTGGATTAGGTAAAATCAGGGGTAATTTAATGAAATGTTGAAAGTTGGAAAATTAATGTAAATTTGCAAACCTTTAGAACTGATGTTGCCGCCACGGCAGCGGCCTATACCTCTGATTGGCACATAGGTGGTCTGCTTCATTATAAAGATTGGAACAATAATTTGTCTCCACTCAATTTACATGCTTTTATTAACTGATTTTCATGTTAATATAACTATTATGAAAATACTTATATTTAATTTATTTTTCTCAGTTTTTATATTTGGTGGAAGTAATGCATTCGCTAAATGTGTTGATCTTTGTAATGATGCTTGGTGGAATAAGATAAACTCAAACGAACTGATAAAATATACAAAGAATATAAAATCAATAAATATAAAAGATGATTATGGGTTCACTCCATTACATTTTGCAGTATCAAACAACGATCCAAAAAAAATACAAATTCTTTTAAACATGGGCGCAAATGTTAACGCAAAATCACATTATGGATTTACTCCAATATATCATGCTGTTGGAAAAAATGGTGATTTGAAAATCGTGAATTTGTTATTAATGGCTGGTGCCAAAGTAAATATAAAAAATCGAGATGGAATTACACCACTACATTACGCTGCTTGGGGTAGTGCAGACAAGATTGACAGCCTTTTAGAGGCAGGTGCAAAACCGAATGCAATAAGTAAATCAGGACGAACACCTTACGATATGGCATTAGAGAATGATGAATTAACTGGGTCAGATACCTTAAAAATTCTAAAAGAAGCAGTAACAAATTGATTCTTACTTAATAGCCCGAAATATAATTTAAATCAGGAAGTTTACAAAAGTATGAGCAAAGATCTATCAAAAGGCGCAGCTTGGATGCGAGGCAAAATAATGCCAATTCATGAAGCTTCCTTACCCTTAAATGATTGGGGTTTAACCCGGTCAGATATTACTTACGATGTGGTTCCTGTTATTGATGGAGCATTTTTTAGGTTA
>Ga0206678_10003176_pt1 | contig 10316 bp, 10 predicted proteins | sample M180m12015metaG_FD_155453 | JGI IMG/M metagenome (GOLD analysis project Ga0206678, IMG submission 155453) | Ammonia-oxidizing marine archaeal communities from Monterey Bay, California, United States - M1 80m 12015 | ecosystem: Environmental > Aquatic > Marine > Intertidal zone | place: USA...
TGGAGTCATGGCTGGCCTTCTGCTGTGGTGTCATATTCGGTCGGGCCAGGACCCTGGCCTAGTATGGAGCCATCGGGGAGACGGATAGAAATAACCGACAATAATTTTCTGCCTTCCCGGCCAGGGTGGCCTTTAATCACGATTTTATCACCGACACTGATGGTGTTTTTTGTCCAGCCTTTCCTGACCAGTAGAGAGGGGCTGCTGGTTCGGACGTCCCAGTTTTCAATTTGTTTATCCGCATTGACGACTTCAACATAATAGCGAACGTGGGGGTTTCGGAACCAGACCTCTGCCACTGTACCGGTTAGGGTAATGGTTCGTTGAGCTGTGAACTCAACTGCGAAGGAATGGTGGCCATAAACTGCGCTGCTGGTTAGTAACAGCAGCATGAACAGCCCTGTTTTCCAAATGTGATCTACCAAAATCTGTCCTCGGTAAAGTTTTATCCGTTACTTGATATTATGGTAGTGACTGGGTTTATTCTACTGTTAGCTGTGTTCCGCGTATTTATTGCGCACCTCGACGCTTAGATGCATCAGCCATTGTTCATTTATAGCTGGTCCTGAATCCGGATCTGGACTAAATTTGCATGATTAATAAAGGAGTAGTCAGTATGAGATTACCTTTAAATAGACTCAGAAAAATATTCCCGATGTACGCTGTAGCCCTGTTTTTACTGGGATGTGGCGCTGCCGTTGAAAAAAAATCGATCGATACTGAGATTAATGAGCCGGCCAGAGAGGCTCTAATTGGCCAGGAAATTGAACTCATCGCCGAAGATTTCCTGGCTCACCGGCCCATGCGAGGGTTTTCCCACCAGATGCCGCTTGATGAAGCCTATCTATGGCAGGACAGGATAGTTGAGTATTTTGAGTCCTCCTTAGGCCCCGCCGTGGGATATAAAACAGGTGGTCACAACCCTGGGCCAGGTTTCGCTACGTTTCCACCAGAGGGGATCCGTGGGGTTATTCTGGGAAATATGATTTTTCCGAGTGGGACTCGCATAACCCTGGATCAAACCAGGCGTGGCTTCCTCGAGGCGGATTTCGCATTTCGAGTCGGCAGTGAGACCATAAATGTGGCTAACACAGACCTTGAAGTGCTCGCCGGGCTTGATGCAATTATTCCCTTTGCTGAAGTCCCTGATCCGTATTATGAAGAAGGTACCAGAAGTATCAATGGAACGATCGTTTCAAATATGGGTAGTCGGCTGGGCTTTGTCGGGGAGCCGGTGATGATCTCGTCCACTCAGGAATGGCTGCAAAAAATCAATAATTTCACGTTTGCCGTACATGATGAACATGGCAATCTGATTGACCAGGGCGACATTAAAGGCTGGTATCAGCCCTTAAAAGTAGTCAGCTGGTTGCGTGATCAGTTGCATCGGTCCGGTAAGCAATTAAAACCCGGGGACCTGCTTTCTTTGGGTAATATCGGTATTTTAAGGCAATTACATGAAAATTCGCCCAGGGGACCTGCCTATCAGAGCAATGAGTTTGTATTGAGCTATTACGGGCTGGTTGATAGACCAGTCAATGTTTCAATTAGGATTGACCGAGATGGTTAGTCCTTATTGTTGAAAACTTCTTCCGGGGACAGTGATTGATTAACATGAGATATCCATGTGTTGGGGTGGGGCTGTTAATGAAGCATATGCTTAAGAATCTATTGTATTTGACCACCTGGGCAGGGTTGTTGAGCATTCCCCTGTCAGCGGCTCATCATGGTTGGAGCAGTTATCGAGATGACTTCAAATTGACAGTAACCGTGTCCGAACTTAAATTACGCAATCCGCATGACCGCATCATTGGTATCGACAGAGAGGGTACAGTCTGGAACCTGCTCCTGGCACCCCCCGCCAGAAACAGGCGTTTTGGTTTTGATGAAAGCAGTATTGAAGTCGACCAGGAAATTAGCATCATTGGTCAGAAACATCCAAGAAAGCGCGAAGTTAAAGTTCACTGTATCTACGCAGGCGAGCGTCTTATTTATACCTATCGATATCCTTACGGGGATTCCAGTTTGCAGAGACTGGGTTATGAGCAAGATTGCTGAACTCTCCTCGCCATGGTTTAGCTTAAGTATCGGCATGGTAGGGTGAGTTTAACTTTAGCAGTTGGTTTTGTTTTTTATCTATAACAAATCTATATTAAACCGTTATTAAACAGGTAGATGTGATCAGTTATTAATTCTATACAGCTTATATTTTTTCCTGCAGGTGAAGTAAAACTTACCAAGTGCTGGTGAAGGCGGGTCTACGCCTTGTACACTGAAGCGCTAATTCCAGGTAGTTTTGAAGTGCTTTTGCTTCGTTCGCAGGCCTTCATTATGTGTTGCAGCAAGATGCCAGCTATGGTATTTATTGCTCTAATGAATTGGTGTCTCTCCGGAATAGATAGAGCAACCTGTCCACTTCGATATTGGAAAAAGACAGTTATAGGAAAGAGATACGTATAGGAAAGAGTAACCTACTAAGGGGAGAAGAGGAGTGAAAAAGAAATCTAAAACAATGATCGTTTGGCTATTGTTGATTTTACCGGCTTTTGCCTTTGCAGAAGTCCATATAGCAGTTCAAGAGGCGATGGATTACCAGTTGCCGGGAAACACGTGTTCTAAGCCCAGGGGTTTGGAAGGAGCCGTTAATGCCAGTCCACCGCCTGCGCGGCAAGCAGGGACTGCGGAGTTTTTTGTCGGTAGCAGCGACAGTGAAGTCAGCGATATGGATACTTACACTCGCAAGCGTCTAGAAAATAAAGAACGCCGCTGGATAAAGTGCCTTGCTAATTACAAGGCCGGTTTATTAGAAGATATGGAGACACTCAAAGGCAGTGCTGCATACGGGATTACCAAAGCACAAGCCGATATTATCTTGGCGAACATGGCAGCGATCCAGAAGGTTTATATGACGCCAGAAGGTCTTCTCGAAGAATAGGAAGCCGCTCGAGGTAATATCCAGAGCAGGTCAACTGAGCGTTCCTGGTTATCTTAACCGGCATTGGCTGCAAGGCACCCTGGAACTTATTGTCCTGATCGATGGCGCTATACGTTCCGGTTTTTAATCAGCTCTAGCTTTGGTTTGACTGCCATCGGTAATCGAAACCAGCGTGTTTTCGCATTTGTTGCAATGACGAGAGGTTCGGGTAAGAGTCTCAATCTGTTAAACCCGTTTTGCGTTTTCAGCAATGGGGCTTCATTCCGACCGCAACTTTAGCTTGTTTAGCCCGTGGGTGTACGGCCATACCACAGTTTGTTAGGGTTAATGGCAAACCAGCAGAAAGGAATGTTTATGGCCGAAGTAGCCTCTAATTTGGAACAATCCGTAGGAATAAGTCCGCTAGGCCCAGCCATTGGAGCGGAAGTCGATAATGTTGATTTGACTCAACCTCTATCCGCTCAACAGATTTCCTCTGTTCGTCAAGCCTGGCTGAAGCACCAGGTTCTATTCTTTCGAGAACAGAACCTGAGCCTTGAACAGCACATTAGTTTTGCCAGGCAGTTTGGGGCATTACATATTCATCCGAATGTGCCGTCGCACCCTGATTTCCCAGAGGTCCTCGTAATACGAGCGGATGAGAATTCAAAGCGTGTTGCAGGGCATGGCTGGCACACCGATGTGAGTTGTGATCTTGCACCCCCAGCCGGTAGTATTCTTCGCCTGACTCAAACACCGGAGCATGGTGGCGGCGATACATTATTCGCCAGCATGTATGCTGCTTATGACGCGTTGTCTAGTCATTGGCAAGCATTTCTATCTGGGCTGACCGCCATGCATGAATCCGCTCACGTACATGGGCGGTATCATGGCCAGGCAGAAGGTCATGAATTCGTCGCAGCCGAGCATCCCGTTATTCGCACCCATCCGGAGACAGGTCGAAAGGGGATATATGTTAATTCGGCTTTCACGACTCGAATCAGCGGTATGAAGGCGAATGAAAGTCGTGCGACGCTTGATTTTCTATACCGTCACATGGAACACGTCGACTTCCAATGTCGATTTAACTGGACACCACATTCAATTGCAATGTGGGATAATCGCTGTGTTCAGCACCATGCAGCTTGGGATTATTACCCTGAGGTACGGCATGGTTATCGCGTCACCCTGGCCGGTGATGCTCCGTTTTAGCGATGCACCTGTGGTGCATGAAAACCAGCAAGTTTAAGGGTGTTCTTTTGAGTATTCCATTAACTCAACAGGTGCTCCATTCATCTCAATAAAAGCGACGCTCAATCCATCACTGGGTGAATTCGGCTGAATTATAATTTTTTTGCCTTTAAGCTCAGCGGCAAGGTCTTCAACGACAAAAGCAACATGAGGAATTGTCTTTACTAAGTCAGGATAAGGAGCGCCGTCCCAATAGCGTTGCCATTGAATACCATAGGGATTGTTTTCATGATCTGATACCGTCATTTTCAAATGAGGTAGATCAATTTCTCCCTCAAAACCATCTGTTACGGGGATCCCGATATGATTAAATTTCATCTGCTAACTATATAATGATAATGTATTTTGCCAATAGTAAGCGGATTTAAGTTCCTTTGATATGCCATCAGGGTAATCTCATATATGCGTAAATTATCACTGCTGCCGGTTTTTTTCCTTTGTGCCAGTCTACAGGTTACTGGGGCTGAATCATTGATCACCGGTTATTGGTTGACCTCCGACTCCATCGTGCAAATAGAACACTGCGGTAAAGACCTTTGCGCAAAAATTGAACATATTTTTGTTTCGGAAGACATCGATCCAGAAAGTGTCCTTGATACCCATAATAGTAATGTTGAGGAACGATCCAGGCCATTGATCGGTATTAACCTGCTGGAGGGTATTTCCAATCAGTTTGATTCAAGTAATAGCTTCAAAGGCGGCACAATTTACAACCCCAGAGACGGTAAATCCTATAAGGCGAAACTGCAGTTGCATGATAATGGTGATTTGACAGTACAGGGATGTGTTTTGTTTCTATGCGATGGTGAGACCTGGCGACCTTTATCAGTCACCGTTAATCCGGATGGGTCTCACTCCGCAGTATTAAAGAACATTGCGCAAAGTGAAAAGTAAAGCGTTGTGGGATCTGGAAAGTCGGTAGATCCTGGTGGAGTGTGGGCTTGTCCTTGAATCGTTGCAAGGATCTTGATTTATATCAGAGGGGGTGGATCAAACGAGTGCTAAGTGAATTCGGTTTAGCTGTTCCTGAGATTCGCCAATATGATGGTTAAATTCGCCAATGTATTAGTGAACTTCGCGTGAAATGTTAAGGATTTATAATGATGATAGGAAATATCTCGATAAATCATTGGGTTAGCTGCAAGCAAAAAGTTGGCATGGATTGTGTACCATGTTTAGGACTTGTCTGGCTGGGTACTCCATTAAGCGTTGCAGTATCAGGGTAGGCCTTTAACCGCAAAATTGCAGGAGTAGCGTATATGAAAAGAAGGAAATTCTTAATAGGGTCTGGGCTGGCTGTGGCTGGTGGGTCGGCTTTGTATACGATGGATCGGTTTGGAGTTGGCGGCAATCAAGTCAACCCCTACCTGCAAGGAAATTTCGCCCCGGTCAGAGATCAAATCTCGACCGATCTATTAGAGGTTGTGGGTGAAATACCCAAGCAGTTATCAGGCTTGTATTTGAGAAATGGGCCTAACCCAATGGCGTCACCCAATCATAAAAAACATCACTGGTTTACGGGTGAAGGGATGCTTCATGGCGTCAAAATAGAGGAAGGCAAAGCGCTCTGGTATAGGAACAAGCTGGTTCAGGCTGATGGGTTTAGCCCAAATACGCATGTTATATCCCATGCCAATAAAATTTATGCGATCGTTGAGGCGGGAGGCAGGCCGGTCGAAATCGATCAGCAGCTCAATTCGTTAGCCTCTGAACCCTTTCATGGAACCCTGCGAACCGGCTTTTCAGCGCATCCAAAGCTGGATTCAGCGAGTGGTGAGATGCATGCTATCTGCTACGACTATGCCAACGACTTAGACAATATTCAGCATGTAACGGTTGCCAACGATGGCAGGGTCAAAAGTTCACAAGCGATTCCGTTGCCAAGCCGAAGTATGGTGCATGAATGTGCTATCACTAAAAATTATGTTTTGGTTCTGGACCTCTCAATTCTGTTTAGTTTTTATAAGCTGGGTAGAGGATATTTCCCTTTTTCCTGGAGTGATGAGCACCAGGCAAGAATCGGCCTACTGAACCGGCACGGCGATTCAAACGAAGTAAAGTGGTTTGATATTGATCCTTGTTATGTTTTCCATACGGTTAATGCCTACGAAGATGATCAGGGCAACGTCATACTCGATGCCATGCGTTATCAGCGCTTGTTTGATACTGATTGGAATGGACCGTTCAGCGAAACCCCAGCGGTGTTAACCCGTTGGGAGCTCAATGTCGCTGCTGGCGCTGTCTCCGAACAGCAGTTAGATGATGTGCCAACTGAGTTTCCCCGTATCCATCCTCAGCTGGCAGGACAGTTCAATCGCTATGGGTACTGCCTGGGTGTGGGTGCACTGGCAACACCTGATTTTGGCAGGATTATTAAATATGATCTGGTTAATCACAGCAGCGAAAAAGTGGAATTAGGGCCGAACCTGATGGCCGCGGAACCCGTCTTTATTCCGGCTGCGGGCCAACAGGCGGAGGATGAGGGTTATCTCATGACTTACCTTTATGACAGATCACTGGATAAGAGCGGACTGGTCATTTATAACGCCCAGGACCTGGCATCCGGACCGGTTGCGGAAATTAAGCTGCCTCAGCGGGTTCCTTTTGGTTTTCATGGTAGCTGGGTAGCAGGATAGATACACAGATACGCAGATACGCAGATACGCAGATACACAGATAAACAGATACACAGATAAACAGATAAACAGATAGACAGATAGACAGGACTAGGTTCGGTTCTGCTGTAGGTGCAGGATATTCCAATGGGTTTAATCCTTCTTCAGGGAGTCGGTGATGCCAGAGAACCAGCCACCCGTGTTAGCTCACGCAATTGAAGCCATCACCATTGCCAGTCCCGAGAAGCTGTCGAGGATTCTTAAGCACTCGCCTCAAGTCATTGACCTTGATACGCCAGGAACAGATAGTTTGCTTGGGCTGGCCTGTAGGTTAGCGACAGGCGATATAGCTATTCCGGCGGTATCAGGTACGGAAAATCAGCACAAAGTGGTTGATTTGATTCTTGACGCTGGAGCTGACCCCAACAGGGGGACGGCGGAAGGTTGGGCGCCCCTGCATACCGCTGCCATGTCAGGGCATATAGACCTGGCCAGACGGTTGTTAGTCGCAGGCGCTGCTTATGAAGGTAATCTATACCAGTGCGAGGGCGGATCACCCCTGGCGTTAGCATTATTTTATGCAAAGACTGAAGTTGGCCTGTATCTGGCGCAACCAGCCGTACCTGATAATCTGCGTCATGCAGCAGCAATGGGCGGTGACTTGGACCGATTTTTCGTTGCCGATCGATTAACGGTTAAGGCAAAACGGGGTCTGGATTTTTATCGACCGCTGAAAGTGTTTCCGGTTTGGCAGCGTCAATTCTCCCATCAGGAAATCCTCGATGAAGCACTTTCCTGGGCCTCAAGAAATGATCAATGCAGTAGCATTCGTTACTTGATTGCGCGAGGTGCTAATGTCAATTCCAACGCCTATCGTGGAACGCCACTGTTGTGGGCAATCTACAGTGATAGCGTCAAGGCCGCTGAGTTGTTGCTCGATTTGGGGGCTGACCCTAATTTGCAGCATGATTTTGGTGGCGAGGGTCATGGAGTCAAGGCGACTGCATTACATTTAGCGACCCAATTTGAATCTCTCTCCTGCATGACGTTATTGCTGAACCGAGGCGCGGACCCTGATATTGTCGATGCTGCTCATGGCGGTAATGCACTAGCATGGGCAGAATTTTCTGGCGCGGTAGAAGCCGCAAAAGTATTGCGGAATTGGCGAGACATGGGATGACCGGTTAGCTATCTCGGATGAGGTCATTTTTTGCCGGTGATGCCAGATTCACTGCGCTGGCCTTGTCTGTTGTAAGTCTGTTTAGGGTGAGCATGCTTAAGCCAAGCGAGCGGGTAACGCTGGGCCCTGAGATAAAGGAACGGGGGATTAATTTAGGTGCTGGTTAAATCTTCCAGCTTAGTTGGTTAGGTTTTTGGATGAATCAAAGTAGCAATAAAGCGGTCAATTTCTTGCTCCGTATTGTAATAGTGTACGGATGCCCGAACCATCTCCTGTAAGCCACGAGCGCCCATATCAAGGCGTGCCGAATCGGCTGTGGCAACGGAGGTATTAATGCCCTCGGCGAGCAGGCGAGCTGTAATGATCGAGGCCTTCTCATCTTTTTTTGTGAAGGTCACAATGCCGCATTTCTCTTTACCCTGGTCTTGCACAGTGATACCCGGAAGTTGGCATAATCGGTCCCGAAAATGTTCGGCCAGACTCCAGACTCGATCCCGTATGGTCGGTAAACCTATTTTGAGCGCATATTCCACGGCAACCGCCAGGCCAATTTTACCCGCAAAAAAACATTCCCAGTTTTCAAAACGCTTTGTATCCGCTCTGAGTTCAAAGCTTTCATGATCGATCCAATTGGCAGAATGTAGATCTACGAAGGGCGGGTCCAAGTGATTTAAAACTGAATTCCTTATATACAGAAATCCGGTGCCTCGTGGGCCGCGAAGGTACTTTCGCCCTGTACCGGTCAGTATGCTGCAGCCAATGGCGTCGACATCCAGTGGCATTTGACCTACGGATTGGCAGGCATCCAATAGGTAAAGGATATGGTATTTTTTAGCGATTTTACCCACTTCAGCGGCTGGGTTAACCAGCCCCCCCTGGGTGGGGATATGTGAAATGCTAATCAGTTTTACATCTGTATCGATGGTATCTTCGAGTTGCTGCACACAGATCTGGCCTGAGTCATCGTTACCAATCACCTCTATCTGCACATCAAACCGGCGGGCAACCTGCAGGTAGGCCATGTAATTGCTGGCGTATTCAGCTTGGGAGGTGATTATCCGGTCTCCCGGGCTGAAAGGAATAGCGTAAAAAGCCATATCCCAGGCCCGGGTTGCATTTTCAGCATAGGCAATCTCCTCGGGTTGGGCATTGAGCAAGGTAGCCAATGCAGTGTAGAAATAATCAAGTTTATCCTGGGCCCTTGCTTTTGCTTCATAACCCCCGATTTTGTATTCAAGCTGAAGATGAGAAGTGACCGCGTCATAGACAGGTGCAGGCTGGAGTGCTGCTCCAGCGTTATTGAAGTGCAGGACTTCAGAACAACCAGGGGTATCTTCTCGCAATAGGTTTATTTGTCTGTTATCCATTTTTCGCTCTCTGCAGGCTATCGTCGGTAAATGCTTACCTTACCAGGGGACCGGCACGTCGGTGGTGTGAAGTCGGCTTTGGCAGGGCCTGAGGCCCGGTAATTGTGATCGTATACCGGTGGTCTTCAATTCAGGCTATATCCTGTTGGTTGCTGGCCTCGGTGACTTCGACCAAGGTGTCATTAAAGCAGGCGCCTTCAGCCAGGTCCGCTTTTGAAGTCGGCGCTAGTGCAGATACGGTCTGCTGGTTTGGCGTGGTTTTAAACCAGGCGCCTTTGCTGGAGTAGACACAACCCGGTCGAACCGCATCCGTGACTTTCAAAGGCAGGAACACTTCACCGAGGTCATTAGCCACCTTCACCATCGAACCCGCGGTTAGGTTGCGGGTTTTTGCATCCAATGGATGCATTTCCAGAACTGGGCTGGTGTCGCAATCTTTGACACTGCCAAAAGTTGAAGTGATGCGCTTGTCAGAAGAGGGTGAAATGAGATGGAGAGGAAAGTCGGCATCCAGGGGCACATATCGAGGCAAGGGCAGGTTGTATTCTTGTTCCAGGTCCTGTGAGACCAGTTCGACTTTTCCGCTGGGAGTATCAGGAAAAATGTTATTGAAAAGGACGGGTTCCGCATTGTTATCAACGTCTCCGGGACTGGTGCTGACCGTCATTTTTAAAGCGAGATCGGTGGGCAAACGGCAAGGTTCATATCCCTGCATGCGTTGGTCATCTGCATCCAGCGCTTCGTTCATCATCTCTTTGTCTGTCGATTTAAAACAGGCGTCATCAAAACCAAATGCATCCGCCAGACGCCTGAAAATCTCTGTATTGGGCAGGCTTTCACCCACCGGAGGAATGACGGCTTCGGCTCGTTGCAGATACTGGTGACCGTAGGAGGCGAAAATATCATCATGTTCAAAATGTGAGCAGGCTGGCAAGACTATATCGGCATATTTCATGGAATCGGTCATAACGATATCGATTCCAACAGTA
>Ga0206678_10003177_pt1 | contig 10314 bp, 2 predicted proteins | sample M180m12015metaG_FD_155453 | JGI IMG/M metagenome (GOLD analysis project Ga0206678, IMG submission 155453) | Ammonia-oxidizing marine archaeal communities from Monterey Bay, California, United States - M1 80m 12015 | ecosystem: Environmental > Aquatic > Marine > Intertidal zone | place: USA...
ATCCTACTCCTCTAGTAAGTTTTAATGCTTCTAATACTATAGGATGCGGACCATTAACTGTAAACTTTACAAATACTTCTGATCCATATAACTCAGAAGATACTACAACTATGAACTTCTCTTGGTATATAGATGGAGTCTTACAAATTGGAACTACAAACTTTAATCACATATTCCCTAATATTCCTGAAGATACTATTTGCTACACTGTAGTATTAGTAGGAGAAACACAACATGGATGTATAAGTTCTGACACAACAATTATTTGTGTATATCCAGATCCTATTGCTGAACTTAATTTAGATAGTTTAAATTGTTTCTGTGCTCCACTAGAAATTAGCACCCTAGGTATTACAGCTCTTGATTATCCTGGAGCAAATATTGGTATTAACTGGACCGTAGTTAATTCAAGTGGAAATGGTGTTGCTTGGGGAACTGGACTGATCTGCCCTGCATGGAGCATTGTAGATCAAAATGATTATGTATGGGTATATATAGATGCTTATAATGATTGTGATACCGTACAAGATAGTATCTACATATGTACTATTGAAGATCCTGTAGCTGCATTTACACTAGATACTTTACAAGGATGTCATCCTCTAACTGTATATACAGATACTACAGGAACTACTCAAAATGCTGGCTATACATGGAATGTATATAATCAATCTGGAACTATAGTACAAACATACAGTACACATCAAAATAGTATTACAATAACTAATACATCAAATACCACAGACAGTACATACACCATTGAACTTATCGTAGGAGATCCGGCAACAGGATGTGATAGTATACTCACTTCTGATACTATTACTGTATTCCATAACCCAAATGCAGGATTCATATTAAGTGATATTGCATTATGTGCCCCAGATATAATAACAGTTACAGATACTTCAATTACTGGAGATGTTTTATCCTATGTGTGGACAACAGTTAATACAACCCCTGCTATTACAGATCCAAATGCAGCTACAACTGATATTACTTTTCCAGATAATATCTCTGGAACATCAGATTTTTATGATATTAATCTACTAGTAACTGATACTAGAGGATGTATAGATACGGCAACATACAATGTGGAACTATATACAAGACCTATATCAAGTTTTAATATTGATTCTGTATCATGTGGACCAGACACACTTAGTACGACTAATAATACATTATATGCAACATCTTATAATTGGAGTAGTACACCTGCCGTCCCAATTATAAATCCAACAGATTTTGCTCCAAATATCATATTCCCAGAGAATACTACCAACACAGCTATTATATATACTATTACATTAATAGCTACTACAAATAATGGATGTGCAGATACTACCACAGAACTAGTTACTATCTATCCTACTCCTCTAGTAAGTTTTAATGCTTCTAATACTATAGGATGCGGACCATTAACTGTAAACTTTACAAATACTTCTGATCCATATAACTCAGAAGATACTACAACTATGAACTTCTCTTGGTATATAGATGGAGTCTTACAAATTGGAACTACAAACTTTAATCACATATTCCCTAATATTCCTGAAGATACTATTTGCTACACTGTAGTATTAGTAGGAGAAACACAACATGGATGTATAAGTTCTGACACAACAATTATTTGTGTATATCCAGATCCTATTGCTGAACTTAATTTAGATAGTTTAAATTGTTTCTGTGCTCCACTAGAAATTAGCACCCTAGGTATTACAGCTCTTGATTATCCTGGAGCAAATATTGGTATTAACTGGACCGTAGTTAATTCAAGTGGAAATGGTGTTGCTTGGGGAACTGGACTGATCTGCCCTGCATGGAGCATTGTAGATCAAAATGATTATGTATGGGTATATATAGATGCTTATAATGATTGTGATACCGTACAAGATAGTATCTACATATGTACTATTGAAGATCCTGTAGCTGCATTTACACTAGATACTTTACAAGGATGTCATCCTCTAACTGTATATACAGATACTACAGGAACTACTCAAAATGCTGGCTATACATGGAATGTATATAATCAATCTGGAACTATAGTACAAACATACAGTACACATCAAAATAGTATTACAATAACTAATACATCAAATACCACAGACAGTACATACACCATTGAACTTATCGTAGGAGATCCAGTAACAGGATGTGATAGTATACTCACTTCTGATACTATTACTGTATTTCCAATACCTACAGCTGGTATTACTACTCAAAATGTATGCGATAGTATAGAAGCAAATTTCTTTGATAACTCAGATTCTGCAAATGTACCTATCACCTCTTGGTTATGGGACTTTGGAGATCCTGTCCCATTATCAGATACATCTGATCTTCCAGATCCAAATCCATATATTTATACAACATGGGGGAATTTCAATATTACGCTAACAATAACAGATCAAAATGGATGTCAAGATACAGGTACAGCTATTATTACCATATGGCCTAATCCCATTGCAAACTTTGATACTATATACAGTTGCTACCCTGATTCTTTATGTGCTGATTCAATAATAACCTTGAACAATACATCAACATTACATCCTTTCGGAGGGAATATTGCATGGGAATCATGGTACATTAATGATACTTATGAGGATTCGAATGCATATACCATCCCGTTTAGTACATCATTCTCTGCAGGATTATATATTATAGATCATTTTGTTTACTCAGATAATGGATGTGTAGATTCTATATCAAACACTATACAAGTTGTTGATATTCCAATTGCATCCTTCACATTAATTGAAGATTCATTTTGTGTAAATGCCCCAACTTTATTTATCGACACTAATTCTAGTTCAGGTTATATATTAGATTACCACTGGTTTATTGTAGACAGTGATAATGTTACTATTTGGTACGATTCATTAAATACTAATAGTATTCCAGTATTTCCAACACTACCTACATCTATAACAACTGAAACATATTATATTAATTTAAATGTAAGTAATTGTTGTGGAGATTCAACCTATACTGACTCTATTGTGATTACTCCATTACCTAGTATAAGTTTTTATACCGAGCCTTTTGATTGCGGTCCTAATGCTCAATTAATGACAGGAACACCACTAGTAATGAATTGGGATGGAAATGGATTTAATAACCCAGAATATACAGATTCAATAACAATCTATTGGGGAGATGGTACTGACACAACATTATATCCATACCCAGATACAACAAATGGAGCTATCTGGTGGACAAACCCAAGCCATATTTACTCTGTTTTAGGAATAGATACTATTTGTGTGGTCGGTTACAACTATTGTGGAATTGACTCAGTTTGCTGTATAATTGAAATAGTACCATCAGATATATTCTCTCAATTTGAAGTTCTTGACCCGAATACAAATTGTCAAGATTCTTGTATCTATTTCAGAGAAACTTCAAATAATTATAATTACAACACCTCTATAGTAAATTGGTGGTTTAATTGGGATCCATCATTACCTTTACCATTAAACCAACCTGATTTGAGTATACCTTTTGTTCCTAATGATACTATTTCTCATTGTTATGATTCTGCTGGTGTTTATATGGTACTACATCAAATAATTGGAGACTCAACAACTGGGGCTCCTGCTGACACATCATTTAATCAGATGGACACAGTATATGTATATCCATTACCAGATATACAAATAGATAACTGTCAGCCAATGTGTAATTTAGATACATTAATTATAGATAATAATACCACAATTAATAATTCTATACCAGGCATGGTAGCTCAAGCAATAACCAGCCATTGGTGGTATATTAATAACACTCTAGTAGTTGGTGCACCTTGGGACTTGATATTTACGCCAACTTTACCAGGTAGTTATTGGATAAAACTAGGAGTAGAATCTAGTTTAGGTTGTTATTCTGAAGATTCCTGTTTAATAACAGTTTACGATTTACCAATTGCAGACTTCTATGTTGTGCCAGATACAATATGTTTAGGTGATACAACAATCTTTAGAGATAACTCAATTGATGGTAGTTGGCCTGTCAATACATGGATCTGGGATTATGGTGATAGCCCTACAAATATTGATACAATAACAACTTATGTTGATGCAACAAATTCTTATTACTACTCAGGAAATTATATTGTTGGATTAACAGTTATTGATAATTTTGGTTGTTCTAATACTTTTGAAGATACTATAAATATCTCTCCAAATATTAACGCTTTTTTTACTTCTATTACAACTGTATGTGAAGGAGAACCTACATTTATTGATGGAACAGGAAGTTCAAGTACAACAGATCGTTGGTATTGGGATTTTGATTTAGATAGCATCCCTAATGATTCTGGAAATACTGTCTCTTATGTTTTTCCAAATGCTGGATGGAATGTCATAACATTAACAACATGGAATATTCTAACTACTGATACATGTATTGGATACATGACTGACTCTGTTTATGTATATGCAAATCCTGAGGTAGAGTTTATTGCCGACACAGCATGTTTTGGAGAAGAAACTAACTTTATTAATCTAACAGTAAATAGTATTGATGCTGATAGTATGTCTTATTTATGGGAATTTTATGACACAATAAGTGGTGTTCCAAATATCATTACTAATTCTATGTACGAACCATTATATGAGTTTATTGCCCCTCCAGGTGGTTGGTTTACAGTAAGTCTAACAATGACAGACACAAACCTATGTCATAGAACATATACAGATAGTGTTCTAGTTGCTGAAATACCTACAGCAATTGTATCAGATACTTCTATTTGTAACTTAGGTACTATCTGCTTGGCTGGGATTCATACTTCAGAATCGGGAACATTCTCCATTACTCAATGGCAATGGTCATCACCAACTGGTTCGTTTACTCCAGGTGGAGATACATTAGAATTCCCATGTATTACTTTTAATAATTTTGGAAATAATCAAATAATTACGTTAGAAGTAACAGATAGTATCGGCTGTACAGATATTACATCTTCATTTATTGATGTTTACCAAAACCCAATAGCTGATTTTTATATTGATACTTTATTATATAAATTATGTAGTAATGATTCTGTTCGAATATTGGATAACTCTCAGACACCTTCAGGTGCTGTAATAAATTCATGGGATTGGGATTTTGATTTTAACGCTAGTCCTCCGACTTCTACAGTTGAAGACAACACAATACTATATTCCAATACATCAGGTGATCAAGATATTTTACTGATAATTACTGATGTAAATGGTTGCACAGATTTAATAGATTCAACTATTTATTTGAACACACCTCCTAGAGCATATTTTACTGCAACTAATGTTTGTGCAAATGAAAATGTCTTATTAACCGATACTTCTGTTGCTTCAAGTGACGCAGGTATTGAGAGCACTAATTGGATTTATGTAGATGGTGGGATAAATATTCCCTCAATAGATTCTTTCTATCTTTATCAAAATATTAATGAATTTGAAGGAGCAATTGTTGAGGCTATTATTATCGTTTCTGATTCAAATAATTGTATTGATTCAGATACAGTATCTACTATTGAAATCCATCCAATTCCGGACATTGTTTTTTCAACTGATCCTATCTGTGAAAATGAAATCTTACAATTTTATGATGCTTCAACTTTTGGCAGTAATAATAACTTCCCTTTAGATCAAATGGTAGTATATAACTGGTTATTTAACAATAACTCAAGTACAGAAAGTCATATACAACCACCTAATTGTTATGAAATAGTAACAGAAAATATCTATCCAGCTGGAACGTATCCTGTTAGTCTCGAAATTCTAACAAGTTTCTATAGTATGTCTACTCAATCTTATTGTTCAAATTATTTAGAAGCAACTGTAAAGGTTATTGATCTTCCTGAATATACTGCAAACCCTATTCTTGATAGGAATCCTCCTTGCGGACCATCAATTAATCTTAATTTCTCATCAACACAGAGTAATGTGAGTTACTTTGATTATAGCTTTAATTCACCTATTATATATAGTACAAATAGTGCTCTAGATTTCGATATACCACTACCAAATCCTTATAATTACTCATTAAGTATTTATTTAGAAAATGCCCAAGAAAAAACTTGTAAACTTTATGATACTCTTTGGATCCCAACATATCCTAATCCTGTAGCTGCATTTACTTATAACGGAAACTTATGTGAGAATGAGCCTATATGTTTCTTTAATGAAAGTTATATTGCAGACACAGCAGGAAATACATATCTAAACTCTTTATTATTAGATAATGACCCAACTAATGATAGTCTATATATAAACTCTTATAGCTGGAATTTTGGAAATGGTTCTCCTATATCAGCAGATTTTGAACCTTGTATTGATTATGATGCGATTAATGGCCAATCATACACCTATTTCCCAGAATTAATTATTACTACTAATAATAACTGTACAGACACTATTGAAAGTAGTGGAATCCCAATATCTCCTGCTCCAATAGCTCGAATTATCCCAAATCCACCAAACAATACAGGAATTAATGCTGGAGAATTCTATTTTGATGGGACAAGTTCTAGTACTTCAGATGGGTCTAATCTGTCTTATAATGCCTATAATTTTACATGGATTACTGCAGGGGACTCAATACGAAACCGCCCTCCAACTCCAGATTATATTACTTATCAATATCAACAAGGAAGCACTTATTATGACATTTATTTACTTATTCAAGATGATATTAATGGTTGTTCTTCCCTAGATAGTGCAGAACTATTTGTTGATTACTTTAAAGGCTTGTATGTTCCAAATGCATTAGCTCCTAATGGAAACTCAGGAGAACCTGCATATTTCTTACCTAAAGGGAAGTCATTAAAAGCATATCATCTGCAGATATTTGACACTTGGGGAAATATGGTATGGGAAACTTCAGTAATTTCTGTACCAGATGGCAAACCAATTTACCCATGGCTAGGAAATACTTTAGATAACAAACCTTTACCACAAGGCACTTATATTTGGAAAATATACGCAAGATTTACAGATGGTACCGTATGGCCAGGTATTAATGGGGAGACTACTGGACCAATATATTTAATAAGATAATATGAGAAATAAAATACTTATATTGTTTCTATTAATTTCTTTTAACTCAAAAGGACAAGATGTTTCATTTTCACAATTTGATCTAAACATGTTATACATGAATCCTGCACTCGCAGGATATGAACAGAACTTCAGGATTCTTACTACAAGAAGAAATCAGTGGGTTGGAATTAGTGAGGCTTTTAATTCCAATGTTATTGAATTTAACCTTACTTCAAATCTTAAAAAAAGAAGGATCTCAGGTGGAGAAATAAATTGGACAGGTGGGATTTATTTTATTGAAGATAGAGCAAATACTGTATTTAAATCTTATGAAATAGGAATAGTACCATGGACATTTCATTTTCAGCTACCCAAAAGCATTTATATAAGTATGGGACTTCAAAACACATTACACTTTAATACTTTAGATTGGAATCAACTTGTATTTTCTGACCAAATTAATGATTTCAACAATACAGTTAAACCAGTTAGTTCATCTAATGCTGCTTTACCTGCATTCTATAATCAAAGTTCATACCTTGACCCTTCATTTGGTTTTATTCTTACAAAGCATTCGGTATTAAATAAAAAATCAAATAATACTTCATTTATAGGTTTCGCTTGGCATCACTTATATCCTCCAATGCAATCATTTTATAATGACCAAGGAGAAGCAACTACAATCCCACAAAAATTTACTATTCATGGTCAATTTATTGGTTCTTTTAATGATGTTGTTACTGAGTCATTCAATTTCTGGAAAGTTTCATACAAACACACTTTACAAGGAAGCAACTCTGTACAAAAAGATGATATTGGTTTATCACTTTCACTTGCAAATAATATTCAACTAGAAGGAGGAGTTTTCTATAGGATGTCTCGTCAAATAAAAGAAGGAGAAAATAAAGTATCTTTAATGAGTGAATCAATCATACCGCTTATTAGAATAAGAATGGGAATTGGGAATAACATGGGAATGGAATTATCGTACAGCTATGATTATAATATATCTAATTTAAACAATATTAATGCAGTTGCAACAAATGAAATCTCTTTGAATCTTTATTATTTCAGCAGCAATCCATCAATGTGCCCTGCTCAAGGAAAATGGGGGAACAATAGGAAATGGCAAAATGTTATGCTTAACCGAAAAGGATATGGCATGAAACATAAAAAGAATAGATGGATTTGGTAATTAGTTAATTATTCTAGTTCCAAACAAAAAGTATTTCCTCCAATAATATGGGTCATTTATTTTACTAATCATAACTCCTTTACTTGAAGATGTATGAATAAATTCTCCATCACCTATACATATCCCAGCATGAGTTACTAGCTTTGAAGTTCTGTATGTATTTGTAAAAAACACTAAATCCCCTGCTTTAATATCATTAGTATTTAAAATTACACTTCCGTATCGAGCAAAATCCTGTGCAGTTCTTGGTATATCAGTAATTCCATTTGCTTGGAATGAAACATATAATAATCCTGAACAATCTATACCACTATGCGACAGCCCTCCCATAACATGTCTAGTGCCTTTATATGTTTTAGCTTCTTTTATCACTCTTTGCATATCAGAATAAGTTACTTTTAAATTCTTCTCTATTCCACCTTGTTTAAAAGAACTAAACTTAGAATTTAATACAGCATCCTTTTTCAAGTAATCCTCTAATTCGTTTAATTGGGAGTTGACAGAAGGAACTTCTTTCTTAAGATTTATTGTTGGGGACAAATCAAAAACAACTTCCTCATCTTTTTCAGATTCAGTAAGCGCATTATCCAATGCAATTATCTGCTCCTTTAAAGAGTTATTTTCTTGTTTTAACAATTCATTCTCCTTTGTTAGTTCTAATAATTCAACTTTTGCTAATTTACCTGAACTACCACAAGAAACCATAAGTACAGAAATTAAGGAAACGATTACTATTTTACTTTTATTCATTTGTTAAGATAATTAATTCAACTCTTCTATTCATTTCCCTGCCTTCTTCAGTATTATTAGGAGCAATAGGATCAGTTTCTCCTTTCCAGAAAATTCGGATTCTTGATTTCGCAACCCCTTTATTAACTAAATAGCCCTGTACTCTAGTAACTCGATTTTTTGATAATTCCATATTAAAATCATACGTATCTTGAGAGTCCGTATGTCCAATCATATATATATTTAGAACCTTTTTATCTGATAAATAAGCAGAAACTTCATCTAAAACTAACTTTGAAGGATTTGTTAATCTATATATATTTGATTCAAACTTAACCTCTTTAAAAGCTTGCTGTAAATCAGAGGTGTTGTCTATGGTTATATATACAGTATCGACATTTGATGCTCCTTTAGGACATCCTCTGTTAATAGCAGGACCTCTTTCTGTTGGACATTCATCATATGCATCTTGCACACCATCTCCATCAGTATCAGGGCAGCCTTTAAATCTTGGTAACCCAGGTACTTCAGGACAATCATCATTTTTATCAGCTACCCCATCACTATCTTTATCAGGACAACCATTATTAATTCTTAATCCAAACTCTTCAGGACATTCATCTTCACTATCTTTAATGCCATCTTTATCCTTATCAGGACAACCTTTTAAAGCTAATAATCCAGGTATTGTAGGGCAATCATCAAACTCGTCCAAAACCCCATCTTTATCCCTATCTCTCTGTTTAGTTTTAAACTTATATGAATATAGTAATCCATGAGTACCAGCAGAAGGTATTCTCATTGTTGAAGTAGTAATATCATAACTATAACCAAAACTAGACTGACCATAATCAACTCCAAAAAGAGCAACAACTGCATCACTTGTTCTGTAAGAAATTCCTGTCCACAAAAAATCATTATAAACACCCCTTATATTTAAATCAAGTTGAATTGGCAATGCTCCTACTTTCTTAACCATAAAAGAAGGAATAATCTTATTGTTGTTTTTAAGATTAACTTTTGCACCTCCATTTAAATAATAATGATTCTCAAGCCTGTTATCATCTTTATTCTCACTTATATTCAAGGAGCTTCCTAAAATATTCGGGACTGATAATCCAATAAAATAATCAGAATTAAAAAAGTAAGCTCCTAAATTAACAGATGTTCCATTAGCTTTATTTATTCCACCATATAAAGCAGGGTCGAAAATCCCATCATCTTCTAAAGTGATTTGAGAATTATCAATCTTATATTGCATAAATGTACCTGAAGCACCTAAGGAAAGCTTATTCTCCTCTTGTAATTTTATGGAATAAGAAGCCGATAAAGTAGCACTCAAATTTGAAATAGGTCCAGTAACATCAT
>Ga0206678_10003178_pt1 | contig 10313 bp, 10 predicted proteins | sample M180m12015metaG_FD_155453 | JGI IMG/M metagenome (GOLD analysis project Ga0206678, IMG submission 155453) | Ammonia-oxidizing marine archaeal communities from Monterey Bay, California, United States - M1 80m 12015 | ecosystem: Environmental > Aquatic > Marine > Intertidal zone | place: USA...
TAAACCTGCAGATTTTCTGAGTGCTTCAAGGTTATTTTGAAGATTTTTGTGGTGTTTACCCAATTTTATTTTTCTTCAAAATTTTCAACTGCTTTTGTAATTTCAACACTGTCATTGGGGTATAGATATCCAGCAACTATTGAACCAATACCAATTGCAGCAACCAAAAGACCAACACCCCTTAGAATGTCTATAGATGAAAATATTCCAAAGAGAGACAAACCAAGACCAACAAATAAAGTCATTACTCCACTTCTTCTGTAATCTATGGGTTTTTTCTTTTCTTGTAAGTCTTCCAGTAAGTCTTTAATTTCAGATGGATCTTGAATGTTTTTAGAGATCTCAATCATTGCGTTATATTTATCTTTGTCCATTTTTGAACGAAAAAAGAATATAACGAATATTAATAATACTGGCATCAATATCGCAACATAACCCAGACCTTCCATAATTACTCCTTGTTTATATGTGTGATAGACATCACGCCATGAAATGTAACGCAAACTTACCATTACACTAAAGGGAAGTAAAGGTTACATTGTCTTTTTTAATACCATCCTCGACACCTCTTGTTTTGTAAAAGGAATGTCTTTACGATAATGAGAATGAAGTTGGTTAGTAGTAATTATTACGGTGAATGTGAGCCCCCCCCTGTTGATCCTATTCAGTGATAGTGGAGTAAGCTAATTTTCGGGAAGCTAATAAAATGACTATTAATTCGTTTTTGCGCGGCATTGGTCACTTCTGCATTTGGATAACCCCGCTACAAATTTTCTTCTTCGCGTGGGGTGTCTGGATAACCATCGCTACTGACTACACTATCGGCACTCTCAGCATTCTTGAGTTCTACGCCAATTACTTTGCATTCATCATGCCCATTATCGACTGGTTGTATACTTGGTTTTGGAATGCGTACCTAGATTTGATTTTTAGCTTTCCGCTAATAATTGTAGTTTCTCTAAAAGGGACATTTAGCACTTGGTTTGGTTTTTGGATTCTAAAGAAGGTGAAGAAAGAGGGTGTTGCTTACTGATCCCAAAGTTTGAAAGGCTGCTTCTCAGTCAGAGTCCGGCGTCCGCAGCGATTTCTGACTCTTCTTTAAGCGTTTTAAATGATCTTTCAATAATGGCTTTCGATGCAGAGCTACACCCGTAGCCAAAACATCAATGACTACTAGATGAGCGATTCGGGAAGATACCGGCGCAAACGCTTGATGGTCTTCCTTCATGTTGACGTAAATTGGGATACTACATTGCTGACTCAGTGGGGTGTTCATTGGCGCTAGACCGATTACTGTGGCGCCGGCTTCACGTGCTAGTCGAACACTTTGGAGTAAAGCACGAGACTGTCCCGATTGAGATATTGCTACCACGACATCTTCACTGCCCAATGATATTGCAGACATATGCTGAATATGGGGGTCAGTGTAAGCTGAAGTTGAGAGCTGTAGCCGAAAAAATTTATGTTGAGCATCAGCAGCGACAGAACCTGATGCCCCAAAACCATAAAATTCCACTCTCCTGGCTTTACTAATAGTATTTATAGCTTGTTCCATCACCGAAGGATCTAACTCATCGCGAACGGTAATCAAGGAGCCCACCGTTGTGTCAAACACCTTATTCCTCAGATCAGTTACCGTGTCAGTATCGTCGACTGCAAATTGTGTATAAACGCCTCCCAGCCCAAGTTGCTGTGCCAGCTGTAGTTTAAAAGCCTTAAAACCGTTATAGCCGATTGCGCGGCAAAACCTAATTACCGTAGGTTCACTTACCTCAGCACTGGCTGCTAAATCGACAATACGCATGTTTATCACGTCATTGGCATTCTCGAGCACAAAGCTGGCGACCTTTGCTTCAGATTTTCTTAACACCGATTGACTGTCTGCAATCCGGCGTATCAAATTAGGTGATTCCACTTGTGACCTGCTAAATTGTGCTCAGAAATTAACTGCAATCTATGCTACTCAATTTGATAAAGCACCGCACCTACTGTTTTCAACTTACTTCAGGGCTAGCAGCAAACCTATGCAAGAGTTAGAACTTAGTTTTGTCGATTCCATTGCCAAAATCGGCGAAGAAACCTGGAGAGAATTAGTTGGTAAAGAAAATCCATTTACTCGTTATGAGTTCTTGCATGCACTTGAGTACACTGAGTGCACCACTAAAGAAACAGGCTGGCAACCACATCATGTAATTGTAAGAACTTCGGGGAATGGCGCTAACGTCTTAGCCGACCAGAGCGGGATGGAGACTATCAATACAGTTGAAGCGATTGTCCCACTATTTCTAAAAAATAATTCGTGGGGCGAATATGTCTTCGACTGGTCCTGGGCTAATGCTTATAAGAGTCATGGATTCGAGTATTATCCAAAGTTTGTAACAGCGGCACCTTTCACGCCAAGCGTAGGGCAAAGAATCTTCGTAAGGGATAAGAACAGACAAGAAGAATTGTTCAAGTTAATCACTGATAAGATCAAGGAAAAAGCTGAATTCATTGGCGCATCGTCCTGGCATATTCTATTCCCCCAAGAAGACGAGCACCTGCTTCTAAATAAACTTGGCATAGCAGCGAGAGTCGGCAGCCAGTTTCATTGGCAAAATAGAGGCTATGGAAGTTTCGATGATTTTCTCGCCGCGATGAATTCACGTAAGAGAAAATCAATTAGGAAAGAACGAAAGAGTGTCGCTGATCAAGAGGTCTCTTTTCGATGCACTGAAGGGGATGAGATATCGGAACAACAATGGGCAGACTTTTATCTTTTCTATCAGAGCACTTATGCTATGCGAGGAATGCAGGGCTATCTAAAACAAACTTTTTTTAAGGCTGTAGCTGAATCAATGCCTGAACAATTAATGCTTATTAATGCTATGCAAAATCAGCGGGATATAGCAGCTGCCCTGTTTTTTAAGAATTCGGAAACCCTGTTTGGCAGATATTGGGGTAGCGCCCAAGACTATCACTTCCTTCATTTTGAAACTTGCTACTACCAGGGTCAGGAATACGCAATTAGAGAGAAGCTTAAATCCTTCGACTCAGGAGCCCAGGGCGAACACAAGATTCAGCGGGGATTCGAGCCAATTCTTACGTATTCGAATCATTGGTTATCTCACCAAGGCTTTAGGGGTGCGATAGCAAATTTTCTCGATGAAGAAAAACCGCATATTCTTCAGTACAAAGACAGCGCTCGAGAATTGCTGCCGTTCAAGAAAGAATAGCTTAAACAAAGTATCGATAGCTGCAAATAGGAAAGTTCACACTATTCATATCGTCTTGCATATTACAGCCCCTTTGCTAATAGCGCTGGCGCTCTATAAGACAAAGTGGCTAAGTAGTTACGGCATATTGCTATTAGGGTTGCTTATAGACCTAGATCACCTGTTGGCAAATCCGCTTTATGACTCATCCCGGTGTAGCATAGGATTCCATCCTCTGCACACATTACTACCGGTGATTATCTATTTGCTGTTGTTGATTCCGGTTAAAACTCGCGTGTTCGGAATTGGGCTTAATCTACATATTGCTCTCGATCTAGCGGACTGCTTTATGAACACTGATAATCTTTGCTATATTGAGTAGAGTAATAGCAAGTATGAGCTATTTTTTTAATTGAATAATTCCAGAGCAAAATCGACTAAGGGGGAAAATGGCCAAGAAAGTATTAGTAAGAGCACTTTTGTCAATATGTGGTTTTCTTTTCGTAGTTCTTATTTCGTTACGCACATTAGGATACGAACCACAAGACACCAACCCCGGCCTCTGGATTAGCGGAAACATCGTAAGTGAGTCGGTTGTTGATTGGTCATTCACAAATGAAATTGATGAAATATTTGTCGAAACTCGAACGCCTTACTTAGTTCCACATTCCATTACTACCTACTGTGGAGTTTATGAAGGACAGTTTTATCTTTTTTCGGCCTACTATGGTGGGGGAGAATTTCCAAGTGCGCGGCGCTGGAATCAGAATGTTATGAGAGACCCCCGGGTGAGGTTGAAAATTGGTGAGGAAATTTTCCAGCAGAATTTGAGCTTTGTTAGCAATGAGTCAGAAAAAGGACCTATTCATAAGGCTTTTGTGGAAAAATATTCAAATTGGCAGAGCCCAGGGGTCGAAAACGTGCACATATTCTTAGTAGAGCCAAGATTGCAATGAGACGGAAGGATATCAATACTTATTCTAGGCGCTAGGAAAATCAACTAAATCATTACTCGGATTTGGTCCATACCAGCATTTGATTATTGGCGGGCATAGCATTGTCTTCGATTAACTGTAGACTATTTGTTTTTGCAATCGTGTTAATCCACTCGAAGTCTCTTATACCACTCATTGGATCCTTGTCTTTTAGCCATTGGTCAAAGAGGGCATTACTTTTAGAGGTAAAGCTACCGCTATATTTAAATGGACCATAAACTAAAAGAAGCCCAGAGGCCCGCAGATGTCTAGCGATGCCTTGGAAAAAGTTTTCCACTGAACTCGCGGACATGATGTGTAAGCTATTTGCAGTAAATATACTATCGAACTTTCTAGTTTTTACATTTTCATCTGTTTCATCTTTTAGCTTCCAATCAGCTTGATTTACATCGAGCGTAGTTGCTCGTGGCAGATTTGAAAGATTGGTCTGTAGAATCCGCAAATTTAGTAAGTCTACATTGCTTGTAATGTCTGTAGATTGCCAGTGAATAGTTTTAAAAATATCTGAGAAAAAGGCAGCGTGTTGACCAGTGCCTCCGCCTATCTCTAAGAGCGTGCTTGAATCTTTAAGGTGTTGTTTAAAAACTTTTAGAATGGCTATCTTATTGTTTTCGCTAGATTGACTATAAGGCAGAGAATTATTGAATTTCATTTTGATGTATATGCAATTCTAACCAGGGCAGAGTTAATCTTTTTTTCGAAGGAATACCAATTCTGATTTGGTAGATTCCTCTTCACAGTATCGGTAGCCTTCTCCATCAAAGTGTTTCAAATTACTTGGCGAGGTAATCCTATTTTTCACAATGTAACTTACCATTAGCCCTCGTGCTTTTTTAGCGAAGAAACTTACAATTTTGTATTTGCCATTGGAGTAATCTTTAAACACGGGTGTGATGATTTCCGCATCAAGTACATCCGTTTGTATTGCACTGAAGTACTCATTTGATGCCAAGTTAATCAACACCTTGCGGTTTTGCTTTGAGAATTCACTATTCAACTTTTCCGAAAGCTTCGACCCCCAAAATTCATACAAGTTTTTCCCGCGGGCATTTTTGAGCGGAGTGCCCATCTCTAGCCGATATGCTTGCATTAAGTCTAATGGCCTTAATAGACCATAGAGCCCCGATAGAATTCTCAGGTGCTTCTGAGCGAAATTTAGATCATGTCCACTATAATTTTCTGCTTGAATGCCTAAGTAGACATCACCACGAAATGCGTAAATAGATTGTCGAGAATTCTTCAGTGTAAAAGGAGTTTGCCAACTAGTATTACGAACAAAGTTTAGTTCTGCTAAATCACTACTGATATGTTGCAGTTCTACCAGTTGATCTGGCTCGAAATTTTTAATTTTCTCATTGAGAATTTTCGCATCATCTAAGAACTCTGGTTCCGTGAACTTTCGCGATAATCCTTTAGATTCATAATCTAGAGATTTTGCAGGGGATACTACAATTAACATACATTAACCTATTTCTTTACAAGTTATTGATTATCAACACAATTATAGATAAAAAGTCTATTATTCATCGATATCGAGCCACCATCCTATTGGTGTCGCGCCGTCCTCGGGATCGTAGACATTGCCATAGTACCAAACAGCATAAGGATAATCCTCAAGGGCATCATTCAGCGTATCTTCAATCTCTGGAAATCCAATCGAGTAGTGGATGCTATAGACTAAAGCTCGTTCGTGTTGAAGATCCAGAGTTCCATCAATCTTTTCCAGAGCAGGTGTAAGAAATTCTGCTAACGGATTGATATCTTCCTTGCAGAAAACCCGAATGGATAAATTGCCGCTTCGTTCTTCCAGTTGGTATTCCGCAGTCGCCGAATTGAGGACCTTAACTCTGTCACCAGAAGCTAGATTCCGAGCAAATAAAGGAGAGCGGAGCAACTTAACCAAGGCTTGTTCTTCGTCGATCACAGTAACGCTAAGGCTTTCAAAAATCGGCTCTCCCTCATCATCAATACCTGCGAGGAAGGGTAATTCAGTTTGCGTATCGGGCGGGATCACTAATAACCTTCTAGATGCTGATTAGATTAGCGGGTAAGCTTAATGTCTAGGTTCTTTCCAGCCTAGACAACCAATTAACCAGCTAGCAGTATAAATCGATATGATAGAGCGCTTACAGCGAATTGCTACTTTTTTAGCTCACTTTCGCCTCGGAATTGTAATTCTTAACCTGATGTTTCTAACTCTAGTTCTAACAAGCCTGTTCGAGCTAGAACTAGTCTCGGAATATGAGTTGTTAATGCCTTCTCTGGCCGCGTTTCTGTGGACTCTTATCCTCTATAGTTTTAGCGTGCTCTTTGTTGCTGTGCCAATATTGCCGGGGAAAGGAGCGGGCTTTCGAAAACGCCTTTCGGTTGCTCTCCGTAGGGGGGGAATCTGGATTTTGGCTGTATTGATGCTGGTCCTCTCCTTCGCTCTACTTATTCTCACCTACCAATTACTTAGAACCTGGTTTATGAACTAGCTTAGTTGGTTCATCGTTGTGCAATAATACTGCTCCCTTGCAGTGTGCTAGTAATGGTCAAGATTAATAATTTCAACTTCCGTTTTTTTAGGTGCAGTTACTAAGATGAATAAGATCTGCATATTCATAGATAGAATCAATAATGCCATTGGCTGTATTCGCTCATGACTCAGTTTGCTCATGGTTCTCATGATGGTGTTAATCGTGACCCTACGTTATGTCTTTCAGATGGGCTCAGTGGCGCTGCAAGAATCTATTATCTATTTTTTATGTGAGTACTTTAAGCTTGGCGTAGGACAGTACCAACCACTTGCTACCCACCTCATCAAAATTTACCTGAACCCTGGCATTTGTACCCTGACCTTCGTAGTTTAATACCACACCTTCGCCGAATTTTCCGTGAATCACTCTTTGGCCCAAGGAGATATCGGTTTGTGGAACTTCTGCATTGGCACTCAATCCACTGCTTCTTGCATGACTAGTTTGTCGGTTGACTGTCGATTTGAGACGAATCTCACTAATTAGCTCCTTGGGTATTTCTTTTATGAAGCGAGACGGTCGACATAGGTTTATATCTCCATGGAGCCGGCGTGATTCCGCATGGCTCATATAAAGCATAGTTTTGGCTCGAGTGATGCCCACGTAACAGAGCCGACGTTCTTCTTCGAGTCCGGAGAGATTATCCATAGACATCTTGTGAGGGAAAAGCCCTTCTTCTAGACCTGCAAGAAAAACTAATTGAAATTCTAAACCTTTGGCCGAGTGCAATGTCATTAACTGGACAGCATCATCACTCTCGTCTGCTTGTGTGTCGCCTGCATCGAGCGCAGCCTTATCTAAGAATGCAGCGAGAAATTTATTCGACTTGAGGTCGAAATCTTCTTCCATATCGACATCATCAAAATTACTCGCAGCAGTGACCAGTTCTTGCAAGTTTTCGATTCTAGCAAGAGCTTTCTCGCCGCCTTCTTTTTCGTGATGCTGAACCAGTCCACTATTTGTGATTACATGTTCCACTTTTTCGTGAAGTTCGAGGTCGTCGCAGGCATGTTGCAATTTGTCGATCAATTCAAGAAATGCAAGAATAGCGTTTGCCGCCCGAGATGTCAGATGTGATTCATTAATAGCCTTACCGCATGCAGTCCATAAAGAGCAGGGTTCCTGCCTGGCTATACCTCGAATGAGATCAATAGTGCGACCACCGATGCCTCTAGTGGGAACATTGACGATTCGTTCAAAAGCAGTATCATCGTTTCGATTAATCAGCAACCTTAAGTAAGCTAGAGCATTTTTTATTTCCAGGCGCTCATAGAATCGATGTCCGCCATAAATTCGATAGGGCATTCCTACTCTTAAAAGAGCTTCTTCTAGTTCTCTCGATTGAGCATTGGAACGATAGAGGATCGCTGAATCAGAACGACGATTACCTGAATTAAACCAATCTTGGATTCGATCAACAATGAAGCGGGCTTCGTCTTGTTCATTGAATGCTTCATACAATCCGATGGCTTCACCTTCAGCACCATCGGTCCATAGATTTTTTCCAAGTCGGCCTTGGTTGTTTGAAATCAGTTTATTTGCGGCCTGCAAAATTGTCGAGGTGGAGCGGTAGTTCTGTTCTAGCCTGACCGTATCCGCATCTGGGAAATCCACACTGAATTGCTGAATATTTTCAATCTTCGCACCACGCCAACCATAAATAGATTGGTCGTCATCACCGACTACCATCAATTGATTCTCATTACCCGCCAACACTCTCAGCCATGCATATTGAATTGAGTTAGTGTCTTGAAACTCATCGACGAGGATATGACGGAAACGATTTTGATAATGAGATAACACCTGCGGGTTTTTTAACCAAAGCTCGTGAGCCCGTAATAAAATCTCACCAAAATCGATCATGCCACCGCGATCGCAGGCTTCCTCATAGGCACGATACACATCCAACATAGTCTTTGTGTAATCATCATCAAAGTGTTCAATGTTTGCAGCTCGTAAACCTTCATCTTTTTGACCATTGATGTACCATTGGCACTGTTTAGCCGGCCATTTTTCTTCATCAATATGCAAAGAGCGATTAAGCCGCTTAATTAGACGTAATTGATCATCACTGTCGAGAATTTGAAAATCATCGGGCAGACCTGCTTCATGTGAGTGAGAGCGGAGCAGTCTATGAGCAAGGCCGTGAAAAGTGCCCACCCACATACCATTAAATGATTGCCCTAATAACTCTTCAATGCGACCGCGCATCTCTCTCGCAGCCTTATTCGTGAAAGTCACTGCAAGAACCGCGAATGGAGAGACATCTTCTGCCTCCAATAACCATGCAATGCGATGAACTAGCACTCGGGTTTTCCCACTGCCAGCTCCGGCAAGAACCAATAAATTTGGTGCTGGGCTCGCAACCGCATTGCGTTGTTCATCATTAAGAGAATCGAGTATGTGGGAAACATCCATGGCGCGTTATTCTACAAAAAATGTCACTTACATTCGCGAATTTATCGCAGTGAACTAGGAAAAATTCTGCATTCTGCATGATCTCTCTGACTTGAGTTCACTTAACCGAGACTATTTAGTGAAAACATGAGTAATTTGATAAACTACCGCGCCCACCGAAATTGAATTTGAATTTGCTAGGAGATATTTATGTCTGTCAGATCGGACAACGCAGCTTTCAACTGGGAAGACCCTTTTCTATTGGAAGAACAGCTCACAGAAGAAGAACGTCTGGTGAGAGACACAGCAAAGCAATATGCTCAAGAAAAGCTATTACCAAGAGTGCGTGAAGCGTATCGGAACGAGTATTCTGACCCAGAGATTTTCCGTGAAATGGGTGCGTTGGGTCTCCTTGGTTCTACTATAGAAGGCTACGGTTGTGCGGGAGTGAATTATGTTTGCTACGGGCTGGCGGCTCGTGAGATTGAAGCGGTGGATTCGGGCTATCGTTCGATGATGAGCGTGCAGTCTTCTCTCGTAATGCATCCGATCAATGTTTTCGGCAGTGAGGAACAAAAACAAAAGTATTTGCCGAAGTTGGCAACGGGAGAGTTCATCGGATGCTTCGGATTGACTGAACCAGATTATGGCTCCGATCCTGGCGGCATGATTACCCGAGCCAGATCAGTAAACGGGGGCTACAGCATTAGTGGCGCTAAGAATTGGATAAGCAACTCTCCATTTGCCGATGTTTTCATCATTTGGGCGAAGGATGAAGCTGGCGCCATCAAAGGATTCATTCTAGATAAGGGGATGGAAGGCCTCAGCGCCCCTAAAATCGAGGGGAAACTGGCCTTAAGAGCGTCAGTAACAGGCGAAATCGTCATGGACGAAGTCTTTTGTCCAGAAGAGAACAAATTGCCGGGGGCAACCGGGCTTGCTGGACCTTTTAGTTGTTTGAACTCCGCCAGACTTGGTATTTCCTGGGGAGCCTTAGGAGCAGCTGAAACATGTTGGCACACAGCGCGGCAATATACACTTGATCGGAAACAGTTTGGCCGTCCCTTAGCGGCGAATCAGATTATTCAAAAGAAGTTAGCGATCATGCAAACAGATATTTCTTTAGGCTTACAAGGTTGTTTGCAGGCGTGCCGATTACGGGATCAAGGCAAGCTTGCCCCTCCACTAATTTCTCTCCTAAAAAGAAATTC
>Ga0206678_10003181_pt1 | contig 10307 bp, 7 predicted proteins | sample M180m12015metaG_FD_155453 | JGI IMG/M metagenome (GOLD analysis project Ga0206678, IMG submission 155453) | Ammonia-oxidizing marine archaeal communities from Monterey Bay, California, United States - M1 80m 12015 | ecosystem: Environmental > Aquatic > Marine > Intertidal zone | place: USA...
TACCACCTTCTAATGATCTTGCTAAATTCATTTTTGCATTAAAAGCCATTTCGTATTCAGGATTGGATTTTAGAACCAACTCGTAATGTTTTTGAGCTAAAGTATAGTTGTTTGATTCTTGATATAATTGAGCTAAAATGTAATTTAGTCTTACTTTCTTTCTTTTTCTTTTAATCAGTTTTGTGGCGTTATTAAGTTCTTCTATTGCTGTTTGGAAATCCTCTTTTTGTACATAATAGTCTGATGAAATAATTGACAAATCTTTATTTAGTTTGTCTGGGAATCTTTTATTTTTTAACAGCTCTTCAAGTTCTAGTTTTGCTGAGGAAAAGTCTTTTTTTTCAACATGGCTTCTTACCAACCAGAGTCCTGCTTCAAAACGAACGTCATTTTTATTGTACTCATTTTTAATAAAGTTAAAAGTCTTGATGGACTCATCAAAATCTCCTTTATAAAAATACGCTTTTCCAACAAGCATATAATTCTCGTCAATCCATTTGCAATACTCTTTCCCTTTTATTTTCATAGAGTGCCTTTGAATAACTATTGATCCTTTTTTAATAGCCTTGTCCATATATGAATGGATTTTCTTTGCCTTCTTTAAATCACCCGTAGGAAATACAGAGAGTATTGATGTGTAGTCGTCAATATTTCCTAAATGAAGTTTTTTTACCCCTTCTTTTATGCTTTCTTTACCGTTAAAATATCCATTATATTTAGCTGTGGTATTATGATATTGTCGATTTACCCAAGATTTTTTCTTTGTTGAGCACGAAGAAAAAATCAGCAATAAAAACAACAAAACTACTAAGTTAATATGATGTGTGTTTAGCCTCATCCTGCTTTAAAACTGCTTTTAATAAAATTTATTTTATCCCTAATTGTAAAATTCTCGCAAATATGCCTATAATTTTATGATATTTGCAAACATTATGCAAGATAAAGAGCGTTTAAATACTTTCTGGAAAAAACTATTACACAAATACCGTTTTGTAATAATGACTGACGATTCTTTTGAAGAAAGACTGTCGGTAAAATTAAGCCGATTAAATGTTGTTACATTTTCAGGATTTGTTATTTTTACATGTTTCTTTTTGACGGTCTTATTAATTACATCCACTCCTTTAAAAGAATATATTCCTGGAAAATCAAATACACAAGTAAAGAAAGAGTTAATTGAGCTTGCTATTAAGTCAGACTCATTAGAAACAAAATTATATAACAGAGATGTGTATTTACAAAACATAAATAATATTATTACGGGCGGTGAATTAATTACGCCCAGCGCCTCTGAAGCCGTACAACAAACAGATGGTAAAATTTCTTTTGAAAAATCAAAAGAAGATTCTATTTTACGAACTGCTGTTGAATCAGAAGAAAAGGGCTCTATAATTATTAAAAAAAATAATAGCAATGACTTTTTAGTATTCTTCTCTCCGGTCAACGGAATGATTACAGATCGATTCGACAATAAAACTAAGCATTTTGGTATTGATTTGGTTGCAAAAGAAAAAACTAGAATTTCGTCTGTTTTAGAGGGCACTGTTGTAATTAGTACTTGGACGTCTGAAACTGGATATATAATAGGAATTCAACATAAAAACGATTATTTTTCTTTGTATAAACACAATTCAGTATTGTTAAAGTCAGTGGGTGATTTTGTAAATGCAAGTGATCATATTGCAATAATTGGAAATTCTGGGGAGCTTTCTTCAGGGCCTCATTTGCATTTTGAATTATGGCACCAAGGAACTCCTGTTAATCCAGAAAATTATATTTCATTTTAGGATGAGTGTCAAATCAATTTTAAGCCTTCCTTTTGCGAAATATATTGTTTTTAAAAACAATAAATGGAAAAACCATGCCATAAAAACACAACAGAAGTTAATGATAAAATTATTAAATCAAGCACAACACACGGTTTTTGGAAAAGAGCATAAATTTTCAGAAATTAAAAATTACTCTGATTTTAAAAGGAATATTCCTGTCCGAGATTATGAGGGAATAAAAAATTATATTCAAAAAATAATTAATGGTGACGAAAATGTACTTTGGCCTGAGAAGCCTATTTATTTCTCCAAAACTTCTGGAACAACTTCCGGGGCAAAATACATTCCTATTACCAAAGAAAGTCTCCCAAACCATATAACAGCTACGCGTGATGCAATACTAAGCTATATTGCTGAAACCAAAAACACTTCAATTACAGAGGGAAAAATGATTTTCTTGCAGGGGAGTCCTGAGCTTTCAAAAACGAACGGCATTTTAACAGGAAGGCTTTCTGGAATTGTTGCTCATCATGTTCCTGCATATTTAACTAAAAATCGCTTGCCTTCTTTTAAAACTAACTGTATTGATGATTGGGATAAAAAAATAGATGCGGTTGTTGAAGAAACAATTCCGGAAGAAATGACTTTAATTTCTGGTATTCCTCCTTGGGTGCAGATGTATTTTGAAAGGCTAAAAAAGAAAAGCGGGAAGCTAATCAAAGATGTCTTCCCAAAATTTAATCTTTTTATTTATGGCGGGGTTAATTACGAGCCCTACCGTAAAACATTTGAGGGGTTGATTGGGAAAAAAATAGATGCAATTGAGTTATATCCGGCTTCAGAAGGATTTATTGCTTATCAAGATTCTCAAAAAGATAAAGGAATGTTGCTTTGTGTTAATCATGGTATTTTTTATGAGTTTATTCCAACTACTGAATTTTTTAACGAAAATCCTGTTAGAATTTCTTTGGCTGAAGTAAAAATTGGCGTGGATTACATAATCATATTAAACACTAATGCCGGGCTCTGGGGATACAATATTGGCGACACAATAAAGTTTGTGTCGAAAGATCCTTATAGAGTTATTGTAAGTGGAAGGATTAAGCATTTTACCTCGGCATTTGGGGAGCATGTAATCACTGAAGAGGTTGAAAAATCTTTAAAAGAAACCATTGAAAAATTTCATGCTGAAGTAAATGAATTTCATGTTGCGCCACAAGTAACTCCAAAAAATGGGTTGCCATATCATGAGTGGTTAATTGAGTTTGAAAAAGAACCAGAAAATATTAATGAGTTCATGGGTTTTATTGATTCAAACTTACAAAAACACAATTCCTACTATAAGGATTTAATTGAGGGGAGGGTTTTGCGACCCTTAGAGGTTACAATTATTGGAAAAAATGGCTTTAGAGAATATATGAATTCTATTGGAAGGTTAGGGGGGCAAAATAAAGTTCCGAGACTGGCAAATGACAGGAAAATTGCTGATAAATTAAATGCCTTTTAATGAAAAAAAAGAAGCAAATAGCAATTTTAGGGTCTACAGGGTCCATAGGGAAACAAGCTCTAGAGGTTATTTCAGAGCACCCTGACTTATTTGAGGTTGAGGTTTTAACTGCTAATAATAATAGCGCCTTATTAATTGAGCAGTCTAAAAAATTCAAGCCTAATGCTGTTGTTATTTCTAATGAAAAAAAATATAAAGAAGTTGATGAGGCTCTTTTTGATTTAGGTATAAAAGTTTTTGCTGGAGAAAAATCATTGGAGGACGTTGTTGAGGGAGAAAATATTGATCTTGTATTAACAGCGCTTGTTGGTTATTCTGGTTTAAAACCAACAATAAAAGCTATCAAATCTTCAAAAGCGATTGCTCTTGCAAACAAAGAAACATTGGTTGTTGCTGGTGATTTAATCACAAAGCTATGCCAAGAATATGGAACTCAAATTTACCCGGTTGACTCTGAGCATTCGGCTATATTTCAATGTTTAATTGGAGAGGCCTACAGCCCGATTGAAAAAATTTATTTAACTGCCTCTGGAGGCCCGTTTAGGGGTTGGAATAAAAATGAGCTTGCAAATATTAAAAAAGAGCAGGCTTTAAAACATCCCAATTGGGATATGGGCGCAAAAATTACTATTGATAGCGCCTCATTAATGAATAAAGGCCTGGAAGTTATTGAGGCTAAGTGGTTGTTTGATTTAAAAGCAGAGCAAATTGATGTTGTAGTACACCCTCAATCAATTATTCACTCTGCTGTGCAGTTTGAAGATGGATCAATAAAAGCTCAGTTAGGATTACCTGACATGAGGTTGCCAATACAATATGCGTTAGGATTCCCTGAAAGGTTAAAAAATAATTTTACGCGTTTTTCATTTATGGATTATCCAGGCCTCACCTTTGAAAAACCTGACTTAGAAACTTTTAGAAACTTACAGTTAGCTTATAGTGCAATGGAAAAAGGAGGAAACATGCCTTGTATTTTAAATGCGGCAAATGAGATTGCTGTAGCTGGATTTTTACAAGATAAGATTGGGTTTTTAAATATGTCTGATTTAATTGCAGATTGTATGGAAAAAATTACTTTTGTTCCCAATCCTAATTTGGAAGATTATGTAGCTACAAATGAGGCCACAAGAATATTAGCAAACGAATTATTATAGATGGAATTTTTTATTAAGGCATCACAACTCATTATGAGTTTATCAATCCTAGTAATTTTACATGAACTAGGGCATTTTATACCCGCAAAATTATTCAAAACAAGAGTAGAAAAATTCTATCTCTTTTTTGATCCTTGGTTTTCCATTGTAAAAAAGAAAATTGGCGATACCGAATATGGAATCGGCTGGTTACCTCTTGGGGGATATGTTAAAATCTCTGGGATGATTGATGAAAGTATGGATAAAGAGCAATTGGGGAAGCCTGCTGAGCCTTGGGAGTTTAGGGCAAAGCCTGCTTGGCAAAGGCTAATCATAATGCTAGGGGGGGTGGTTGTAAATTTATTGCTAGGTATTTTTATTTACTCCATGACGCTTTATATATATGGAGATAAGTATTTGCCAAATAAAAATTTGACTGATGGGGTGTGGTGTGTAAGTGAAATGGCTACTGAGCTTGGATTTGAAAATGGAGATAAATTCATTGCTGCTGATGGTAAAAAAATCGATCGTTTTTCTGATGTTTTGGAAAAAGTAATTATCTCAAAAAAAATTACTGTTGAAAGGAATGGTGTTAATACCGACATTAATATGCCTATTGATGTAGTTGATAAATTCTTAAATAATGGTAATCAGCCTTTATTTTACCCAAGAATACCGACTATTATAAGTAGTGTAATAGATGGTTCAAATGCTAAGGAGGCTGGATTAAAAAAGAAAGATGTACTGAAGGGGATCAATGGAAATCCTATCTTTTATTATGATGTGTTTAAAGCTGAATTAGCAAACTATAAAGAAGAAGAGGTTACTCTTTTGGTTGAAAGAGGGGGGAAAGAAATTTTAGTTTCTGCAAAGGTTGGTGCAGACGGAAAATTAGGCTTCTGGCCTGCAGGGCTGTCTTTAAAACAACTGGAAGAAATGAGTTTTTATTCTCTTGCTTCATTTAAATATGGGTTTTTTAGCTCCTTTCCTGCTGGCTACAATAAAGCAATTAAAAAATTAAACAGCTATATTGATCAATTTATATTAATCTTAAGCCCAAGCACAGGTGCCTATAAGGGTATGGGTGGTTTTGGTGCTATTGGCTCATTATTTCCGGCCGCTTGGAATTGGGAAATGTTTTGGAATTTAACTGCATTCTTATCTTTAATGCTTGCTTTTATGAATATTCTTCCAATACCCGCTTTAGACGGAGGGCATGTTATGTTTTTGATTTATGAAATAGTTGTTGGGAAAGCTGCTCCTGAAAAAGTAATGGAATATGCTCAAGTTACAGGAATGGTTCTTTTGCTTGGTTTGCTTATATTTGCTAATGGTAATGATATTTTAAGATTATTTTAACTTGTTTGAGTCTCTAACTGCATATCACCTAATTATTATCTTCTCGATAACTATTATTATTTCTTATTTTTTCAATTTATATGCAAAAAAATCAGGAATTCCCGCTGTATTGTTGTTGATTGGACTGGGAATTGTTATCAACTATAGTTTAAAATTATCCGGATTTCCAAAACCTGATTTATTGCCAATCTTAGAGGTGTTGGGTGTTGTTGGTTTAATCCTGATTGTATTAGAGGCTGCTTTGGATTTGCATCTTGTAAAAGAAAAAATAGGATTAATTGTAAACTCCTTTTTGGTGGCTCTTATGGGGTTGGGGGGGACAGCATACTTATCCGCTTTTGCTCTTAATTATTTCATGAGTATTGAGGTGTTGTCTGCTATGCTTTACACTATTCCGTTATCCATATTAAGCTCGGCTATTATCTTGCCAAGTATAGATGATTTAGATGAAGATAAACGCGAGTTCATGATTTACGAAAGCACTTTTTCTGATATTATTGGGATTGTTGGTTTTTATAGTGTTCTTACAATGGCTGGCTCTCAAACTACAGAAAGTGTTTATGGTGAGTTGTTTGGGGGTCTTGCAATAACTGTTATTTTCTCAATTGCTATTTCTTATATTCTTATTTATGTGTTCCAAAACATTAAAAGTCATGTAAAGTTGTTTTTACTCATTGCAATTTTGCTGTTGCTTTATGCTATCGGTAAAATGTTCCATTTATCATCTTTAATTATCATCCTTATTTTTGGAATAATCCTTAATAACTACAAAGTCTTTTTTAAGGGGGGTTTGATGAAGCTGCTTAATGAGGAAAGGGTAGAGGGAGTGCTTGATGATATGAAGGTTATAACTGCCGAAACCGCTTTTGTTGTGCGAACTTTCTTTTTCATTATTTTTGGTTGGTCTGTTTTTTTAGGCTCATTATTAAACTTTAAGGTAATTGGTATTGGCTTGCTTATTTTGGGAATAATTTATTTTGTTCGGGTTGTTGTTTTGTTCATTTTTAACGGAAAAGATATTATCCCTCAGCTTTTTTTAGCGCCAAGAGGATTGATTACAATTCTTTTATTTTTTGCAATTCCTGAAGAGCTGTCTGCTGGGAAAGAATTTCAAGGGGTATTGCTTTTTGTAATCTTAGTAAGTTGTTTTATTATGACAAGGTCTTTAATTTACCAGAAAAAAAAGTTGGCTCAAGCTGATGTTTCTGAGGATGAAGGCTTATTAGATGATGGTTTTGATATTCCCCCCTCAGAAGAAGCTATAGAAGAAAACTAGATGTTCGTTTTTTCATATTCTTTTCTTATTTTTGCTCTCTCATTTTATTAAAAAATTACAATGATTAATATTAAAAAAACATTAGGCATACTAGGAATTAAAAATATAAACTCTGGGGCTTCAACTGGCTTAGATTGTTTTGGTTCAGGAGAGGAAATCCTTTCTTATTCTCCGGTAGACGGACAATTAATTGGAAAGGTTACTGCAGCTACCCAAAAAGATTATGATAAAATTATTGCTTCTGCAAAAATCGCTTTTGCCGAATGGAGACTAAAACCTGCTCCATTAAGAGGAGAAATTGTGCGTCAATATGGAGAGAAATTAAGGAAGTATAAACAGCCACTTGGAGAGCTGGTTTCTTATGAAATGGGTAAATCATTACAAGAAGGGTTGGGTGAGGTGCAAGAAATGATTGATATTTGTGATTTTGCCGTTGGTTTATCTCGGCAATTACATGGGCTTACAATGCACTCTGAACGCCCTGGGCACAGAATGTACGAGCAATATCATCCTCTTGGGGTGGTTGGGATTATTTCGGCTTTTAATTTTCCTGTGGCTGTTTGGTGTTGGAATACTGCTCTTGCTTGGGTTTGTGGTGATGTTTGTGTTTGGAAGCCCTCGTCAAAAGCACCTATTTGTGCTGTTGCTTGTCAGAACATTTGGAAAGAAGTCGCTGAAGAAAATAATTTGCCAGAGGGGATTTCTTGTATTTTAAGCGGAAGCAGGGTGGTTGGCAACAACCTGTTAGAAGATGAGTCTGTGGCTTTGGTTTCGGCTACAGGATCCACAGCAATGGGAAGAGTTGTGGGAAAAAAAGTTGCCGAAAGGTTTGGTAAGTCATTATTAGAATTAGGAGGGAACAATTCTATTATCATCACTCCTGATGCAGATCTAGAAATTACAGTTATTGGGGCATTATTTGGTGCTGTTGGTACGTGCGGACAAAGATGTACATCAACAAGAAGACTTATTATTCACGAATCTATTTATGATGAGGTGAAAAATAAATTAGCGAAAGCATATACGCAACTGAGTATTGGTAACCCATTAAATGAAAGTAATCATGTTGGCCCGCTAATTGATAAAGATGCAGTAGAAATGTACTTGGCCGCTATTGAAAAAGCAAAGTCAGAAGGGGGTAATGTGTTGGTTGAGGGTGGTGTGTTAGAAGGTGAGGGTTATGAAAGTGGTTGTTATGTAAAGCCTGTAATTATTGAGGGGGAAAACCATTTTGAAATAGTACAAGAAGAAACTTTTGCTCCAATTTTATACATTATGAAATATTCAACTATTGATGAGGCTATTGCATTACAAAATGGAGTGAAACAAGGTTTATCTTCTGCAATTATGACTACTAATTTGCGGGAAGCGGAAAAATTCTTGTCAGTTGCTGGTAGTGATTGTGGAATTGCAAATGTTAATATTGGCACAAGCGGGGCTGAAATTGGGGGTGCTTTTGGTGGTGAAAAAGAAACTGGTGGGGGTAGAGAAAGCGGTAGTGACGCTTGGAAAATTTACATGAGAAGGCAGACAAATACCATTAATTATACTGAAGAATTACCCTTAGCTCAAGGCATAAAGTTTGATTTGTAGTTTTTATTTGGTTTTACAAACGTCTAACTCTTTATTTAGACGCTGTTCATTGTGTTTCTTTAATGTTTCCAAAAGTAAAAAACGAGTGTCATTACCAATATAAAGAGGAATATCATTGCAGATATCAATATGAACGAAACTAATGTTTTAAATATTGAAGACGCCCAAGATAAGTTAAAGATATTCTTAAACGCATACAAATAATATAATATTGGTATCAAATAAAAACTATACGTATAAAATTCAAATTTCCATAAAATATCTGTTTTTATATTGTTTTTTGAGTCTTCAAGCTGTTGGACATGATACATTAGGTATTCTTCTTGATTAAAAAATGCGGAGAGTATTCCTGTTGCTAAAGCAATAAAACAAAAACAATAAATATTCACCACAAAATGCTTTGCAAGATTATAGTTGCTTCCTTTAAACACAAGTCTTGTGCTTAGGGCTGACGGAATAATTAATAATAAAAAAGCAAACATTGGGTGGCTAAAAAAGAACAGCACTCCTTCGATAACTATGTTATTTATAGAGTCTGCACGAATACCTTCTTCTTTGCTTAAGCCTCCCGTTCTGGTTTTTGTAGCCTCATCAATAGCTTTATTATACACTTCGTGCAAAAACTCTGATATATCAACAGCAAAGAATGCAAATACTGAAAGTATAGCTAGAACCGTTACAAAAAATCGTCCAGGAGAGAAATACTTATTGTATCCATATTTATCTATTTTACCCGCTATGTAATAATTAATTACAACAACAGGATTGATTAGCAAATCTCTTAAGGTGGGGATTAAACCTTTATTTATATTAAATGCGGTTAAAAACCCCTTAAAGATGGTTGTAAAATTAAATTGGTTGTTTTCTTTTTTCATATTTGGAGTGTTTTAATTTCTACCAAACATAACCTAGTCCAAAATACAAGCTCACAAACCTTATTTTAAAGTCCTTCAATTTTTCGGTAGGATCAGGGTATTCGTTTCCTGTGTCGTGTACTATCTTAATTCTTCTGGATGGCACTTCAATTTTTAGTGCAAAATAATCCACCCCTCCAGATATAGCCCAGTGATCGTTTATATAGTATTTTCCACCCACCCCCAAAGAAAGCCCTGTGCTTGAATTTGAGGTTGCGCTTCTTGTGTTTCTACTTCCTCCTTTTGGTTTTGGGTCTATTGGGTCATTATCTGCAGTTGTGTCTGCCCATGTTATGTTAAGCTCTGGAATTCTCACTCCTGGAGTAATAGCCACAGAGGCTTTTATGTTAAAATCAAAATTACTTGAATTAAATTTTTGAGGCTTACCAGATGTTGAAAGAAACAGGCCTATTGTGTGTGTTGAAAAAGACCAATAATCATCATCCGTTTCTGTATCAAAATGAAGCGTGTTGTATGGATCTCCATTAAGTTTCGTTAATTTTATGTATTCATTTGTATATGCGTTTTCATCAAGAGAGTGGTTGTGCATCCACCAAGAATACGAAGCCCCTATGTTTTTATAAAACTTATACTGAACATCTATAAATTTCATTGCATAGCCATGTTCTGCAAAACCAACATCTTTATAGTCACCCTCATCTGTCTCAAAACCACCATACCCCCCCAAAGGAAGAGCTCCTCCAAGGCCAATGCCAATATATCCTTCTTGGGCAACCCCCTTTAGGGCTAAAGAAA
>Ga0206678_10003187_pt1 | contig 10299 bp, 6 predicted proteins | sample M180m12015metaG_FD_155453 | JGI IMG/M metagenome (GOLD analysis project Ga0206678, IMG submission 155453) | Ammonia-oxidizing marine archaeal communities from Monterey Bay, California, United States - M1 80m 12015 | ecosystem: Environmental > Aquatic > Marine > Intertidal zone | place: USA...
GTCAATACGCCTATTTTCCAATCATCAACTTACAAGTTAACCGATGAAAGATATGCAGGTTGGGCAGCAGGTGCACAACACACCCTTCTCTATGCAAGATTGTCTTCAGTCAATTCAGATGCAGTTGCAGCAAAATTATGTGCTATGGAAGGTGGAGAAGATGCAGAAACATTTGCTTCTGGAATGGGGGCAATTTCAACAACTCTTGTTTCGTTATTGAATAATGGCGATCATATTGTTGCAAGTACTGATGTATATGGGGGAACATATGGATTGATGACAGAAGAACTTCCAAGATTCGGCATCTCTACAACAATGGCCGATATGCGAGACCCAGCATCTTATGAGGCTGCAATTCAAGAAAATACCAAAATCCTCTATATTGAAACTCTAACAAATCCAGTTTTGAAAGTATGTGATATTCCAGCAATGGTCGAAGTTGCAAAGCGCCACAATCTATTGTGCATTGTGGATAATACCTTTGCATCCCCTTGGGCATGTACTCCGCTTGCAATGGGTGCGGATTTGGTAATTCATTCCACCACCAAATATCTTGGAGGCCATTCTGATATTATCGGAGGCGCTGTTATTGGTTCCAAAGAACTAATCAGTGAAATATTTCAAAGAAAAGTTCACTTTGGGGCATGTCCAGATCCTCATAACTGCTATCTATTGGAAAGAGGAATGCGAACGCTAGATGTTAGAATGCCACGTATTTGTGAAAATGCAGCAACAATTGCTTCACGCTTAGAATCGCATCCAATGGTTGAACTTGTTTATCATACATCATTAGCATCACACCCAGATTATGATGTTGCTCAAAGAGTAATGCCGAAAGGTAGTGGAATGGTAGCTTTCGTAGTAAAAGGAGGAGACGATGCAGCCTTGAAGTTCATGCGAGGACTTTCAATGATATACGAAGCGACAAGTCTTGGTGGTGTTGAATCATTGATTGAATGTCCATTTAATTCAAGTCACATGATGATTCCAGAAGATGTAAGGCATGCAGCAGGACTTGTACCTGGGTTTGTTAGAATGAGCATTGGCATCGAGAGCATCGACGACTTATGGGCAGATATTGAGCGCGGTTTTGACAACATCTGAATTTACTGAAGAATAATCATACAGCGAAGATAGGGTTGAATAATTCAATTATTGCACTTCTTGTTTGATAGATTACAGAATCCGCAGCCCTTAATGGTGACATAAAAACCTCCTTTGCGACGAAATAATACATAAAATAGGTAAAAAACGCCCAATAACACCATTTTACAGTAGGTGTTTTTCACCACACCGGCAATTTCACAAACCCCCTAGAACCGCTATATTGGGCTGTTTTGTTTACGATGGTATTATAAGCAGTTCAATTGAACTTGCAAACGCTCTCAACAGAGGGGGAAAAAAAACATGGAAATGGAAATGAAAAAATGGATGAACGAAATTGGAGGAGCCTTTGCGGTGACTTGGCTGATTGCTGGAATCACCGTCTGGAACGATGCTGATAACATGTTAATGGGCGTAAGCTTAGTTGGTGCTGGTATGGCATCTCTTGGCGGAATGTTGGCACTGGGCGTAGTCTGGATGGCATTTAGAGGAGCAGATATACTCCCTATTGTTACCTGGATGAAAATGATGACTGGCGACATGAGTGATGTTGAAGGAAACTGGATGGCTAACGGAATTACCTTAGTTATGCAAATTGTTGGTGGCGTACTAGCACTTGTGCTAATGGGCCAACTAGAACCTTCTGCAGTAACTTATGCACAGGCATTCCCTGCAGGACAAGCAGCTTGGGAATTTGATGCAACAGCAATGATGGGATTAGTCGCAGTTGGTGCAATCCTTGGACACATCAGTACAAAGGTTGACAACGACTGGGCAATGCCTATCGCTGTAATGACTATGGCTGGACTTGTTAACTTCGAAGGCGCAATGGACATGGCTTCAATGCTTGTCAACACAGCCTTTGATGACTTAGCAGCTGTCGCAATTCCTTGGATTCTTGACGGTGTGGTAGTAGGTATTGGTGCATTGATCGCAATGAAGATCGATGAAGCACTAGATGCAGACGCTGCAGACGCAAGCGCTGAGTAGAATTAGTCAATAACGCTCGAAAGTAGTGCATGACACTACTTCCCGATGAAGTGCGGGGGCATGTCTGCGGACATGTCCCCGTGCGCCATTTTGGCAACAAGATGGTTTCTTTCTTCTTACAAAGTCAACAATACTAGACTTTGCTTTTATTCTAAGCACTACCAGTTATCTTTTTCAGTTGTTGTAATGCTTGTTGCCATTGTTCTCTCAGAGATTCAACTTCACTCTGTTCACATTTCAATAGTTCAATGCCACACTTGTGCAATTCTTTAGTAGCGCCAAGCCAAGCCCCTGCCTTATCGCGTGCATTTGATTCAAAGTGCCATTCTTGCCCACGTGAACGGTCAACTGTTAGCAACCAGGTCCATGCAGCAGCGGCTGTATCAATATCGGGATGACGCCCAGTAGCAACCCTTTCCGCTTTACCAGGCCCTTCTAACAATCCAGTTAGTAGTAGATCATGAATCATCCCAACAGGGCCTTCAATAGAACCGCGTCGAGTGGGGAATCTTGCCACATCTTGAGCAGCCTTTCTTGCAGAATCCAATCCTTTGAGAAATGTACCAAACGGTTTTGGCTTGTTTACTTGGGATTGCCAAATCTCCTCAGCCTCTTCACCTTCAATGCCAAGACTAGCTAATCCCTCCAGCCCCCACCTTTCCCACATGTTTTTGAGAATATCACCACATGAAGCACCGCTTAATATCTCAAGTGCAGCTGCTTTCCGAGATGAAGCACCACCCCTTGCATCAATACGCAACCCTTCACCATCATCCGGGCCATCACTAACCGAAGCAAATAGTACGTGAGCGGTTAGATTTCGTTCATCCTCCGAACCAGCAACATCAGATAGCGCTTCTTCAATTAATTGTAATGAATCCCCGGCAACCCAGTTATCGCCTATGACTAAACCACTTTCAACACTATCCAAAACGGTTCTTCTGATAGCCATCGCAATCATGCCTTCATTCATAGAAAGACCTTGCCAAGCATCAATAATTTTGTCAATACCCTCATCTGCAGCACTAGGCAACAACTCGTCTTGAGGCCAACCTTCAGGAGTCCATTTCGCATCGATTGTTAGAATAGATGGTAGGAACGGAGGTAGCATTGAAAGAGCAAGGTGATGGATAAAAGAAGAATCCTTTTTGCTTGAATTTTCAAGTTCGGGCAGACTTATTGCTAGGATTGGGCCATGATTAAAACTCATTCTAACATAACCCTCTGCAGTATTTCCGCCCGCTGCAACTATTGCTGAGTCTAGGTCTGCAGTAGTCCAAACAACAACCCCGTCAATTTCACTTTCAATGAATTCAAATCGAGAACGAGAGAGAACATCAGTCAACCATTCTGCAGGAGGGTTTGGCTTTTTTCCAGTACAAACAAATCCACCTTTCCACGTAAAGAAGTACATTCCTTTTTTGGCGTGATTTTCCCATGGCAACATTCTCAAAGTTAGATGATTGAAGTTCTGAAGGCCAGCAAGATAGCCCTGTTTTCCATCGCCTCTTCGAATGAATGAGGCGGAACCGAATGAGGGGGAACCAAACTTTCCAACCATTTTGACTTCTTCATCATGGGCGGCGTGAAGAGAACCTGCTAATGCCTTAGCAACAGGGTCACCACTTCTTGCCATCATGCGTTTTTTTAGCCAAGCAACATCGTTTTTCTTGGCGATAATTCTGTCAAGTTGCTTCATTGTTTTTGATACAGAGTCGTTAGCAAACCATGATTTTCTTCCTTCCCAAGTTAATTGTGGAAGGTGGGCATATGGGGTATCAAGCAAATGTTGCAATTGCTTTTTCATCTTTTCAGATGTTTCCTTGTTAGCTTGCTTCGTGCCGCGCATGCGAACACTTTGCTTTTTTTGACCAGGGAATTCAACTTTAGAAGGTCCAGCCATACAATCCCCTCAAGGCAAGCCAAATCGCTCACCCGTTTGAGGCCTTCGCGGCAATAATTGAATGCGAGCAATCAAGAAGCAGTCACTTCTTGCCTTGAATACAGGGGATTGTTATGGTTGAAGTAACGCTGCTCGGAATCGCTCAAGATGGTGCGCGCCCTCAAGCAGGGTGCATACAACCATGCTGTGCAGGTTTGACTGCAGAGGATACCATGTATCCCGTTTCTTTAGGAATCATTGATGATGTTGGAGAAGGCCATTTAATTGAGGCCAGCCGTTATCTTGGAGAACAATTTCGTATTTGGGGAGCACCCTCACTTGATTCAGTTTGGATAACCCATGCACATTTCGGTCATGTTGACGGACTTGGGTTATTTGGTAAGGAGACCATGGCTAGCAGAGATATTGATCTTCACGTTTCCGATGAGATGTTCCATTTAATCGAAGAAACTCCACAATGGGCATTGTTGCTAAAACAAGGAGTATTTAGCGACAAGGTTTTCCAAAATGGTGAACAAATATCAAAAAACGGTCAATTATCCATTATACCGATAGTAGTGCCACACCGAGATGAACTTTCAGATATGCATGCATTTTTGATATGTGGGGCAAAAAAGAGGCTGTTATTCTTACCAGACCATGATTCATGGCAACAAACACTAGATTTTCACCATCAACCAGATATTCGTAGTTGGCTTAGACATTTACAAGTTGACATTGCATTATTGGATGGTACTTTTTGGTCTGAAGAGGAATTGGGCGGGCGTAGTCAAGAAAATGTCCCCCACCCACCGGTGAAACAAACACTACAGATGTTGGGTGAAAGAAAAGCCGGAGACCCAGAGATAATTTTCATTCATTTGAATCACACCAACCCCTTGTATGATGAAACCAGTATGGCCTATGAAGAAGTAATCAGTAATGGCTGGCAAGTAGGAGTGCAAGGCCAAACTTTCATTCTGTGACCGAACGGTATTATCGGCTCAAAATCGTACATCGCTCAAGAGGCGACATCGATCGTATAATCCAGAACTTACCGATTATTCAGAGGGTGGAAATGCCTCATCTGTAGGCAAAATATTGTATTTCATTATATCAACATTAACCCAATAATTGACTTCCTCCCCCTCATCACTGTGGGGGCAGCCGGAGTTCCCGCCAACCTCTGCGTCCAAGCGAATGGAGATAGAGTAGTCACCAAGGTGTTCTCCATTCGTAGCGAGATTTTCGTGTATATTCCCCTCAGATATGTCGGTTAAATTGTATATCCATGTATCAGTTTCGTTATCCCAATCGGGCGAGTCAGAATCCTCAAGCCAAGAAATCCCTCCATCCGAGAAATTCTGGGTTATTACACCAAAACCACCCCCACCACCATCATCCGAACCCAAGAAATCGTCATGATTCAATTCTCCCTGTGTGGAATCAAGTGCATCTACACCTGGATTAGCGAAGCATGACGCCTGTTCAACAGGCCCGTTCGGATCAGTTGTCTCATCAGTTTCTTCATACATCCAATACAGTGTGACTTCGTAAACTCGGAATCCAGTTGGAACTTCGACATCCCAAGTGTAGAATATTTCTAATGTTTCTCCATCTGAAATATATTCATATTCATTCATTGGAGATAATGTTATTTCTTCGGTCACTACAGTATAATTTCCAACTCCGCCCATTGCATCAGAAGAATCAGGAGCAAATGCGTAGTATGAAGCTTCAACTGAAGCGGTAAGGAAAAGGACCACTACACCTGCAATAGTCATAGTTTTTCTAGCGGGAATAGCAAATCGTCCAAGCGAATTATTTGAGGATTGTTCGCGGAAATTACACATAATGAAATGCGCTGCGAAAGCAGCACCCATCCCCGGTATTGAAGGGAAGATTCCATCTGCTCCACTAACCGATTTCCAATCCATTATTGCAGGGAGTAGAGACCAAAAGATGACCGCAGTAAAAGCCGAAACCATCATTACAATCGAATGGGTAGAATCTGGTTTGTACCCCATCCAACGAATAATCAGCAGAGGAACGAAGATACTACCAAGACCATAGACTGCTAATACTACTAATTTGAATACAGAATCTCCTCCTGGAATGTATAGTCCACCTATTGAAATTGCAGTAGCAAAAGCAGCTACAACCAAAGTGACTTTCTTTGTTGTTTTGTGGTCCTCTCGCCATTCAGGTTTGATGTCATCAGTAATAGCCGCAGTACAAGCTAGAACTTGACTATCTGCAGTTGACATTGTAGCAGCAAAGATGGATGCTAGAATCATACCGATGCCAATAGCAGGCATTGTTTCCATCGCTAACATTGGCAGGCCAAGTTCTGGATCGAAATCATTGGAAGAAAACAAAACGCGACTGGCTAATCCGATAAAAGTAATCAAAATTATGAACGGAGTTTGCCAAACGAAAAACCAAACCATAGCCTGCTTTCGGTCATTATCGGTATCAAGAGTCATAATTCTAGAAACAACTTGTGGTTGTCCCGCCACAGCCAATCCTCCGAAGAAGAATGCCAATACCCACATTGAAAAGCCAAACATTAGGTCTGGCGGCATTATATTTGTTAAAGCAGGATCTTGTGAATATAATCCTGCATCAAGGCCACCGAATCCTCCTACTTCCCCCAATGCAATCCAACAAAGAATAAGTGAACCAACAATCATAACACATGATTGAACTGCATCCGTCCAAATTGAAGCACGAATGCCCCCAGCATAACAATAAGCGACAACAAGAACAAAACCAATCAATATACCAATGAGTTCATCCCATCCTAGCATCACAAACAAAGCCTTTCCACCAGATGTAAGTTGAGCTGCAGCATATATGCTTAGGAATAATACAGAAAGAATTGCAGCTAGTTTTGCTTCTGGTGCACCTGCCTTTTCAGCAACAAGAGAAGAAAGAGATCGAACGTTTCTCTCTTGCCCCTCTTCGTGGATGAATTTGTATAACCACGCCCATGCGATTAATTGCCCTAAAGTTGATGCAACGGCCATCCAAATTATGTTGTACCCCATCATGTAAGTAAATCCAACAGCACCAATGAACATATAGCCCGAATTCCAAGTGCTCACTGCAGATAATGCTGCTAAAGCAGGATGCATACCTCTTCCCGCTACAAGATAATCGTCAGTCGTATCTTCTTTGACACGCATGCTGGCCAAACCAACACCTGCAAATATACCTAAGAAAAACAAAAAAGAAATAAGAATACCAAATTCCATATTATATCCCCACCTATTGCCACCGAAGAAGTGCCTTATCTTCAACATCACTTGTATTTCCAAGGAATACCAAACAGTTCATACTGCCCCCATCAATTTGCGAAAGCGCCTCTAAGTTGGTAGACACGATGTTCTGCGAAGGCGTACCCATATCACTGCAAAGAACTACACGAAAATCATTCAGTGGAATATTTAGAATGGTTCTCAAAGATTCAATCTTGAACGCATCGTACGGAGAATCATTCAACAAATCATCAAAATTATTCTTTAATTTATCAATCATTGAAACTACAGATTGAACAGCATCAGCAGGCATCATCGGTTTTTGTTGTCCAGTTCCAGCCCCAGTCGGGTCCAAGTCTAGAAGGGCTAAGGTGTGCTGGCCAAGACTCATATTCATCGCAATTACTTCGAGAGGAGATGTTGCAACCCATCCTCCATACGGGTATGTTAGAGTTGTTTGTCTACCAAATTTGTAATTGGATAATCCAAGTGCACCAGTGACAATGGTTGTAATCGAAATACCGTGAAAAGTGACACACTCAATACCAGCTTCAGCCGCTTGTAATTGTAAATCAACATGCGTTGTTGCTTGTAATGGGTCGCCAACAATCAATAAGCCAACCAATGAATTCTTGGCCAATTCCAACAATAATTCAGGAGATTCTATTTCAGGCCTCATCACTTTAGTGATTTCACCACATTCTGCTTCCAACAAATCTAACTCATTCTGCGGCCATAGTGCAGTATAGGCTTCATAGCGCAGTGAGTCACATTGCTTGGCAGCCTGTATTGCCTCAATGGTCATTGAAGAGAATTTTCCTGGCCCCATTCCAATTAGAATGAGTCCAGTTTCAGGCAAATTGAGAGAATCGCTAATTTCTTCCGTCATCCTCAAACCCCCCAGTCGCTTGGATGTAGCGAGAGACATGCGTCATTTGAGTGTGCCGAGCGCGCAAACCCAGACTTGGTTGGACTATTGTAGGTCCAATGGGTGGTTGGCCAGCGAGGCAGGAGTTTTACCATTAGATGGTGGCAGAAAGGGCATTCCGCTATTGGATAATGCTCCAACTACTGGAGATTCAGTGTGGCAGGGAATGCCAGAAGTAATCGCACAAGGTCGAGTAAAAGGGCCATCGCATTGGACTCAAAGACTGGATGATAAAATATTTCAACAAATGAAAGGTGATTGGCCAACAGCGTTTGAAGTTCAAGGCGATATTCAAATTGTAAAAATTGAGCCGGAAATACAACAGTTTGAGATGAATATTGCAGAAGCGATGCTACAACAATCACCGAATATTCGCCTAATCTGTGCTGATGAAGGAGTTCAAGGAGACTTTAGAATTAGAAAATTACGAGTTATTCAAAGTCGAGATGGCAATGAATCAACACTTACAAGAATTAGAGAAAATGGCTATTCATTATGGGTTGATCCTGCCAAAGTATATTTTTCAATTCGCCTCTCAACTCAAAGAATTAATACTGCAATGGGTGCAATAAAGCTATCACAGAGGCTTAATCGCGGAATTGTAGTTTGTGACCCATATGCTGGAGTAGGCCCTAGTATGGGCGCGTTGTTGGCTGAACAAGGGTTGTTGGCTGGATACCATGTTGGAGACCTCAATCCCGATGCTGTTGAACTACTGGAAATGAATATTGACTATCTAATATCAAAATCAGATGACTCATTCACACCAGCTACAATACGTTGTTCTGATGCTAGGGAGTGGGCACTGGATGATGAATTAACTGAAAGTTGTGATTTATTGTTAGTTAATTTACCACATGATAGCATAGGGCACCTTCCCGAACTAATTCCATTATTGAGAAAGGGCGACATTACACTATTACGTGGATGGGCTATCACTGAAAGAGATGAATTAGATTCACAAAAACAATTGATTATTGATGCGGTTGAAAACTCATCAGCAACGATTGAATCAATCACTATTGAAGAAATAAAAGGATTTTCTTCTAGTAAATGCTTTGCTTGTTTTGAAGTATGGCTGACGAGACCTATCTGAGCGTTTAGTTCATCAAGCAGTTGCACTTGGCCTGTATTATGGAGAACACAGTTCAATGCAAGTGTGGAGTCACAATTGATATCACAGGAGTAATTCCAAGAAAAGATGGAACTAAAGTTTGGTGTCGCGTTTGCGGGACAACAACTGTCCACAATCGTAACTAAAACATCCTTATTCTGTCGGATTAGTGTAGTAAATCCGTTGGCGATGTAATTATAACACTAGTTTGGGTGGCCAAAACACGGAGACCTATAGGATGAATAGTAAATTCTTAACTTTGATGATATGCCTGCTCATGAGTACAACAGCACTTGCTGGATGCTTGGGTGGAGACGACGAAATAGAAGACCCAGCCACTGAAACTGTGAAAATTGGTTTGTTGAGTCCACAGACTGGACCAATCGCTGTTTATGCAGCAGGTTTTGAAGATGCAGCCGCAGTAGCGATTGCAGACCTCAACACTGCAAACCCAGACACCGTTTTTGAACTAGTTGTTGCAGATTCTGGATGCGACGGTACAGTCGCAGCTACTGCAGCACAGACACTAATCGATTCCGGAGTTATTGGAATCGCTGGTGCAGCATGTTCAGGCGCAACACTTGGTGCAATAGCAGTTGCAAAGGAAGCAGGAGTCCCAATGGTATCCTACGCTTCCACTTCACCTGCAGTAACACTTGCAGATGATGCTGGATTATTATTCCGAGTAGTACCTTCTGACGCACAACAATCAGTAGCACTCGCTCAAGTCCTCATGGTAATGGGTGGCGTAATGAGCGATGGTGTCGGTGTTCTATACATGACCAATGACTACGGATCAGGTCTTGCAGACAATTTCGAAACAGCAATGGGCGGAGACCTATGTGCTAAGACAGGATACGACCCTGCTGATTTCGATGCATCAACTCTAGCAACTGCAGTCGCAGACTGTGATTCAGTTGTTTTGATGTCATACGCAACTGATGGAGCAGCAATCATTGAAGAACTTGCAACCCAAGGGTTTGAAGGAGATATCTTCGGAGGCGATGGAATTGCAGATGCA
>Ga0206678_10003195_pt1 | contig 10283 bp, 8 predicted proteins | sample M180m12015metaG_FD_155453 | JGI IMG/M metagenome (GOLD analysis project Ga0206678, IMG submission 155453) | Ammonia-oxidizing marine archaeal communities from Monterey Bay, California, United States - M1 80m 12015 | ecosystem: Environmental > Aquatic > Marine > Intertidal zone | place: USA...
CAATCAGTATAAGATCGCTGGAAAAACAGGTACATCATTAGTTGGATATGGCCAGAAAAGAGAAGATGAGATTAAAAGATATCGAGCATCTTTTGTTGGTTTTTTTCCTGCTCAAAAACCTAAATATTCTTGTATAGTAGTAGTATATAATCCAAAAGAAAATGGATTTTATGGGTCAGATGTAGCAGCACCTGTATTTAAAGAAATTTCTGATAAAATTTTTGCATCTGACATGTCAATACATAAATCAATCAAAACTAAAGAGAGTATTGATAAATTACCAATATTAAGTCAAGGGAAAACAGAAGATGCAATTCAGATACTTGATAGAGTATTAGTTGATTATGAGTCAACAGATTCTAAATGGATGGTTCCAAGTAATTCAAACAGTCAGATTAAGCTTAGTACTAGGAATGTTGAAGATGATTTCAAGAAAGGGTTGATGCCAAATTTATATGGTATGAATTTGATGGATGCTGTTTTTTTATTAGAAAATGCTGGTTTAGATGTTGTGATTAGTGGTAAAGGACATGTTGTTAGTCAATCAATTAGAAAAGGTGAGATGATTTCAAATAATCAGAAAATAAATTTAATAGCATCCTTATGATATTAAAAGAACTATTAAAGGATGTTGAGGTTTTAGAAGTATGTGGTGATTCTAATATAGAGATTAATAATATTCATATTGATTCAAGGAAAGTTCGTGGAAAAGATATGTTTATTGCTTTAGTTGGGACAAGAGAGGATGGAAATAGATATATTGACAGTGCAATCAATAATGGAGCATGTATAATTGTATCTAACAAAAAATCAGAGGGTTTAATTAAAGATATAACTTATGTTATAACAAAGGATACTCATGATGCATTAGCAATAATTGCAAGTAATTATTATAATAGACCCTCTGATAAGTTAAAATTAATTGGAGTTACAGGGACTAATGGTAAAACTTCAGTTGTTAATTTATTATATCAATTATTCACATCCTTAGGGTATAAATGCGGTCTTATTTCAACTATTGAGAATGTTATTGTTGAAGAAAGGTATCAGAGCACCCATACAACACCTGATCCATTACAGATAAATTCTTTGCTTAATAAGATGGTTGAGCTAGGATGTGTATATTCTTTTATGGAGGTGAGTTCACATGCTATTGATCAAAAAAGAATTAATGGTTTAAATTTTCAGCTTGCTGTTTTTACAAATATTTCTCATGATCATCTTGACTATCATAAAAATTTTGAAAATTACATAAACACCAAGAAAATGTTTTTTGATAATCTAGAAAGTAAATCAATAGCTCTAGTAAATAAAGATGATAATAAAGGTGAGGTTATGCTGCAAAATTCAAAAGCAAATAAATATTCTTTTTCACTTAAATCATTTTCAGATTTTAAATGTAGAATTATTGAAAATGATTTTAATGGTATGTTGTTAAATATAGATGATCATGAGGTATGGGTTAAACTAATTGGAGAATTTAATGCATATAATTTATTAGCAGTTTATTCTGTTGCTGTTTTGCTTAAAGAAGATGTAAAAGATATTTTAAAAGCTATCAGCTTATTGTCTTCTGCTGAAGGAAGATTCCAAATTTTTAAGACTAACAATGAAATTGTTTTTGTACTTGATTATGCTCATACTGATGATGCTTTAAAGAATGTTATAACAACAATTAACTCCATAAAAAATAAAGATCAGCAATTAATTACAGTTTTTGGATGTGGTGGAGATAGAGATAAATTAAAAAGACCTCTTATGACTCGGGTTGCTTGCGAGTCAAGTTCTCAAGTCATATTAACATCAGATAATCCTAGAAGTGAGAATATTGATAAAATTATTTCTGATATGCTATTTGAGATAAATCAAGAAAATTCAGCTAAGACCATTGTAATCAATGATAGAAAGCAAGCTATTAAAACAGCTTTAACATTAGCAAAAGGTGGTGATGTCATTTTGGTTGCAGGAAAAGGACACGAAAAATTTCAGGAAATTAATGGAGTGAAGAAGCCTTTTGATGATAAGGAAGAAATATTAAAATTAATAAACTTAAATATTAACTAATGATATATTATTTATTTGAATTTTTAGAAAGTAATTATGATTTGCCTGGAGTTGGAGTTTTTCATTATATCTCATTTAGATCTGCACTTGCAATTATTGCCTCTTTGCTTGTCTCATTAGTCTTCGGAGGTCGTATAATTGAGATAATTCGAAGAAATCAGATTGGAGAGGAGGTAAGGAAGTTAGGTTTAAATGGTGAAGAAAAAAAATCAGGTACTCCAACAATGGGTGGACTAATAATTTTGTCTGCTATTGTGATTCCAACATTATTATTTGCAAAGCTAGATAATATATATATCCAAATAATGCTTGTTTCTACAGTATGGTTAGGGGTTATAGGTTTTATGGATGATTATATAAAGGTTTTTCGTAAAGATAAAGAAGGCTTAGCAGGAAAATTCAAAATACTTGGACAGGTTGGTTTGGGTTTAATTGTTGGTGTAGTAATGGTTTTTCATTCTGATATTGTTGTAAAAGAGAAGAATGTGCCTACAGAAATTCAGGGTGTTTACGATTTTTCAGAAAAGGCTGAGAAATCATTTAAAACTACTATTCCATTTTTAAAGAATAATGAATTTAATTATCATGATTTAACTTCATGGGTAGGTGATGGAATGAAAAAATATTCATGGTTGGTTTTTTTGATAATTGTAATTTTTATAATAACTGCAGTTTCAAATGGAGCTAATATAACTGATGGTTTGGATGGATTAGCAACAGGAATATCAGCTATTATTGGTTCAGCTTTGGTGCTCTTTTGTTATGTATCCGGAAATATAATTGCAGCAGATTATCTAAATATAATGTATATCCCCAATAGTGGGGAGTTGGTTGTTTATATGTCTTCCTTCGTTGGTGCATGTGTTGGATTTATGTGGTATAATTCTTTTCCAGCTCAAGTTTTTATGGGCGATACTGGAAGCCTTTCTTTAGGTGGTGTGATAGCTGTTGTGGCAATATTAATTAGGAAAGAATTAATGATTCCAATTCTATGTGGTGTTTTTCTGCTTGAAAATTTATCAGTGATTATCCAAGTTGGATATTTTAAATATACACGTAAAAAATTTGGTATTGGGAAGCGAGTATTTAAAATGGCTCCATTACATCATCATTTTCAGAAATTAGGAATACATGAGAGTAAGATAGTAACTAGATTTTGGATAGTAGGTATAATGTTAGCTGTTCTAACTATTGTAACATTAAAATTAAGATAAGTGCAGAAAAAGATCTCAATATTAGGCGCAGGTATAAGTGGAGTAGGGGCTGCAATATTAGCTTCCAAAAAAGATTATAACGTATTTATTTCAGATGTTGGATTAATTAATCCAAAAGACAAAAGAACTTTAGATCACTTTAATATAGATTGGGAAGAAAATGGACATGCGGTTGATAAGATATTATCTTCAAATATAGTGGTTAAGAGTCCTGGAATTCCAAATGGAATCGAAATTATTGATAGAATAGTTGAGAAAAAGATTGATCTTATTTCGGAGATAGAGTTTGCCTCAAGATTTACCAAAGCTAAGATAATAGCTATTACAGGAACTAATGGGAAAACAACCACTTCTCTAATTACGTATAAAATTTTAAAAGACGCTGGTTATGATGTGCTCCTTACTGGAAATATTGGAAAGAGTTTTTCATTAGATATTTCTCAAAGAGATTATGACTATATAGTGTTAGAAGTCAGTAGTTTTCAGTTAGATAATATAATTAATTTTTGTCCAGATATTTCAATTATATTAAATATTACCCCTGATCATTTAGATCGATATGATGGTAAATTTTCTGAATACATAAAATCAAAAACTCGTATAACATTAAATCAAAAAAAGCATGATTTCTTGATATATAATTATGATGATAAATCAGTAGAAAAAATAGAAACATTAGCAAAAAAGATACCAGTGTCACTAAATACAAGATTTGATTTAGATGGTTGCTTTTATTTTAATAATAAGATGAATATTAACTTAAATAATAATACAATGACAATAGAAAAATTAGCACTTAAGGGTTCACATAATATTTTTAATTCTATGGCTGCAGCAATGGCTGCAAGGGTTTTTGAGGTATCAGATGATATTATTAGAAAATCATTAATAGATTTTGAAAATATTGAACATAGATTAGAATATGTTTTAACAGTTCATGGAATTGATTTTATCAATGATTCTAAAGCTACAAATGTTAATGCCGCATGGTATGCAATAGAAAGTATGAATAAGCCTTTTGTTTGGATTGTTGGAGGTGTTGATAAAGGAAATAATTACTCAGAAATAATTAAAGCTTTAAGGGAGAAAGAGCTAAGAGCAATTGTTTGTTTAGGAAAAGATAATGAAAAGATTATTGAAGCTTTTAAGGGTGAGGTTGAAGTTATTGAACATGCTAATGATATGTATGAAGCTGTAAATAAATCATATAGTCTTTTAGAAGCTGGTGAAGCTGTTTTATTATCTCCAGCTTGTGCAAGTTTTGATCTTTTCGAAAATTTCGAACATAGAGGGAGTGAGTTTAAAAAGATGGTAAGAGGTTTATAATGATTGGATTATTTAATAATATAAGGCTTAAAGGAGATAAAGTAATTTGGGGGATTGTTTTTATATTATTTTCATTTTCAGTGCTTCTTGTATATAGTACAGCAGGATGGTCTTTTCTTTTTGGCCACCTAATTAAAATTTTGTTAGGTTTATTTTTCTTATATCAGTTCCATAGGATTAAATTTAAATATTTTGCTAAAATTGGAGTGTTAGGTTTTGTTATTAGTATACTATTGTTAATATTAGTTTTTGTCATTGGGATTAGTGTTAATGGAGCATCTAGATGGTTATCTATTGTAGGATTTCAATTTCAGCCATCAGATATTGCTAAAGTAGCTATATTGTTATTTATGGCTAGACAGTTAAGTAAATACAGGAATGAAATAAAAGAATTTAAATATTTGTTGTTATATGTTCTTGCGCCTTTAGTTTTAATATGCCTTTTAATTCTTCCAAATAACTTTTCTACTTCAGCTTTAGTTTTTTTAAATGGGCTAGTGCTTATGTTTATTGGGAAAGTTAATATAAAGTATCTTTTATCAATTATTGGTCTTGGATTTTGTGGTGCATTAATTATTTATGGGGTAGCAAAAATTGCACCTGAATTTTCATTTAAAATAATGCCTAGATCTGCAACATGGGTTAGTCGAGTTGATAGTTTTATTAATACTGATCAAGTTAAGGCATTAGATCAAGATTATCAACAACAACAGGCATTAGTAGCGATACATAATGGAGGTTTTTCTGGTCTAGGTCCTGGAAAGAGTACTCAAAGAAATATACTGCCGTATTCATCATCAGATTTTGTTTTCGCTATTATGGTTGAGGAATATGGTTTAATATTAGGAGCACTATTACCAATTCTTTTGTATTTAATTCTTTTTTATAGATCCTTAAGGATAGCATCAAAAATAACTAGTGTCTTTGGAGGGTTAATATGTATTGGATTAATGTTTAGTTTAGTTTTTCAAGCATTTGTTAATATGCTTGTCTCGGTAGGTGTTTTTCCTGTTACAGGCCAAACATTACCATTAATAAGCATGGGAGGTACATCAATTTTATTTACATGTATAACATTAGGAATTATTCTTAGTGTAAGTAATGATACATCTGATAGAGCATATGAAACAGTTTAGAATAATAATCAGCGGAGGAGGAAGTGGAGGCCATATTTTTCCAGCTATTGCAATAGCAAAAGCATTATTGGAGAAAAATGAGAAAATTGATTTCTTATTTGTTGGCGCAAAAAACAAGATGGAGATGGAGAAGGTTCCAAATGCAGGATTTAAAATTAAAGGATTGTGGATTAGTGGCTTTCAAAGGAAACTAACTGTTAAGAATTTATTTTTTCCATTAAAATTATTATTTAGTTTAGTATCATCTTTTTTAATTATTAAAAGGTTTAAGCCGGATTTAGTTATAGGTACTGGGGGTTTTGCAAGTGGACCTATTTTATATGTAGCTTCAAAAAGTAAGATACCAACAGTAATTCAAGAACAAAATTCATATGCTGGTATTACAAATAGGATTTTATCAAAGTATGTAGATTTAATATGTGTTGCATATCAAAATATGGGTAAATTCTTCCCAAAAGAGAAGATTTATATTACAGGAAATCCTATAAGAAAGAGTATTCTAGAAGATAATTGTAGTCTTGATGATGCTATTAAGCAATTTGATTTAGATACTAAGAAATCTACCGTTCTAGTAATTGGAGGAAGTTTAGGAGCAAGAACAATTAACACATCTATTTTGGAGGGGTTGAGTGTAATTAAGAATAATAACCTTAATCTTATATGGCAAACAGGTGAAGCCTTTTCAGAAAAAGCAAATGATGGTATTAGTAAAATTAATACAAAAGGAATATCTACTTTTTCTTTTATTAAAGAAATAGAATTAGCTTATAAAGTAGCTGATATAATTATATCTAGGGCAGGAGCAATAGCTATTTCTGAATTATGTAGTGTAGGAAAACCTATTATATTAGTTCCTTCACCAAATGTGGCTGAAAATCATCAGTATAAAAATGCACAATCACTAGTTAATAAAAATGCGGCATTAATGGTAAAAGATGAAGATGCAAATGATAAACTTGTAGAAACTATTATCAATTTACACAATAACAATAGTATTAGGGGAGAATTAAGTAGAAATATAAAAGGAATGGAACTAAAGGATTCATCAAAAATTATAGCTGATTATGCATTAGAATTATTAAGAAAATGAATATAAAGTCTTTTGAGAATATTTATTTATTAGGAATTGGTGGGATTGGTATGAGTGCATTAGCCAAATATTTTATCTCACAGAATAAAAAGGTTTTTGGTTATGATAAGGTTAAATCTAATATGACAATAGATTTAGAAAATGAAGGTATTGAAATTAGCTATACAGATAATATTGATACTATTCCAGAGATTTTTAATGTTAAAAATAAGAGTAATCAATTAGTTGTATATAGTTCAGCAATAACGAATAATAATATATTTTCCTTTTTTAGTAATAACAGTTTTAAAATTTGTAAGAGGGCAGAAGCACTAGGTTTAATAAGTAAACATTATTACACTATTGCAGTTGCTGGTACACATGGTAAAACTACAACATCAGTAATGCTTGCTCATATTCTTAAACAGGTAAGTGTTGATTGCACTGCCTTTCTCGGTGGTGTAAGTAAAAATTATAATACTAACTTTTTATTTTCAGAGACAAGTAAGTATATGGTTGTTGAAGCTGATGAATATGATCGTTCTTTTCTTTCTTTGTATCCGGATATTGCTATTATAACATCATTAGATTCAGATCATTTAGATATATATGGGAATCAAAATGAGTTTATTAGTTCATTTCAGCAGTTTGCCTCTCAGGTAAAAGATGATGGGTGTTTAATTATAGAAGAAAGTATTGTAAATCATTTTAAGAGTCCAAAGAAAGGAAGCTTATTTACCTACTCTAATTCAACGAAATCTGATTATTATTTTTCAGAAATTCAGAAAGTTCACTCTCATGTGAAATTTAATTATTATAAAAGAGCTAATAATAATGTAAATAACACAAATAATAAAGTTAATTTATCAATGCCGGGCAATCATAATATTAGTAATGCATTAGCTGCAATAGCTGCTAGTTCATTTTTAAAAATTGACAATAATAAGATATCAGATTCATTAAATACATTTTGTGGAGTTAAAAGAAGATTTGATATTCATTATGTTTCGGAGAATAAGATATATATTGATGATTATGCACATCATCCTAAAGAGGTTTTAGTAACTATTGAGACTGTTAAGAGATTTTTTCCAGGAAGAAATATTACTGTTGTATTTCAGCCACACTTATTTTCTAGGACTCAAGATTTTGCCAAAGATTTTGCATCTTCTTTATCTATAGCAGATAATCTTATAATCTTGGATATTTATCCAGCTAGAGAAGAGCCAATTGAAGGTGTAGATTCCAATATGATATTAAATCTATGTTTAAATGAGGATAAGCAAAGATGTTCAAAAGATAATTTGATATCAGTTTTGAAAAGTAAGAAAATAGATGTTTTATTATCTTTAGGTGCAGGAGATATTAGTGATTTTGTTGGTCCAATTATAAAGCTAATAAAATCATGAAAAGGATTTTGAAAATATTTGAGTTGCTTTTTCTTTCTTCATTACTTTTTGTTTTGTTGTCTTTTACAATAAAGAATGAAAATACAGCAAAGAAGAATCTAAATTTAATTCAAATTAATCACACACAAAATAGTTTTGTAGATGAAAAAAAGGTGCTTGAGATCCTAAGTAATAAGGGCTTATATTATGATAATCAGGAAGTTTTTGATGTGGAGTCTATGGAATATAATATTAAGAATCAACCACATATTAAAGATGTTCAAGTTTTTTTAAATCTTGATGGTGCTATTGATGTAATTATAGAAGAAAGAGATCCCTTAGTAAGAATTCTTAAGTCTGAGGCTAGTTATTATCTTGATGAAGATTGTTTGTTAATGCCCCTTTCTGAAACATATACATCAAGGAAACTAATAGCGAGTGGGGATGTTGAGAAGTATAATATGGAAGATATATGTGAGTTGTCAAAAATAATTGAATCAAATGAGTTTATGAGGCCTTTAATTTCACAGATTCATTTTGAGAACAATGATGTTTTATTAATACCAAAAATAAAAAATCAAAAGATTAATATTGGTGATATTGAAGATTTAGAAATAAAGTTTGATAATTTGATATGTTTTTATGATAAAATTATCAAATATAAAGGATGGGATTATTATAATATTATTAATCTTAAATATAAAGATCAGATTATTTGTTCAAAAAAATAAATTATGGAATCTAATAATTCAGACATAATAGTTGGTTTAGATATTGGAACTACTAAAGTTTCAATAATCATTGGTCGAAAAAATCAATATGATAAGATAGAGATCTTAGGAAATGGGAAATCAATTTCAAGTGGTGTTTCAAGAGGTATTGTTTCGAATATTGACAAGACAGTTACATCAATCAAGTTAGCTTTAGAAGAGGTTGAGAAGAAGAATGATATTGAAATTAATGAAGTTTATGTTGGTATTGCAGGTCAGCATATTAAAAGTTTACAGCATAGGGGGGAAATAGTAAGAGATAATATTGAGATAGAAATTGGGCAAGAAGATATTGATAAATTAAAAAATAATATGTTTAAGTTGATAACTATTCCTGGAGAGGAGGTAATACATGTTATTCCACAAGAATATACTGTGGATGGGGAGGATGGTATTCAAGACCCAAAGGGTATGGCAGGAGTTAAGCTTGAGGCAAATTTTCATGTTATAACTGCTCAGGTTGGTGCTGTTAGAAATATTATGAGATGTGTTGAGAAGGCAAGATTAATCCCAAAAGAATTAATCCTGGAGCCATTTGCATCAGCAATTGCTACATTGGATGATGATGAATTGCGTGAAGGTGTAGCATTAGTAGATATTGGTGGAGGCACAACAGATGTTGCAATCTTTTTAGATAAAATTATTAGGCATACAGCTGTTATTCCATTTGGAGGGAATATTGTTACTAAAGACATTAAGGCAGGACTTTCAATTTTAGATAAACAAGCTGAGTTACTTAAAATTAAATTTGGATCAGCTATGTATACTGATGATCAGGAGAATGTTATGGTTTCAATTCCAGGTCTAAGAGGTCGTGAGCCAAAAGAGATAGCTGTTAAAAATTTATCTGAAATTATTGGAGCAAGAATGAAAGAAATAATTGATCTAGTATATCATGAAATAAAAGTATCTGGTTATGAAAATAAATTAATGACAGGTATTGTACTAACTGGTGGTGGTTCTCAGATTAAAAATTTACCGCAATTAGTTTCATTTATTACTGCAAAAGAGACTAGAATTGGGTATCCAAATGAACATTTGTCAGGGGAATCAAAAGATTTAGTTACTAGCCCAATGTATTCAACAGGTGTTGGTTTAGTTTTAAAAGGGTTTGAGAAAAGAAAAAATAATAATTCTAATAATGGTGTTAATGAAACAGAAATTGAGCAGAAATCAAATAGTCTTCTAGCAAAATTTGCAAGTTTCTTTGAAGATGAAATTGATTAATTAATAAATTTTAATAAAAACAAAAATTATGAGTTTAATAGATACAGATTTTGAATTTCAGTTACCTAAAAATCAATCTTCACAGATTA
>Ga0206678_10003206_pt1 | contig 10265 bp, 8 predicted proteins | sample M180m12015metaG_FD_155453 | JGI IMG/M metagenome (GOLD analysis project Ga0206678, IMG submission 155453) | Ammonia-oxidizing marine archaeal communities from Monterey Bay, California, United States - M1 80m 12015 | ecosystem: Environmental > Aquatic > Marine > Intertidal zone | place: USA...
GAGCCGACTAGGTCCAGAATCAAATCTAAATTTCAAATTAATACTCGGATATGTTGTTGAATTTACATCCCACAATTCAATGATTTTCCCGGATAGCCCAGTCATCGCATTTCCATTGTTGTCAATAACATCTTGTCCATTGGTTGAATCAATAATATCAACTTCAATCGTTGCACTTGTGGTTAGTTCAGACTCTAAATTCAGAATCCCAAATCCATTCGGATGGTTTTCCCCCCCAAGTGCAGAAGGTAGGAATCCGCGTATTGTCATCTCACCTGATTGTGGCAATAGGTCGCCTAATCTGAAGTTATCAATATACCATCCTGATGTGTTGTAATCTTTTACAGACCAACTGGCTGGTGGATTGTAAGCTTGGTGCTCCATTACGAAGCGAAGTTGAATATAGCTTCCAACATATTCGGTAAGGTCCAATGAAATATCAGCCCAACCATTTGTATTTGATGCCGAGGTTGATTGTCCTGCAAGTCCAAAATCAGGGGTTGCAATTCCACCACAACGATAATCGATCTGATTATTTTGAGAACCTCTCATATAAGCACCATTTCCCATTCCAATTCCTGTGCTGTTTGCCAGGTCCATCGGAAAATAACTAAAACCGGTAGAATCTGGTGGGAAATTTCCTGTTAGGGATGAGCGGATTTCCACATATGCACAATCACTATAATGACTTTGAGGAGTGGGTGCTGAGTCTACAAAGGACTCCAAGTTGTGCCATGATGCAAAGTATGCTCTGTAAGATTTTAATTGTGGATTAACGAACATTTCTGGAGAATTCATCATTAGATTAAATGCTTGGCCACCATTATCATCGGTGTAATTGTCATCAAAGACATTTGTTCCCCAGCAATCAGAACCGGATGCGCAATTTGAATTTGTAATCGATCCACCGAATAGTGAACCATGTTCCCAGCCAACTCCACTTGTTGGTGGTGGCATAGTCATATCCATGAACCCAGCAGTTGTGCCTTCGAAATCGGTAAGGAAACCTTCAGACTTCAAACTTACAGGGGTTGCTTGAGAACCGTCTTCAATTTGGAAATAATCAATATTTGAGAATATTGTCAGTTGATTGTTGTATTGAGGATTCCATACTCGTGGAATTGTATCAACATCAATTCTTGCATTTGAAGAATGTTCTAACATATTGGTTGCAATCTTCAAAGAAGCACCTGTAACAGTTTCTCCTGCTGGTAAATCAACAACACCGTCAACTACGTTCAAATACGCCGATCCATCTCTTAATTCGACATCTACTTCTGAATCACCACTTGCGAATGTGCTTATCGTAGATGCTGTTGCTAGTGGTGCAAAAAGCATCAATGCTACTAAGAACATTGATGTGCTAATTTTTCTATTCAGTTGGCCCATAAAATCACCTGCTGTCCCCTGCGAGTAACAATCCACCTAAAACCTCGTCGCATCAATGTCAAAAACAGTGATTTCTGTTTAACCCTCCTACGGAGGGTGGAAATCACTGGAAATAGCAGAAATTGGGCGTTTTTTGTATTTGAAATAAATAATAAATATCATAAATCAACATTTCGCCTTAATTCCCATGCTGCATCACAAATGTTATCCATCCCGCCAACACGTTCTTCGCTCTTTTCTAACCATTCTTGATTGGCAACTGTAGTAGGATGATTTGGGCCTAAAGCATCACAAACTTCTGGACCTTTACTTATCTCATACGTTCCGATTTTATCTGCAATATGCATTATTGTCGTTTTGTCAAATCCTAATAATGGGCGAAGTGGCTGTAAGTTAGTAGCCTGCTCAATAGAGCCCAAATTTCCCAATGTTTGGCTTGAAACTTGACCTAGATTTTCGCCAGTCAATACATGTGTTGCTGGAATATTTTGTGCAGCCCTATCCGCCAATCTGTTAAACATTCTTTTCATGTGAATAAAATACTCTGTATGATTCCATTTTTCAGTGAATAGTGACAATTGGTTAGCAACAGGAACCACAGTCAATTTTCGCGATAAATTTGCTCTTGCTGCATCGCCTAGAGGACCTTCCATTTGCAGCAAATGACGTAAAAGTGCTATCGTCTTCTGTTCAGCTGCAGGACCTGTTATCGGTTCTTGGCTACAATGTAGTGGATGTATTTTCCACCCCTTTACCAGCATACGAGCTACTGCGACTGGTGAATCAATGCCTCCAGACACCAAGCCTATGCAGACTTTATCACCGCTCATGGCTCGTCGAGATGCCAGGGTATCATCAAACCACCCCTTTGAGCCTTACTTTGTTACATGGCTTCTTGAAGGAGAAACATTTCCCAATTACCATGGAGCCATATACAAAGGAGCCGGTCACCCTCATTGAAGAGGTATTTCCTCAAGATACAAACTCATACAATACCCTATTTGGTGGTCGTCTTTTATCATTGATGGATAAGGCTGGAGGAATCGCTTGTGCTAAATTCGCTCATCGCGAATTTGTAACAATTTCAATAGATACTCTGAAATTTATTGCACCTGCTCATCAAGGGGATCTTCTTGAAGTGACTGGCCAAGTTGTATTCACAAGTTCTCACACTGCATGTACCAAAGTTACTGCATTTACGCTGAACAAATCCGATTGGAAGAAAAAGAAGATTTGTGAAGGATATTTCTTCTTTGTAGCGATAGATTCAATGATGCGTCCAATTCCAATTCCGCAATTTATTGTTGAAGATGAAGAAGAACAAATCGAATATGATGCTGCATTGGCTATCCGCCAAAACATGTTGAATAATAAAGAATAATTCTGTTAATTCTTTAACGAATTTCATACCATGAATGCTGTTGACTATTTGTCGTCAGTTCCATAAACCAGTGATAATTAGCCCGAGTTATGGATGTAGTAATCGTCGGCAGTATCGCATATGATTCTCTATCAACTCCAAGTGGTGAATCCGATGATGAATTAGGAGGTTCTGCAACTTATGGTGGCTTTTCTTCTTCATTCCATGGCAGGAGATTATCCGGTGGAAAGATTGCCTTAGTAGGGGTGGTTGGAGATGATTTTCTCTCATCAGATATTGACAAGTTAGTCGATGCAGGGCTTGACATTAGAGGCATTGAAACTGCTGAAGGCGGAACATTTCGGTGGAAAGGATCCTATCATGGAGATATGTCACAAGCTCAAACTCATGAAACTCATTTGAATGTCTTTGAACACTTTCAACCAAAAATACCTGAAGAGTATCGTTCTCCAAAGGTTCTATTTTGTGCCAATCTACATCCTGCATTACAAATGGCTGTAATTCAACAATCAAAACCTACTAGAGTTTCAATATTGGATTCAATGAATTTGTGGATAGATATTGCACGAGATGGTTTGCTTGATGTCATCAAGCAGGTTGACTTGGTAGTTCTCAACGATGGTGAGGTGAGAATGCTTGCTGATGATGACAACTTAGTGCGAGCATCGCATAAGGTTCAGAAAATGACTAATGGAGCAATATTAGTTGTTAAGAGAGGCGAACATGGAGTCTTGGCCTTACATCCAGATGGTTTACTTTCAATGCCAGCATTTCCAGTATTAGATATCGTTGACCCAACTGGTTGTGGTGATACTTTCGCTGGTGCATTAGCGACATTATTAGCACAAGGTGATGGCAATATTTCGAAAGAAGAATTGGCTGAAGGTTTAGTGCATGCAACCGTTACTGCTTCCTTTACATTGCAAACTTTCGGTACAGAAAAAATCTCCAATTTAGAAATTTCAGAATATGAAACACGATTGAAGAAATATCGTTCAATCACAAACACTTCTTGATGTCATCACAAATCAAGTCGTGGTAGTCCGCCTTTTCCTGCAGTACTTGATGTATGTGTTTCACTATCAACAAGATCTCCAAACGATATTGACTCTAATTCATTTTGAGCCTGTTGCTCAATTAATGAATTTGTACGACTAATGTGTTGATGCAATCTATCAACTTCGTGTTGAGGTAAATTGCCTCCTTTGTTCTCAGAAAGGTTTTGAATACTGGATAATACCTCTTCATCTAGAGTTTGATTTGAACGAACGCGAAGTGATTCTGTGGACTCGCTAATATCGTAACCGGCTTCCCTACCGAGTAAAGTTCTGGTTGCAGTTGTAGCGACACGGGTGGCAGATTGGGCGACTCTGGAGGCATGCCTTGCACCTAAAGAAAGTGAAGAGCGAACAAGTCCACCGACCACTCCACGACCTTGACTAAATGGAGTTCTACTCTTCAGTATTAATCTAGAATTATTCTGAATTCCATTATCTCTCTTCTTAAGGTTTGGATATTTTTCACCCATGATTTGCGAAGGCGTATTTTGATCATTTGTCGGTGATGGAGTTGCTTCCACTTTGCTACGGGCACTTGCAACAATTGAATTTACACTATTTCCTGTCAAGGAGTTAGGCAAAGAATCAGGTGCGTTAAAGGATGCTATCGAATCTTCTGCTTCATGTCCGCGATTTGCTAATGGTACATGTGCCCCATCCGAATTCCAAAAATTAGGTAACGGTTCTGGCAATTGACTTTCGCCTGCCTCCTGTTTCACTAATGATTCTGAATAATTCGGTGAAGATACCAATGGGGCATCACCTGGTATTGCCATTCCCATCGGTTGATGCATTGGAGATGGAGTTGCAATTTGGTTGTAAACTGGCTGCTGAACATTTGTAGGTATTTGATGCATTTGTGGAGGAACATATTGACCATTATTCTGATATTGCTGATTACCAAATTGGTCATGATACGGCATTTGAGGTGAAACATGTTGATTGTGTACTGGATTTGGCTGTACTGCTCCGTACTGTTGATGAGGTTGTTCATTATACCTCCTAGTTTCAATGTTATCACTTGCTCTTTGAATCAATCCATCTGCTGAAAAGCTTGGGAATAATCCCAGATCTATTTCGGGCTCATCGTTCGTAAACCAATCAGGCAACCCTGTTTCAGCTTGGACCTCTTCTGCATATTCTAATTCCAAAACTTGTTCTTCATCAGAAGAAAACATTGATGAATCAAACATTGACATCGGGTTTTCTTCTTCGACATTGCTGCCAAGGAACATACCAATTGAGGTTGGAGTTTCAAGATTTACTGGTTTTAGTAGATCAAATGACTCTTCAAGGCTGGTAACCCCTGGATAATCTGTATCTCTCTCGAGTAATTCTAAACCATCTCTTGCCTCTTGCATGGACATTCCTTGATTTATTCTTTGGACTAAGTGATTCATCCTCATCAGCCTTGCATCATTTCCCATAATTGCAAAACAGACATTGTCATCTGTTTCAATAGTCAAAGTAGGCCTACCTGTGAGAACCCAAGAACTAATGAAAAGTCCACCGATAATCATTGCACCAATTCTAAAATTCAATGGGTCAATAATTCGATATCCAAACCATACAAACATCACTCCAAGGAATGCGACCCAAAACGGAGCAAGACGGGAATTGTGGTGATGTGTGTGAAGTATTGAAGATAAACGAATACAGGTTAAGTGACCTGTTTTTGATTCAAAGGACAGCATACGCTCATCGAGAACTGCGAGAACCTTTCCCGAGGTCCCATCCAACATTAGTGAACCAAGAACCTCTACGTTCTCCTCACACGTTGGACCATTTGCGTGTCCAATCGATTGCATCCCAAACAGTCAAGCGACTGGCAGGGGTTATCAATCCACCGCTAATTGTTCAGTTTTAGAGGGCGAAAACTAAACCCTTTTTTTCCCACCGTAGGTGAATTACTTCAATTTCAAAATTGCATTACCCATTATTCTTGGCTTAGAATCTAATTGCGCAATCAAGGTAGGTTGTGGATTTTCCCTTCTAATGAAAATTGGAGATTCCCAATTTACTATTGCATCGTTTCCATCAATTGATTCAATACGTCCAACTACAAATTGTAAATCAGCACTTGCATGGATGATATCTCCAACAGCCAATTCTCTCTTCTGGAAAGGTGAACGAGTCAAAGTCATTGTTGAGGAATTGTGCTGTACCACAGCAAGTGGAATACTTGTTGCTGTTTTTTTGTCTTCCACTGCAGGGTGAACTAAAATTGTGCCACTTCCCAAGTGTTCCTCCTTGGCGTTACGAAGAGCTAGTCCTACTCTGTCCCCCGCAACTGCTGCATCTACATCATCATCCATCACTTGAAGCGATTTTGCACTACCTGCGCCATTTGCTGGAAGCAATATCAATTCATCGTGAACATTAACCGTTCCGGATTGAACATAACCAATCGCTACCAATCCAATTCCTTTGACATTGAAATGTTGGTCAACTGGTAAGACAAGTGGTGCCTGTTTAATCGCTTTCAAATCACTAGCAACTTGGTCCATTAATCCATACAATTTTTCACGTAAGTCAATTCCATCATTTCCTTCAAAAGACCAGTTGCCCAAACCTGCTTGTTTGAAGATCATCTTGACTTGGTCTTCATCAACCCATTCCCCTTGTGGTGGGTTGATTATTACTAATCCTTTGTCGATTCCAGCACTAGCAAATGCGACTACAACTTCACCTAAAGTTGCATCAATTTTTTTAATCTCAACCATACCAACTTTCGCTGCCGATAATGCATTTAAAAATGGCCTCAATCTTTCAGGAAATTTAGCTGGACGGATGATAGATAGTATTCTTGGACCATCGCTTCCAGATTCCTTGTGAACATAGGTATGAACATCACGCTGATCGGTTGCTTTGGCAATTTCTTTGGCCAAATCATCGGAACCGACCATCGCTATATTGAGAACAGGCATGATACGGCGACTTGACCCGCCTTCTTGATACAATCGCTTTGACAATGAAAGTAATTGCAATCAGCCAAGCAATTCTTGATGCATTTCAATATACTGAATTGTGATATTCCTATTGTTGAAATCTTCTTCATCCATTATTCTACGATGTAATGGAATTAGATGTTCAACTCCGGTGATTATTGTTTCATCAAGAGCTGTTTTCATCCTACGGATTGCATCCTCTCGATTATGCCCCCAAACCAATAATTTTGCCAATAGGGAATCAAAACATCCTGGCATTTCGTATCCCGGATGCGCATGAGTATCGCATCTAACACCGAAGCCTGATGGGAAATGGCATTCCCACAGACGGCCCGGACTTGGAATGAAATCTCTAGGGTCTTCTGCATTTAGTCTGCATTGTATCGCATGTCCTCGGATGACAATGTCCTCTTGAGAAAGTTCTAATTTTTCACCTTGAGCGACCCTAATTCCAAGTTCAACCAAATTATATCCGGTTATCAATTCTGTAACAGTGTGTTCAACCTGAACTCTAGGGTTTACTTCAAGGAAGTAAAAATCTCCATTTGCATCTCGTAAGAATTCAAATGTTGCAAGTCCCTTGTAACCAACAGATTCTGCACCACGACAAACTAAGTCTCCAATCTCTGCACGCTTCGCTTCATCTAACCAAGGCCCTTCTTCAACCAACTTTTGATGGCGTCGTTGAATGGAACAAAATCGCTCTCCAAAGTGAATTGCTTTTTCACCATCTGCCAATACTTGGAATTCAACGTGCTGTGCACCTTGAATGTATTTTTCAACGAAAACTCGTTCATCTCCAAATGCTGATTTTGCCCGAGATTGACATAATTTCAATGCATTCTCAAACTCGTTTGATTTTTCAACAATTTGCATTCCGATTCCACCACCACCAGCAGCGGCTTTGATAATTACTGGATACCCAATTTTTGAAGCCAGTTTACTTGCTACTGCAGCATCAGATATTGGTTCAGAAGAACCTTTTGCTGTTGGCAGTCCTGCAGCCTCCATTGCCGCTCTTGCCTCTATTTTATCACCCAATAATGTGATTACTTCAGCACTTGGTCCAATGAAAGTAATTCCTTCTTCTGCACATCGAGCAACGAATGCTGAATTTTCTGCAAGGAATCCATATCCAGGGTGGATTGCATCACACTGTAATTCTTTAGCTGCAGTGATAACATCCTCAATATTTAGGTATGAATCTAGTGGATTGCTCTTGTAATTTGGATAAGCAACATCAGAAAGTCGGACTGGCAGAGATAATCTATCTTCTCTACCATGAATAATTGCCACTTCAATTCCCATATCTCTTAGCGCTCGCAATATTCGTAATGCTATTTCTCCACGATTAGCAATTAGAACACGTTTGAATCCCATAAAGCACTCGAAGTGAATCTAACCTATGATGCCAACGGTTGTGAAAATACACTGCGAATAGTTTTTTTGAAGAAAAAATTTGATGCAATAACTCGGATTTAGTGAGAAATAACTCAAAAATGAGGCTAAAAAAGCATAAAGGTTTTCTAGTAGTAAATTACTGTAGGAATATGGCGCAAGTTAAGAAAACTGGGGCAGAGGTCCTCGACGAGTTAGCAGGTAAGGATTTGAACAAGAGCGGACTTGTTGTAAATTTGGTAATATGTGGTAATTCTAAATTTTATGATTACTCATGGTTAGAGGAACAATTAGAAAATTGGGTACTGTATAATGAATATCCAGATCTAATCATTTTAGGAGGAGCAAGTGGAGTAGATTTTATCGCCGAGAGATGGGCTGATAACAACAATATCCCAATCGCTGTATTTTCTGAAGCTTGGGCAACACCAAGGCCAGACAAATCTACTGATACTGGCCGTCCTCAAGCGGAGGCGAGTTTAGCAAAGAAGATGTTGAAAAGAGCAACACATATGCTTGCATTCCCTGGTCCTGATTCAGTTTGGACAAAACGTATGGAAGGGATTGCTCGGGCTCAAGGTATTCCTGTTGCAAGTATTCCGATTCCAGTTACTGCTGAATAATTCAATTGAGATTAATTTGTAATTCCGCTCAAAGTTGACTTGAGCGAATGATGATAAACAGACGCCTTGTGGCTTTCAATATCAGCATTGGCTGATGGTGATATTATGTCCAATTGGTCAGCAAAGAATCCGTATATGACTACTATTTCTGAGAACTACATTCTCAATGGAGAAGGTTCTCGCAAAGAGACGCGTCATATCGTTTTTGAATTAGGTGATTCGGGTCTTGAATACAAAGTAGGTGACGCATTAGGAGTTATTGCTGAAAACCCACCGCACATTGTGGAAGAACTAATTGAAATTCAAGGTTGGGACCGGGATGAAATCGTCACCACACATAATGGTGAGAAGGACCTCTATTCAGCATTGAAGGAAGATTTTGAAGTGCATATGGCTAACAAGAAATTTGTCAATTCATTAACTGAAAAGATTGTTTCTACTGGAATTAAAATTTCTCTAAAAATTATTTCTAGAACAAGAAATGGTGAAGAAGTCTCGAATACTCTTCCTTCCAGTTCTACCTCTAGCGACCCTGCTTCAAAAGTAGCTGCTATTACATCTGATTCTGATGCAATAGCTGATTATCTATGGACAAGAGATTACATTGACATTATGCATGAATTTAATGTCAAATATTCTTCTTCGGAATTCTTGAATATTGCAGATAGATTGAAGCCTCGTTTATACTCAATTGCTTCCTCACATGATGCTCACCCAGGCAAGGTCGAATTGACTGTGGGAATCGTTCGTTTCACTTATCATGATAGAGCCCGTGGTGGAATGTGTACACAATATTTGGCAGATGAAATAGATATGACTGGAAGAGAAATCGGCGTATTTATGTCTCCAACAAGATCCTTTATTCTTCCACAAGATAAATCTGTCAACATAATAATGGTAGGACCTGGAACAGGAATCGCTCCATTCCGTGCTTTCATGGAACAAAGAGTCCATGATAATGGTACAGGGAAAAATTGGCTCTTCTTTGGAGACCAATCTGAAAAGACTGAATTCTATTATAGAGAACAAATTGAAGATTGGTTAAATGGTGGTCATCTCCATAAATTCACTACCGCTTGGTCTAGAGATCAAGCAGAAAAGATATACGTTCAAAATCGCCTAAAAGAAAATGGTGCAGAAGTTTGGCAATGGTTTGAAGAGGGTGCTTATTTCTATATTTGTGGTGACAAACTACGAATGGCAAAGGATGTCCACCGTGCTTTAATTGATATCGCAATAGAACATGGTGGTATGTCTGAAGAGGATGCTACTTTCTTCATTGAGAAAACTATGATGAGAGAACAGAAGCGTTACCTACGTGATGTATATTGACCATATCTTTTGTCCAATGACTTCAAGCGATAGTTGTTGCTAGAGGATTTATGGCGCATGAGATTTTGATGCTAGGCACAGGCAATGCATTCTTGCCACATGGCCGTCATCACTCATTTTGCTGCATTGATAGAAA
>Ga0206678_10003216_pt1 | contig 10243 bp, 9 predicted proteins | sample M180m12015metaG_FD_155453 | JGI IMG/M metagenome (GOLD analysis project Ga0206678, IMG submission 155453) | Ammonia-oxidizing marine archaeal communities from Monterey Bay, California, United States - M1 80m 12015 | ecosystem: Environmental > Aquatic > Marine > Intertidal zone | place: USA...
AAGGTACATGAGATGGCTTTGCCATAAGAGCAGTGCAAACGCTGCGCCCCTAAACGACAAAACTAGAGTCTCATTACCTTGAATCCGAGAAGTAAACGAGAGTAAGAATAGAAGGGCTGTGAGGACAAAAGAAAATTTATAACTACCCAGCGAGAACTGTGACTGCTGATCCGACCTTGAGTGTTTTGCGGGCCTTAAATTCTTGTTGTGTTTGGCTGCAATCGCCATGTGTTCTTAACCTTAGCCGCCTGTTCAGTGGTGAAGAAGAATAAACTACCTCCCTATTCTATTCAATCCGCCGAGCCAGCGCTTGTTTGTAACAAATTCGGGCTTATACACTATTACATGATAACCAAAGGTGCATTAACGACCGCGACAGTTGTATCTACTGCCACTCCAACAACTGCGCTGATACATCCGGTTAGTAATGATGCTAACAACAAACTAGAGAGAATTTTCGCGATTCTCATGTGGTTCTCCGACTGAGTCAATTCCCATTTTTGACGAGCATTTAGTATTGAATCATGCCTTATATTGCCCTTTTCTGAATGAATAACAGCTGAATTAGACTAGACGTAAACATGTCTCATTTTGTTGCAAATTCACCAAAATATCTGAAGCATGCTTATAACTTGTATTCTGGGGCATCTCCGGATGTTTGCTCTCTATTTTCCCCCTTGAAAAAAGCCCTAAACCAGCGTAATTTCAGCAAATTGTGTTACCTGATATGATCGTGAAAATTAGAATAATATTGGAGATTCAAATGATAAATAGAGCCCTTTCCAAACTATCACTAGCCATAGTGACTGTATTGGTCGCTCCCCTACTATCCGCCCAGTCTGCAGATTTCCCTCGCACTGAACATGGCCAGCCAGACCTGCAGGGTACTTATACTTTTAGAACAATCACCCCGCTCAATCGTCCACGAGAATTAGAAAATAAAGCAACCCTAACCGCCGAAGAAGCTGCTGAATGGGAAGCTTATGAGAATCAACGCCAGAATCGAGATCTGATCATCGATACTGTTGGCGGCGCAGGTTATCCACCAGGAGTGATTTCCTACAATGAATTCTGGTATGAGCGTGGCATACAAACCATTGCTGATCGCAGAACCTCACTTATTTATGATCCACCAAATGGTCGCACACCAACGGCCAATGCTGCTGGTCGCGAACGACGGGCAGTCTATAGACAAATGGTTTTCGAGAGTGCTGGCCCTGAAGGCAGAACAACTGTTGACCGCTGTCTCACTGGCTTTGTTGGCGGCCCACCAATGATTCCAGGTTCGTACAACAACAATATGCAACTTGTACAAACGAAAGATCACATTATGATTTTAAATGAAATGGTTCACACCGCTCGCATCATCCGACTCGATAGCGAACACCACACAAAGCAACTGAAGTGGGAAGGTGATTCAATCGCGTATTGGGAAGGCGATACCTTAGTGGTCCATACGCAAAACTATTACCACGATTACAACCTTCGTGGCATGTCAAGAGAAGCTCAGGTGACAGAACGGTTTACAAGAATCAACGCTGAGACTCTTGAGTATGATTTCACTGTTGAAGACCCTCTTTCTTGGGATGAGTCTTGGTCAGCAAAACTACCAATGAGAATTGGCGCCGATCCAGTTTACGAATATGCCTGCCATGAAGGTAATCATGGACTTATCGGTATTCTTGCTGGCTGGAGACGCTACGAGTCTATGGGCATGAACGGAGATGGCTCGCCCTTGTCTAGTACTGGTACAGTTCAGACTGAAGAAAACGAAGAAAATTAGTAGGTAAATAGAACATTTACCGCTAACTTCTTTATACAGATTTGTAAGAACCAGAATGCGGATTGATCCCATTCTGGTTTTTTTATGAAATTTCTAAACTCTATATTATCTAAACCCTAAATTTTTTAGACACAGTTCTTTGATGATTAAATTTATTCCCTTTGTTTTTCTCCTCATATACTCTAGCGCAAGTATGGCAGAGCTTAATGAAGTCAAAATCTCTTCTCGCCTGGACCCCAACGCAATTATCATCACTGAAGTTGATATCATTTTCGTTTACGACGATGAAATTACAAATGATTTCCCCAAAAGCAAATCAAGTTGGTACTCGGGAAAGCGGGGGTTTACAATTTCTGCAGGGGATAAAGTTGATGTTGTTAATATCTTTATTCCCCAAGGATTTGACTCAGTATCAGCGACTTTACCGGCAAGAAAAGCGGAAGCCAAGAATGTTTTTGTGTTCGCCTATCATGATGATGCTCAAGCCAGCCCAGTGGATATAACAGATATGAGCGCAGTTTCAATTGAGATCGATCCCTTTGGTATTGTTGTATCTCGGATCGATTGATTACATTTTTCTGAAATATGAGGGTTCAGACTTCTATCAATCTAGAATCCACCTTGTCCCTCTAAGCTGTAGTTCGAATTTAGAATATCCCTAGCGGTTAACACAATTGAATTGCTCCCTGCCCTAGTTTATTCTTGTACCCCCTTTTTGTATCCAGCGAGCGTTACCGAGATGTATAAGAACAGCATAAAATCATTACTCATCATCTTGTTGATGGTGCCAGCACTAGCTTCCGCACAACCCGATATGCCTCCTACCAATGATCTGGCAAATCCTTACAGTACCCAGTCTGGTTTCTTAAAAATGCCTGCAGGCAGAGGCTGGGGCTCATCCAGTACTGTTGATGTAGACCTTGATGGAGAGAGCATCTGGGTGGCAGAGCGCTGTGGCGCCAATATCAACGCCTGCGTTCAAAACCCCGATACAAATCTAATTATGCTATTTGATAAGAATGGTAATATGGTTCGCAGCTTCGGTGCGGGTTATATCACCTGGCCCCATGGTATTCATATAGATTTTGAAGGAAACGTCTGGATCGCTGACGGCCGGGACAATCAGGGCGGTGATAACCCACCTGACGATGCCTATGGCCATCAGGTTCACAAATTCAGCCCAACCGGCGTCCATTTAATGGCTTTAGGCAGCAAAGGTGGTGGTAGAGATGCTGATTATTTCTTCACCCCTAATGATATGCATGTAGCTCCTAATGGCGATATTTTTGTCGCCGAAGGTCACTCCAACAACCCGGGAACTCCGGCCAGAATCCTGAAGTTCACTGCAGATGGCGAGTTCATTAAGTCGTTTGGTGAGATGGGTAGCGGCGATGGCCAGTTTACTCAGCCTCATGCCTTGGCAATGGATTCAAAGGGCCGTTTATTTGTTGGCGATAGAAGCAATAATCGTGTGCAGATTTTCGATCAAGAAGGCAATTTTATTGACGTTTGGTATCAATTTGGCCGTCCTAGTGGCATCTATATTGATAAAAATGATGTTCTCTACTCAGCTGATTCTGAATCGGGCTCGGTAAACCCTGCTCACGGTGATTGGTTGCGTGGTATTCGTGTAGGATCTGCGCAAACAGGGGAAGTGGAATTTCTAATTCCTGATCCTCAGCCTGATTGCCGTGGTACCTGTACAGCGGAAGGTGTCGTTGCAGATGCAAATGGAAATATCTTTGGAGCCGAAGTGGGCCCTGTGGGTGGCATTAAGCGCTACATCCGTCCAATTAAATAGTTAGTTTTTGACACAAAAAAAGCCCACTATTTTTTGATAGCGGGCTTTTTTATATTCGACTGTTTCGACTATAGAGTCGGCGATTTTAGATTTTCGCCAAGAGCTCATTAAATGTTGAACTAGGGCGCATAGCAATCGCAGCTTTTTCTGGATCTGGTTTATAGTAGCCGCCCACATCCATTGTCACACCTTGCACAAAATTCAATTCTTCAACAATCTTCAACTCGTTGTTAGTCAGGCCTGTGGCAAGTTCAGAAAACTTTGCAGCAAGTTCCGGGTCAGACTCTTGAGCTGCTAAGGCTTTGGCCCAATAAGTTGCCAAATAAAAATGGCTACCCCGATTGTCTAGTTCATTCACTTTTCTGGACGGAGATTTATTTTCATCGAGAAATTCTCCGGTAGCTTTGTCCAAAGCATCGGCCAGAATCCTCGCACGCTGGTTTCCAGACACATTAGCCAAGTGCTCTAAAGAAGCTGCCAGAGCAAGAAACTCGCCGAGAGAGTCCCAGCGTAAATGATTTTCTTTTTCAAATTGTTGAACGTGCTTTGGTGCAGAACCACCAGCTCCAGTTTCAAACAATCCTCCGCCATTCATTAGAGGCACAACGGATAGCATCTTTGCACTTGTGCCTAATTCAAGAATTGGAAATAGGTCGGTTAGATAATCTCTTAAGACATTGCCGGTCACCGATATCGTATCTTTGCCTTCAAGAATTCGATCCAGAGAAAATCGAGTCGCGGGTCCTGGTGCTTTGATATGAAGCTCCAAGCCTCTCGTGTCGTGGTTCGGTAAATATTGATTAATTTTTTTAATAAGTTCAGCATCATGAGCTCTAGCCTCATCTAGCCAAAATACTGCTGGAATCCCAGACAGCCGTGCCCGACTTACTGCCAGTTTTACCCAATCCTGAATCGGCGCATCTTTTACCTGACACATACGCCAGATATCACCGCTTTCTACTTCGTGGCTAAGTAATGCATTTCCCTCCGCATCTTCAACTGTAATAGAACCTGCTGACTCCACCTCGAAAGTCTTATCATGAGAACCATATTCTTCAGCCTTTTGGGCCATTAAACCAACATTTGGCACACTACCCATCGTTGATGGATTGAATGCTCCGTTGGCTTTACAGAAATCAATTACTTCCTGGTAAACACTGGCATAACAGCGATCAGGAATTATCGCCTTCATGTCATGAAGGTCACCATCCGGGCCCCACATTTGACCAGAAGTGCGCAGGGCTGCCGGCATTGAGGCATCAATAATTACATCACTGGGTATGTGTAAATTAGTTATGCCGCGGTCAGAATCCACCATCGCAATTTCAGGCTTGTTGGCATAACAGGCTCGGAGATCGGCTTCGATTGTTGCCTGCTCAGCATCAGGTAAAGACTGAATTTTGCTATACACATCACCGATACCATTATTTTGATCAATTCCCAACTGCTCGAATACTGTTGCATGTTTTTCAAATACATCAGCGTAGAACACAGTTACAGCGTGGCCAAAAATAATCGGGTCTGACACTTTCATCATAGTTGCTTTCAAGTGTAGCGACATAAGCACGCCTTCTTCCTTGGAAGCATCGATTTCACGAGCAAGAAACTCGCGCAGAGCATTCTTACTCATAGAAGAAGCATCAATTACTTCTCCATGTTGTAAAGCAATACCTTCTTTAAGAACCAGCTTATTCCCTTCTTCATCGCTGTGCACTATTCGTGCGGTAGTTGCTGAATTCAAAGTAGTAGATTTTTCACTACCGAAAAAGTCTCCAGCTGCCATGCTAGCAACATGAGATTTAGAATCTGCAGACCAGGTTCCCATTGAATGAGGATTTTTTTGCGCATAAGACTTTACTGAAGCCGGGGCACGTCGGTCTGAATTCCCTTCTCTTAATACTGGGTTCACCGCACTGCCTTTGATACTGTCATAACGACTTTTTACATCGGCTTCTTCATCGTTGCTAGCATCCTCAGGATAGTTTGGTAGCGCATAACCCTTTACCTGTAGTTCCTTGATCACTGCATTCATTTGGGGTACCGAAGCAGAGATGTTAGGCAGCTTAATAATATTTGCCATCGGGTCTTGCGTAAGTGCGCCGAGTTCTGCAAGAGCGTCTGATTGTTTTTGATCATCAGTTAAATAATCAGAAAAATTGGCAATAATACGACCGGAGAGAGAAATATCTCGGGTCTCGACATCAACGCCTGAAGCTTTGGCAAATGCCTGAATAATTGGAAGCAGTGAATAGGTTGCTAGTGCTGGCGCTTCATCGGTTTCAGTGTAAATAATTGTTGGTTTTTGCTCTAACATCGCAATTCCTTAGAGTTAATCTGCCGTGTATTAATAATTAATGAATAAATCTTTATTAATCCACGTTTGCTTTCCCTTCCCTTTTGGATCGAGCGGGCTCGGATTAGTAGACTGAAATTTATAGACCGAAAAAAAGGCGCGTATTATAACAGCCATAGACTAGCTAGAATAGCAGAATCCCCGATGCCGGTTTCCGACCGCGACTCGGGGGTATCACTGTGTATAATTGTCAAAAATACGAGATCACACTATGGAAATAGCTACATCAATACCTGGTTTTCGAATCCGAAAAGCTAGCATCGAAGATTGCTCATCGATCCTAGGCTTCATTGCTGAATTGGCAGAATATGAAAAACTTAGCCATGAACTGGTGGCTACAATACCTATACTCGAAGAATCATTATTCGGTGAAAACCCCTATGCCGAAGTGCTCATTGGAGAATTTAAAGAAATAGCAGTTTCTTATGCTTTATATTTCCATAATTTCTCAACCTTTACTGGCCGTCCTGGTATTTATCTCGAAGATATTTATGTGAAACCAGCTATGCGCGGCAAAGGATTCGGCAAATCACTGCTCTCCTATTTGGCAAAGCTCGCAGTTGACAATAAATTCACTCGAGTAGAGTGGTCAGTATTAGATTGGAATGAGCCTTCGATTCAGTTTTATCGATCGATCGGCGCTGAGCCTATGGAGGGCTGGACCGTGCAACGACTGGACGGCGATGCCTTGAGCAATTTTGCGGAAAAGTTTTCTTAGCAGAACTACCATTGACTCGGAATGGATTTTGAAAGAGTTAAAATAAATATTTATGATTGGGAGTAAGAAGTGAGTCGAATTGTCTACGTGAACGGCGAATTTATAGCAAAAGAAGACGCAAAAATTTCTATCTTCGACCGAGGATTCATTTTTGGAGATGGAGTCTACGAAGTAGTCCCGGTTATAAATAATCAGTTAGTCGACAAAGAATATTTTCTCGATAGATTAGAACGTAGCCTTAATGAAATTCAAATTGCCTGGCCTTGCTCAAAAGAAGAATATATAAAAGTCTTAGAGGACTTAGTTACCAAGAACCAACTTACTGAAGGTATTGTCTACACTCAAGTCACACGAGGAGTAGCAGATCGAGATTTTCCGTTTCCAATTGGGGTGAAACCAAGTTTTGTGGCGTTTACCTCGGTCATGGAATTACTTGAGAATCCACAGGCTACAAAGGGAATCAATGTAGTTACGACTCCTGACTTGCGCTGGAAACGCAGAGATATAAAATCACTCAATCTCTTAGGCCAATGCCTGGCCAAACAAGATGCTGTGGCAAAAGGCGCGGCGGAAGGCTGGATGGTGGAAGACGGTTATGTGACCGAAGGAGTTTCATCAAGTGCTTACATTGTAAAAAACAACAAGATAATTACCCGCCCTTTATCGAATGAAATACTGCCCGGAATCAGACGCCGAACAATTCTGGAAATTGCCACAGAAACAGGAATCGAATATAAAGAGCGTCTCTTCACAGTAACTGAAGCTTTAGAAGCTGACGAGGCTTTTATTAGCAGCGCGACCACGATTGCACTGGCAGTGGTAAAAATTGATGGACAAACAATTGGCACCGGAGAGCCTGGCCCAATTACTTGTCAGTTGCGTGATTTGTATAAAATTAGAGTCATAGAAGAAGCTAGGATTAATAGCGATTAAGTTTTGTCGGTGGTAAAACTAATCACTTTGGAAATTTCTGTGTAGCCGGCAGCTAGCATGCAAAGCCGGTCTACTCCTAGGGCCACTCCTGCACAATTAGGTAGGCCATAGTCCAAAGCAGCTATTAGCTTGCTGTCTAGGGGATACTCTGGCAGACCCAGTTCTTGCCTTTTATTCTTATCTGCCTCGAATCGAGATTCCTGTTCGTTGGAATCGGTCAGCTCATAATAACCGTTGGCTAGTTCCATACCTGAACAGAACAACTCAAAACGCTTTGCCACTTCTTGGCCATCGCTATCTTTTTTTATGGCTGCGAGTGCGCATTGATCAACAGGAAAATCATACACAAAAATATTTTTCGGTAAATGTGGCACTACAATGGCATCCATCAATAATTGCAGTAGATCCGTCTGACTAAGTTGCTGCGCACCAACATCAATATGCTCTGCAGCGAAGGAATTCAATTTTTTGAAAGATATATTGTGAGGGTCAAAACCTAATTGTTGCTGGAAAACCTCACGGTAGGACAGTTTTGGAATCGCTTGAATTGGCAGCACGGCAGAAATAAGCGATTCAACTTCGTCGATAAGATCACTCTGAGAATAACCGGGTTGGTACCATTCCAACATAGTAAATTCGGGATTGTGAATTTTGCTTACTTCTCCCTGTCGAAATGCTTTACAGATTTGGTAGATAGCGCCACTGCCTGCAGAGAGCATCCGCTTCATGGCGAATTCAGGCGAAGTCTGCAGGTAAAATTTGGTATCTAAAACAGAATCCACTGATAAAACTTCCAACGATTGTATATGAACGTCAGTAGCTGTTGTTCTAGCGAGTAATGGTGTTTCGACTTCTAATACATTGCGTTCAAAAAAGAATTGCCGAATTTTGATCAGCAACTCAGCCCGAATTTGAAGACTTTCCAGTTGAGCAGTTGGTTTCCAATTATCCATTAAACTTTCATTAGGCTAGCAGTAAGGTCTCAATAGACCGTCCACAAACTTTGTTTTTTTAATTAGCATCATTGGTTATTTGTTCGCCCGGTTTTGGTATTCACCTGTACGGGTATCTACTTTTAAAACATCTCCTATATTAACGAAGAGCGGAACTTTAACTACAGCGCCTGAGCTAAGTGTTGCTGGCTTGGTGCCGCCTTGTGCAGTATCGCCTTTAAGGCCGGGGTCAGTTTCAGTAACTTCTAGTTCAACAAAATTTGGCGGTGTCACAGATATCGGTGCATCGTTCCACAGCACTACCGTATATATATCTTGCTCTTTTAACCAATTCTTTGCATCGGTAATCGCATTGGCATCGGCAGCTACCTGCTCGTAGCTGTCATCTGTTTTCATGAAATGCCAGAACTCCCCATCAGAATATAGATATTCCATATCTATTTCGAGAACATCTGCAACCTCAACCGATTCACCAGATTTGTAAGTGCGCTCCCAGACTCTGCCGTTCTTCAGATTGCGCAGTTTTACTCTATTAAAGGCCTGTCCTTTACCCGGTTTGACTATTTCGTTTTCCAGGATTGAACAAGGTTCTGTATCTATAAGAACTTTTAGACCACCCTTAAATTCATTTGTTGAATAATTCGCCATTATTTCCTCTCACTCAATCGTGACAATGTGCAGCAAAGATTTTGTTGCTATGATCTGCCTATAAGCAATTCCACAAAACTCAATATTACTAAAATTCATCCCAAGCTTTCAGGTTTTTCTAAATGCATACCTCGGCACTAAAATTAATCGATTCCAACTTACCTGAAAAATGGCAAGAGATATTATCTGATCTGATTACAGATCCAAAGGAATTACTTCAATTCTTGGAGCTCGATGAAACCAAGCTGGCTCTCGGTTCAGATGCCTTAGGGCAATTCTCTTTAAAAGTTCCACGGCCCTTTGCCAAGCGTATTCGCAAAGGCGATTGGAATGACCCGCTTTTACGGCAAGTTTGGCCAGATTTACTTGAGGAAACTTCAGGACCTAAAGATAGTCCCGATCCTCTCTCAGAGCGGAGCTTTAACCCTATTCAAGGCCTCCTGCATAAGTACCATGGACGGGCATTACTTACAGCAGCCTCATACTGTGCCGTCCATTGTCGCTATTGCTTCCGTCGACATTTCAATTATGAGGATAATTCCCCAAGCCGAGAAGAATGGGGTATTGTGCTGAAATACTTAGCAGAAGATACCTCTATTGAAGAAGCGATCTTTAGTGGCGGTGACCCTTTAGCCCTATCCGATCGTCAACTTGCCTGGCTGATTGATCAAGTATCTGAGATTTCGCATATATCGACACTACGGATTCATACCCGCCTACCCATCGTTATACCTCAGAGAGTCACTAGCAAATTAATCCGGATTCTCACTGAATCTCGACTAAAATCCGTAATGGTAGTGCATTGTAATCACGCGCAAGAACTAGATGAACAAACTAAGGCTGGTTTAAGCACGTTAGCCGCCAATGGCATCATTATGCTTAATCAATCCGTAGTTTTAAGTAAAGTTAACGATAAGCCACAAATTTTAATCGAACTCAGTCGAGCGCTTTTTAGCTGTGATGTACTACCATATTATCTGCATTTACCAGATAGGGTCAGCGGCACCACTCACTTTCAAGTGACCAAGAGGTATGCTCTAGAGATTCTAGATGA
>Ga0206678_10003227_pt1 | contig 10226 bp, 9 predicted proteins | sample M180m12015metaG_FD_155453 | JGI IMG/M metagenome (GOLD analysis project Ga0206678, IMG submission 155453) | Ammonia-oxidizing marine archaeal communities from Monterey Bay, California, United States - M1 80m 12015 | ecosystem: Environmental > Aquatic > Marine > Intertidal zone | place: USA...
GATCGGAAAGGGCCTTGCTGATTGCCTTAAAGGCCTGATCAAAATCCATTCCATCAAAATTCCCAGAATTTATAAGAGTGCCCTTTTCAACAAACGCCTCTTTGCTGGTGTCTAACAAGTCGCCGACTGGGGAGATAACTTCTCGCATAGGTATATTGTATTTTTTTGCAAACTCATAGTCTCTCTGGTCATGCGAAGGTACGCTCATAACGGCCCCAGTTCCATAGCCCATAAGAACGAAATTTGCAATCCAAATAGGGACGCCTTCTCCAGTTATCGGGTGTTTGCAAGTTAGGCCTGAATCAACGCCCTTTTTTTCCATTGTCTCCAAGGCGGCTTCAGAAGTTTCCATCGTTTTACACTCGTCTAAGAATGTCTGAATTGTTGCGCTTGTTTGTCCTGCTTGAATTGCAAGAGGATGTTCTGCAGCCAATGCAAGATAGGTTGCGCCCATTAATGTGTCGGGGCGAGTCGTGTAGACAGTCAGTGTATTTGTATCATCTAATCTAAAGTCTATATCAATACCAACAGATTTACCAATCCAGTTTTTTTGCATTGTTTTGACTGCCTCTGGCCACCCATCAAGCTTTTCTATATCGTTAAGGAGCTCATCAGCATAATCAGTAATCTTCATATACCACTGAGATATTTCCTTCTTTTCAATGGGAGCTCCAGATCGCCAGCCGCGCCCCTCAACCACCTGTTCATTTGCAAGCACGGTTTGGTCAACAGGGTCCCAGTTTACAACCGCTTTTTTCTTGTAGACAAGGCCTTTATTGAACAGCTTTACAAAGAACCACTGCTCCCAACGGTAATATTCAGGGTGGCAGGTTGCAATCTCGCGTGACCAGTCATAACCAAATCCAAGCTCAATTAGCTGTTCCTTCATGTGCCCTATGTTTTCATAAGTCCATCCGGCAGGCGGCACCTGGTTTTTTATTGCTGCGTTTTCTGCTGGAAGCCCGAAAGCGTCCCAACCAATGGGCTGCAAAACGTTTTTTCCAAGCATTTTTTGATATCTATAAATGACATCTCCAATACTATAGTTTCTAACATGTCCCATGTGGAGTTTTCCAGAAGGGTATGGAAGCATTGAAAGGCAGAAAAACTTTTCCTTTGTCTGGTCTTCAGTCACAACAAATGACTTGTTGTCATGCCAGTATTTCTGGGCCTCTGACTCTATTTTTTTGGAGTTGTATTCGTATTGCATTCTGAAAAAATTGAGAGCATGGTTTAGTTAAGTTGAAGGGTGCCCACCAAGGAGCCCACGTCACTGAGTTTTTGATCTGACAGGTAGTCACTAATTCCTGTGTTTATTTTTTCACAAACAAGAGGATCATAAAAAAGCGCTGTGCCAACCCCAACAGTTGCCGCTCCTGCAATAATAAACTCTAGTGCGTCGTTTGCGGAAGTAATGCCGCCTTGGCCAATGATGGGCACATTGTGTTTTTTGCTTACCTGATAAACTTGGTGCACCTTCAATAAAGCAATTGGCTTTATTGATGGTCCTGACAGGCCTCCACGGTTGTTGCCAATAATAGGCATCCGCGTTTTAATGTCAACCGCCATTCCTGTCACTGTGTTGATCACAGCCAGGCCGTCACTTCCAGCGTCAATACATCGGGCTGCATTGTTTGCAATGTCGGTTTGGTTGGGAGAGAGTTTTGTAATGATTGGTTTGGTTGTGTTTTTGCGACAAATTTCGACAACTCTGAAAGACATTTCAGGATCGTTTCCAAAAGCAACACCGCCCTCTTTGATGTTGGGGCAAGAAATGTTAATTTCAATGGCGTCGATGTCGGTGTCATCAAAATGTTTTGCAATCTCGCCGTACTCTTCAACGCTCGAGCCAGAAATGTTAATGATAAACCGTGTTTCATTTTTTTTGAGAGAGGGCATAATTTCATCAATAACTACCTCTGTTCCAGGGTTTTGAAGTCCGATTGAATTCAGCATCCCGTTTGGAGTTTCAGCTATTCTATGGGGCTTGTTGCCTAGTCTTGGCTCAAGCGTCGTTCCTTTTAGACAGACAGCCCCAACCTCGGTGTTTGAAAAGCCTTTGATTCGGGTGTACTCCTCTCCAAATCCAACGCAGCCCGAAAGCAAAATTATGGGCGAGTTTAATGACATCCCGCAAAAACTTGTTTGTAGATTATTTTGCATTGACGCCATTATACTTTTATGACGACTTTGCATCCACCAACTTGGGCTAAAATATTGACATGAAGGGAGTTTTTGTTACTGGCAGCAATACAGGCGTAGGGAAAACTACCGTTGCAATTGAAGTTGTTCGCCACATATCAAAAACCAGATCAGTCAAGGTCAGAAAACCAGTTGAGACAAACTGTGAGTTCAGTAAGCAAGATTTTATACCTAAAGACGCAATCGCCCTGTCTGCTGCATGTCAACAACAAGAGGGCCTAGAAAAGGTTTGCCCATATTGTTTTGAGATTGAGGCTAGCGCAGAAATGGCCAGCACCGAGAGCGGTAAAAAACTTACACTTAAAGATTTGGTGTTGGCCTGCGAGCGCGACGTTGAAGGCAGTTTTGTATTGATTGAGGGCGCTGGTGGGCTTTACTCTCCAATAGCTGAAGCCACACTTAACGTTGACTTGGCAGTTGAGCTCCAGCTGCCGGTGTTAGTTGTGATTCGTGACGAGCTTGGCGCAATTAGCCAGGCACTTTTAACGCTAGAAGCGGCAAAGAAAAACAAGCTAACGGTGGCATGCGTTGTTTTAAATGTAGTTGACAGCAACAACTTGTCTAATAAAGAGGCGCTTGCTGCCTACACCGAAACGCCAATTATTTCCTTCTCTCAAGGCGACCTAGGGGGTTTTTGTTCAGAGATTGAAAAGCTAATCTAAGATAGTCAGGACTGGCTTGTCGTTTTCATCGCTTTTGGTCTTGAGCTTGTTGTCAAACATAATGCCCTCGCCGCTCTCCTGGGCATAAATGGTGAGAACCGCTTCGCAAGGAATGATGACTGTTTGAGGCTTTCCGCTGAATCTGGCTTTAAAGCTAATAGAGTCGTTTGTTATTAGTCTATTTTCTGTAGCAGTAGAGCTTATATTTAGAACAATCTTTCCTTTCTTGGCAAAGCCCTCTGGAACAACGGCACCAGTTTTTTCGCAATCAACCAAGACATGGGGCGTAAGGTTTGAGTCTTCAATCCAATCACAATAGGCGCGGACTAGATAAGGAACAACGCCGCTCATGGTGACTAGTGGCTAAAATCCTTTTCAGCAAAAGTAAGGCTTTCATTAAACCCCTCTTTTTCAAAAAGCCTGTTGGCGTAAGAGGTAATCGGCTTGGCCTTATTGTCTAGTGTGATTCCCAGTAGATCCAGACGCCACAGTATCGGCGCTATACAGGCGTCAACGAGAGTCATTGTCTCGCTTTTAAAATAGGGCTTATGAGAAAACAAAGGCAAAAGCTCAATGAGGCTTCCGTGGAGCGTTTTCCTTGCTTTGTCAGCGTCTTTTTTGTTGCCCTTAAGAATGGTGTTAACAAGCTCATACCAACAGCCTTCTGCACGCGTAAATCGGTAAATCAGGAGTCTTTTTTCAGCCTTTTCAATCGGGTCGACTGGCAAAAGCGGAGGAAATGGAAAGCGCTCATCAAGGTACTCCAGAATAACCGATAAGTCATATAAAACCATGCCTCTATCGAACAGTGTTGGCAACGTCTGGCAAGGATTAAGCTCTAAAACCTCTTCGGGTATTTCGTCAAACTTGAGCTCCAAAACTTCACGCTCAATAGACTTGTGAGCCATGATAAAGCGCACAGCGTGAGACTCTAATTCATGTGGGTCTGAGTATAGGGTGGTTGAGGCCGGATTGGGTTTAGATAACATAGTTGTATACCAAAAAATAAAAATTAGTGCCGCTTAGTCAGTGGCCGGATCGTTGCAAATGATAAATTTTATCAGAATTTAGTCTCTTGGGCGCCATATGCCATATTTAACGTCTTTCCAGTACTCTTTCTTTAATAGGTAGGTTAAGATAAATAGAGCTCCCAAGAACAACAAAACCCAAACGCCAAGGCTTGTACGAATTAGTTTTGCTGGTTCGCCAACGTAGTCTAGGAAGTTGGTTATGTCTCTAACGTCATTATTAAACTCTGCTTCAGTTTTCTCCTCTTTCAGCGACCATAATGCGTCAGGCATAGAGGCATTCTCAAGCACCTTATTGTTTACGCCGAAGACCTTAGAGTCGTCTTTATAAAAACCTCTCAGGTAGGTATAAACCCAGTCAGTGCCTTTGGCTCTCGCAACCAGCGACAAATCCGGGGGAGTGCCGCCAAACCATTTTGCTGCGCCCTCTTCCGGCATAGCTGTTGTGATTGTTTCTCCAGGCTTTTCTCCTGCGAACATGAGGTGTTGAGCGACCAGCGAGTCGCTAAGGTTTAAGTCTTGGGCAATGCGATTGTAGCGCATAAAGCTTATAGCGTGACAGCCAGAGCAATAGTTCATAAAAAGCTTCGCGCCGTTTTGTAGAGAGGCCGTATCTGAAATGTTGGTATTGGCGTGATCTAAATGTAGTTCGCCTGAAGCAAGCACACTAGACGAAAGCAAAGTTGACGCCAAAATCAGTTTTATTTTTATGCGTATCTTCATGGGCTACTCTGTCAACCTTTCCGGAACTTCCTTGAATTTTCCTATAGAGGTATACCAAGGCATCAAAACAAAAAATGCAAAATAGAGGACAGTAAAAACACGAGCAAGGAAGACATTAAGCGGAGTAACTGGCTGCACGCCAAGCCACCCCAGCATAACAAAGCTAATAACAAAAACACCAAGCACCCACTTATAGATTGGACTGCGATAACGAATAGATTTAACCGGACTTCTGTCCAGCCAGGGCAGGAAAAACAAGATAAGTAGCGATGCGCCCATCGCTAGTACGCCTGGGAATTGTGAGCCAAACATTGGAGGGACCGCCCTCAACACAGAATAGAAAGGGGTTAGGTACCATAGTGGCGCAATGTGTTCTGGTGTTTGAAGGGGGTTGGCCTCGATAAAATTTGCGTGCTCAAGAAAGTAGCCGTTAAGGCCCGGAGCGTAGAACACTACAGCACAAAAGATCCACAAAAATGCGACAGCACCCATGGCGTCTTTAACGGTGAAATAAGGGTGGAACGGGATGCCGTCCTTGGGAATGCCGTCCTTGTCTTTGTTTTTCTTTATCTCAATGCCATCTGGATTGCCTGAACCAACTGTATGAAGAGCGACAATATGCAAGAAAACAAGCACAACCAAAATAAGCGGCAAGGCAATTACATGCAAAGAAAAAAAGCGGTTTAGTGCGGCGTCCCCTACAGCATAATCACCTAAAATCCAAACCAGCAGGTCAGGACCGATTACCGGCACAGAGCCAAACAGGGAGATTATAACTTGAGCGCCCCAGTAAGACATCTGCCCCCAAGGCAAAACGTAGCCCATAAAAGCTTCCGCCATTAAGACGATGTAGAGCAACATCCCAAGAACCCAAATCAGCTCTCTTGGACCTTTATAGGAGCCGTAAAGAAGACCGCGAAACATATGGAGATAAATTACCACAAAAAATGCAGAAGCCCCAACCGAGTGAAGATAACGAACCAGCCAGCCCCATTCGACGTCACGCATAATGTATTCCACTGACGCAAAAGCATTTGCGGAGTCGGGCTTAAAGTGCATGGTTAGAAAAATTCCAGTAACCAGCTGCATGACCAGCATCAGAATCGCAAGGCTGCCAAAAAAGTACCAAAAATTAAAATTTCTTGGTGTGTAATATTCGGCTAAGTGCTCATTCCAAACCTTGGTGAGGGGAAATCTTTGGTCTATCCAGCTTTGTTTGTTTTTCATGATCTCCTCTTATGAAATTTCTGGATCAACCCCGATACGAATAAGCGTATCAGAAACATAACGATAAGGCGGAATCACCAAGTTGGTTGGTGCAGGCACGCCAGCATATACTCTGCCAGCAAGGTCAAACTTTGAGCCATGGCAAGGACAATAAAAACCACCCTTCCAGCTATCGCCACCCAGGTCCGCGGCGCCAGGCTCTGGGCGATAAGTTGGGGAACAGCCAAGGTGAGTACAGACGGCAACAATAACCGCAACCTCTTCTCTGTTTTTAATAGTGCGGTAACTAGTAGTCACATATTTGGGCTGTTGGTTTTTAGAGTAACCAGAACCATCCGGGTCAGACAAATTCTTAATAACAACGTCTGACTCAAGCGCCGCAAGAGCTTCAGCGCTACGCTTGAAAATCCATACTGGTTTTTTACGCCACAAAACACGAACTAATTGGCCGGTCTGGAGCTTTGAAATATCTACATCAACCGGGGCGCCTGCAGCCCTTGTTCTTGCTGAAGGTTTCCACGTTGACAAAAAAGGCCAAGCAACAAAACCAACCCCAACGGCGCCAACTACACTAGTTGCTTGAGTTAAAAAGCGCCTTTTCTTTAGGTCTATTGTTTGTTCTGGCATCTAAAATTTGTTCAGTATTTAAGTAAAAAACCGCACCATTATAAAGTAAATGATTCCTATTTAAAAGCAAAAAAACGAACCAAATCGACCTATGGTTGGTTTTTGTCTAACTTGATTGACACTGTTTTGATTGATGACAGTCCGTCGATCTGTTGAATGATAGCCAACAACGCCGGCTGTTGTTTTTCAGCTCGATACGCAATTGAAGGGTTGGGCGCCAAAAGAGTTGCCTTTTGCTCCTTAACCAGACACAAAGTAATGCCCTTAAATTGATGAGGCAGCAAGGCCTGTAAAAGGGAATTAAAATGATTGTGCAATTTTGCCTTTTCAAACATCTCGCCTAATTCGCCACTAGGCTTATAATTTGTAAGGTTTGCTGTTGTTTTGTCTTTCATCTATGGGAAAATACCAACGTTTTGTCTAATTATTGTTTTGTTGTCATATGAGTATTATAAATAAAGTTTTATCAAAAGTTGTTGGCTCGCGCCACGACCGGGTGATAAAAAAATTCACAAAGCTTGTTGCCGAGATTAACTCTTTCGAGAAGAGCATGCAGTCACTTGGCGACGACGAGCTGAGAGCCAAAACCCAACAGTTCCGTGAAAGGCTAGACGAAGAAGGCTCTCTAGAAAGCATTTTGCCAGAAGCCTTTGCAGTTGTTAGAGAGGCAAGCCAAAGGGTTCTTGGGGAGAGACACTATGATGTTCAGCTCATTGGCGGCATGGTGCTCAACGAAGGCTGCATTTCTGAAATGGGCACAGGAGAAGGAAAAACCTTGGTGGCGACACTTCCGGCCTACATAAATGCCTTAAATGGCAAGGGCGTCCACATTGTAACCGTCAACGACTATTTGGCAAAAAGAGACGCCGAGTGGATGGGCAAAGTGTTTAACTTTTTAGGCCTTGAGGTAGGAGTGGTGGTTTCAGGAATGTCTGGCGAGGAAAAAAAGGCGGCATACAGTTGTGACGTTACCTATGCAACCAACAACGAGCTTGGGTTTGATTACTTGCGCGACAATATGGCGTTTTCAGAAGACCAAAAAACACAAAAAAAGCTTAATTATGCAATTATTGACGAAGTCGACTCTATTTTAATTGACGAGGCGAGAACGCCCTTAGTAATCTCTGGCCCAACGGGCGATCACGCTGAAGTCTACATTGCTATAGACAAGATGATTCCCCTTTTTACACTTCAAACCGAAACCGGCGAAGGAAAAGAGGTTGTTGTGAACATTCCTGGCGACTACACACTTGACCAAAAACAGAAGCAAGCGTATTTAACGGACGACGGCCATGTCAAGGCAGAAGAGCTGCTAATAAACGCAGGCGCCCTGCCAGAGGGGTCCAGTTTGTATGATGCAGGCAACATTATGTTGCTACAACACCTGATATCGGCTTTACGCGCACATGTGCTATTTCAAAAAAACGTTGACTACATTGTCAAAGACGATGAAGTGGTTATTGTTGATGAGTTTACAGGGAGAACAATGCCGGGTCGAAGGTGGTCTGCAGGACTTCATCAGGCTATTGAGGCCAAAGAGAGAGTCAGCGTAAAACAAGAAAATCAAACCGTGGCTTCTATTACTTTTCAAAACTACTTCAGGCTATACAACAAGCTCTCAGGCATGACGGGTACCGCCGAAACAGAGGCGCCAGAGCTTCATGACATATATGGTCTGGAGGTGGTTGTGGTTCCACCCAACGCAAAGTCTTGTCGTAGCGACCTATCGGATTTAATATACGGCACCATGGATGAAAAGCTTGATGCTATTATTGGCGACATTAAAGTTTGTCAGAAGACGCAACAGCCTGTTTTGGTTGGCACAAGCAGCATTGAAAGCTCGGAGAACATCTCTTTGTTGCTCAAGAAGGACAATATAAAACACGAAGTTCTTAACGCCAAACAGCATCAGCGAGAAGCAGAAATTATCGCTAACGCTGGCGCCCCTGGCTCTGTAACCATTGCAACCAATATGGCAGGAAGGGGTACCGACATTGTCTTAGGCGGTCGCTTGCCTGAAGAAACCTCTGATGCTGAAAAACTGGCATGGAAAGAAAAGCACGAGGCTGTTATAGGCGCTGGAGGGCTTCATATTATTGGGACCGAGAGAAATGAGTCTAGACGTGTAGACAACCAGCTGCGTGGGCGCTCTGGTCGCCAAGGAGATGTTGGCTCTACTCGCTTTTATTTGTCCCTAGAGGACAGTCTTATGAAAATTTTTGCCTCTGAAAAAACAGCCAGCATGATGAAAAAGCTTGGCATGAAAGAGGGCGAGGCGCTTGAGCACAGTTGGTTAAATCGAACCATTGCAAACGCCCAAAAAAAGGTCGAAGGGATGCATTATGATGCCCGCAAGCATCTTCTTGAGTTTGACGATGTTGCCAATGACCAACGAAAAGTAATCTACCAGCTTAGAGACGAATTGACGGGCACCGAAGACGTCAAAGATCGATTTATTGCCATAAGAGAGGATGTGATTAGTGATCTATTTGCTGAATACATTTCGCCACAAGTGCTTGAGGAGGATTGGGATGTTAAGGGTCTACACAACATTCTCAAAACAGAATATGCAGCTGATGTGCCAATACAAAAATGCATTGACGACGGGCTTGAGGTTGATGAAATCTTAGAGTTTGTTTTACAGGGGCTGGCCACATCTCACGACTCCAAGGAGGGGCTGGCTGGAAGTGAAACCATGAGAACATTTGAAAAAGCGGTAATGCTTAGGGCGCTGGATCATCACTGGAAGGAGCACTTGGCGGTAATGGACCACTTAAGACAAAGCGTTAATTTGCGAGGCTATGCGCAAAAAAACCCGGTTCAGGAATATAAGCGAGAATCTTTTTCCATGTTTACCTTGTTGCTAGAAACCATCAACATTGAAATGATTAAGGCCCTGTGCAGTGTAAGCATAGAACAAAAACAGAGCCCTGCAGGCGAAGGTGCGCCAGCCAAAAAAACACAGGCACCACAGCACGACCCTCAACAAACGAAGCCTGCCTCAGGGCTAGAGAACACACAACAACCAAAAAGAACTAAAAAGCTTGGAAGAAACGACCCCTGCCCCTGTGGTTCTGGAAAAAAATACAAACACTGTCATGGCTGATGAAAGCATTGCTGTACTAATGTTGTGTTAAAAGGGTTTAACTTAGTGATAAAGGCAAAAAAAAGATGACTAGAATAAATTTAATTAAACCCGATGACTGGCATCTTCATCTTCGAAGCGGAGAAGCCATGAAATCAGTCGTCGGGATGAGTGCCGCACAAATGGGCAGGGCTATCATCATGCCCAATCTTACGCCGCCAGTTAAAAGCGTTCGCCAAGCACAGGCTTATCACAAAGAAATTATGAAAGCTCTTCCAGTGAACAGCGACTTCAGCCCGCTCATGGCGCTTTACTTAACAGACAGCACTGGTCCAAAAGAGATAGCCGCAGCCGCAGCTGCACCCGAAGTTTATGCTGCGAAGCTATACCCTGCCGGCGCAACCACTAATTCCGATAACGGAGTAACAAACATCACTAGTATTTATCCAGCGCTTGAGGCTATGCAAAAAGAAGCAGTCCCTCTATTGGTTCATGGCGAAGTGACTGACCCTGAGGTCGATGTATTTGACAGAGAGTCTGTCTTTATTGAAAAAATCCTTGATAGGGTTGTTGAAGATTTTCCGGGGCTCAAAATTGTGCTCGAACACATCACAACCAAGCATGCTGTTGATTATGTGCTTGGGTGTAAAGACAATATAGCGGCAACAATAA
>Ga0206678_10003236_pt1 | contig 10213 bp, 7 predicted proteins | sample M180m12015metaG_FD_155453 | JGI IMG/M metagenome (GOLD analysis project Ga0206678, IMG submission 155453) | Ammonia-oxidizing marine archaeal communities from Monterey Bay, California, United States - M1 80m 12015 | ecosystem: Environmental > Aquatic > Marine > Intertidal zone | place: USA...
TGTTACGAGCCATACCACATTTCTCCCACATTACTTTACCTAATTTCTTGTGGAAGTAATCAACCGTTTTAGAACCTTTATTATCCATAAAGAAGTCTAAACGATCTTGTACATTCTTCTCAGCCTTTTCGAATTCTGCATGCTCAGTAGAAATCGCTCCTGTACGGATATCATCTGCCAAGTAGTTAGAAATAGTATAAGGCAATACGAAGTAACCATCGGCCAAACCTTGCATTAATGCAGAAGCTCCCAAACGGTTAGCACCGTGATCAGAGAAGTTAGCCTCTCCGGCAGCAAACAAACCAGGTACGGCTGTTTGTAAGTTATAATCAACCCATACACCACCCATTGTATAGTGGATAGCAGGATATATTTTCATTGGCATTTCGTACGGATTCTCTGCGGTAATCTTCTCGTACATCTGGAATAAATTCCCATAACGAGCAGCAACACCCTCTTTTCCGAAACGAGCAATAGCATCAGCGAAGTCTAAGAATACTGCTTGACCTGTTTTGTTAACACCGAAACCAGCATCACAACGTTCTTTAGCAGCACGCGAAGCAACATCACGAGGAACCAAGTTACCGAATGCAGGGTATCTTCTTTCCAAGTAGTAATCTCTATCATCTTCAGCAATGTCTAAAGCGGTTTTTTCGCCCTTAGCAATAGCTTGAGAATCTTCTTTTTTCTTTGGCACCCAGATACGTCCATCATTACGTAAAGACTCCGACATCAAAGTTAACTTCGATTGGTGATCTCCAGTAACTGGAATACATGTTGGGTGAATTTGTACGTAACAAGAGTTAGCAAAGTGAGCACCACTCTTATATGACTTCCATGCTGCAGTAGCATTAGAACCCATTGCGTTTGTTGAAAGGAAGAATACGTTTCCGTAACCACCCGAAGCTACAACTACAGCGTGTGCTGAATGTCTTTCAACTTCGCCTGTAATCAAGTTACGCGCAATAATACCACGAGCTTTTCCGTCGATCTTTACAATCTCCATCATCTCATGACGGTTGTACATCGTTACGGTACCCTTGTTAATTTGACGACTTAAAGCTTGGTAAGCACCAATCAATAATTGTTGTCCGGTTTGACCTTTTGCGTAAAACGTACGTTGTACCTGTACACCACCAAAAGAACGGTTATCTAAAAGACCCCCGTACTCACGAGCAAAAGGAACTCCTTGAGCTACACATTGGTCGATGATATTTGCAGAAACCTCTGCCAAACGGTATACGTTAGCCTCACGCGAACGGTAGTCACCACCTTTAATCGTATCGTAAAACAAACGGTAAGTACTATCACCGTCGTTTTGGTAATTCTTAGCAGCATTGATACCCCCTTGTGCAGCAATAGAGTGCGCACGACGTGGAGAATCTTGGAAACAAAATGCTTTTACATTGAATCCAATCTCACCTAGAGAAGCAGCAGCAGCACCACCAGCCAAACCAGTCCCAACAACAATAACGTCGATGTTTCTTCTGTTTGCAGGGTTTACAAGCTTTGCATCAGCTTTGTATTTTGTCCATTTATCAGCTAAAGGACCTTCTGGAATATTGTCGACAAACTTCGTCATAGTCTTATAGTTGAGTAATGTAGAAATAGATTGGGAAAGAGATGAATCCTAAAGTCATTGCCACAGCAAATACAGTCCCTACTTTTTGAATCGTAGATGTGTATTTTTTATGTCGTAATCCCATAGATTGGAATGCTGACTGGAATCCATGGTTTAAGTGCGTTCCTAAAAGAAGCATACCTACCACGTATATTGCAGAGTACCACGATTGACTGAATGCAGCCAATACCATTTTGTACATATCTTTAATCTCAGCTCCAGAACTATCTATTGTCATAGCAACATCACCAAACTTATAACCGTACCAAAACGACTGTAAGTGGATGATCAAGAACACTAAAATAATAGATCCGGTAAGACCCATATTTCTAGAGTACCAAGTACTTTTCTTTTTGTCCATAGCATACTTTACTGGCTGTGCAGCATTGTTTGCTTTAGTCAACAAAATCGCATCGATAATATGTGTTAAAAATCCTACTACCAGTACAATTTCCATTATACGGATTAAGGGATTAGAAGACATGAAACGAGTGTACTCGTTAAATTGAACAGGGTCTGTAAACAAGGCTACATTTCCGATCAGATGGATCAAAAGAAAACTGCAAAGGAACAAACCTGTAAGGGCCATTAGATACTTCCTTCCCAGTGACGATGAAAACAATCCAGCGCTATTGCTCATGATGATTTCCTTTTCTAGAGTTATTTAATTATGCTTTTTAAACACGCAAATTTACTATACATCCAACAAGCACACAACCTTAAGGTTAATTAATAATGGTTCTACATAAGTTAAAGGTGGTCGATGGTGTTTGGGCTTTAGACCATGGAGGTAAAAAATCAAAAAAGTACTATTGCCCTGCGGACAGATAAAACCAATTGCAATCCTGAGGTTTCACGAAGGAGATAATTGACTTTATCTGTCCTACCCATAACAAAGACCATTTCGACAAGCTCTATGTGACGATAATGTTATTATAACCCTAAATTTATAGTGCTCGAAATTTCTACTATTTATAGTCCCACCTGAACCCTATCAACGTCCATTGGCAATCGACTACAGTCCAACGACTAAATTTTAACCTTTAACCTTTAACTTTTAACTCAGTATAAACCTATATTTGCTCTATCAAGAGAATACCTTAAAATATATTTAAGATGAAATACGAGAAAATAGACAACCAATTATTCGTTCGCAATAGAGCGCGTTTTTGCAATGAGTTAAAAGCAAAATCACTTGCCATTTTTAACTCCAACGACATCATGCCTACCAATGCTGATGGGACAATGGAATTTCGTCAAAACAACGACATATTCCACCTTTCTGGAGTTGATCAGGAAGAGTCTATCCTTGTTGTTTTCCCAGATTCTTTTCATGCCAAACACAAAGAGATTCTATTCCTAAAAGAAACCAACGAGCATGTCGCCGTTTGGGAAGGAGCAAAACTTGATAAAAAACAAGCCTTCGAAACTTCGGGTATTAAAACAGTGTACTGGCTAGACCAGTTCGAAGCCGTTTTAAAAACGTTGATGAGCGAGGCTGAACACGTATATCTAAACAGCAACGAACATTTACGCGCTAACATCGAAGTAGAAACACGCGATGCACGTTTTGTGAAATGGGTCCGAGAAACTTATCCAATCCACGAATACGAACGCGGTGCACCAATCATGCATAAGATTCGTGCGATTAAAGATGCCGTAGAAATCGAGCTTATCCAAAAAGCTTGCGACCTTACAGAATCAGCTTTGCGAAAAATTCTAAAGACCATCAAGCCAGGTGTGATGGAGTATGAAATTGAAGCAGATATCATTCACGAGTTCATCAGAAATCGTTCGCGTGGATTTGCCTACACCCCAATTATTGCTTCCGGAGAAAGTGCTTGCGTTTTGCATTATATCGACAATAACCAAGCCTGTAAAGATGGGGATGTAATCTTAATGGATTTTGGTGCTGAATATGGGAATTACGCTTCAGACATGACACGCTGCATCCCAGTAAATGGGAAATTTACGCCTCGCCAAAAAGAAGTTTACAATGCCGTATTAAGAGTAATGAAAGCAGCAACAAAAATGTTAGTTCCAGGAAACTATCTTCACGAGTATCACATTGAGGTAGGGAAACTCATGGAAAAAGAATTGCTGGGATTAGGATTAATTTCTCAAGAAGATATTGACAAGCAAAAACCAGAATGGCCAGCCTATAAAAAATACTTTATGCACGGTACTTCGCACTATTTAGGTTTAGACGTGCACGATGTAGGTTCATGGACTACTCCTATTGAAGTCGGAATGGTGTTTACTTGCGAACCAGGAATTTATATCCCAGAAGAAAACTTAGGTATACGTTTGGAAAATGATATTCTTGTCACCGAAAATGGACCTGACGATTTAATGAAAAACATTCCTTTAGAAGCAGATGAAATTGAAGCTTTAATGGCAGAATGATATGTTGGGTATTTTCATTTAAAATGAATTAACAACTACAAAGAATGTCATTCTTCAAGTACAAAGAAAAAAACATACACTTCAATATTGAAGGTTCTGGAAAAGCCGTGGTACTCATCCACGGCTTTCTTGAAAACCTAAGTATGTGGGATGATATTACTGAATCTCTAGCAAAAACAAACCAAGTAATTCGACTTGACTTGCCTGGTTTTGGAAAATCTGAATGTGTGGAAAAAACACATTCAATGAAGCTCTTTGCTGAGTGCATTAAACAACTATTACATGAGCTGAACATTCAAAGCTTCACCGTACTCGGTCACTCAATGGGCGGTTATGCCGCATTAGAATTAGCTAAGATTTGCCCTGAAAAAATCAAACACCTAATTCTGTTTCACTCAACAGTTAATGCAGATTCTGAAGCAAAGAAAAAAGATAGAGCAAGAGCTATTTGTGCAGTAATAGAAAAGAAAAGCATTTACCTTAAAACAGCTATCCCTTATTTATTCCCTAAACAACATCAGCACTTAAGTTCTGATCAAATTCAACAAATGATAACTGATGCAGAAGCACTAAATACAAAAACAATCACTGCTGCATTAAAAGGAATGAAAGATAGAAAAGACAATAATGAATTGCTTAGAAATTTAAACTGCAGTAAAACTTACATTGCAGGAAACTTAGACCCACTACTCAAAGTAGCAGACTTAAAAAGGGAAGCAAAAAACAATGGCGCTCATTTTATAGAAATTGAAAATGCTGGACACATGAGCCATTGGGAGAATACTGAAATAGTTATTGAGAAAATCCGAAAACTATTGCGTTAGTCTTCGATAAACTAAGAATGACAAGGATTAGAACAACAAAAAATAAAATTGTCATCCTGAGTTTGTCGAAGGATAGTTAATTTGTGGCGTGAAATTACTCCTTGAAAACACAGACTGGAAAAGTGTAAAAAGAAAAAGAGAAGCAAATTGCTTCTCTTTTTTCTTAACTAAATTCTTCCACTAAATCCCCCAATAAAATAGAAGTAATATGTTTTTTGATCGATGATTAAGCCTTTAAAAAAACCACTTAAAAAAGAAATCCTAACATCTTGTTTGACACAATAACAATTAGCGTGCCAAACTTTATTTTTTGACAAGTAATTTCTTATTCTTTTTTACCGTGAGTAGTCCAACCCTGCGCTGTCAAAGGGAAAACCTTAGAATCATGACTTACCAAATTTGTTCCAGAATTTTCATCAACCATATAACCAATCACTGTCATGTTCGGGTTTGCCTTAATCTTATCGTAGTCTTTTTGAGCTACTGTAAACAACAATTCATAATCCTCACCACCATTTAAAGCACAGGTAACTCCATTCAGCTTAAACTCTTCGGCAATGGTCATTACTGTAGGATCACATGGAATTTTCTCCTCGTAAACTTGAAGTCCTAAATTAGACGCTTTTGCTAGATGCATCAACTCCGAAGACAAACCATCAGAAATATCAATCATGGAAGTGGGTTTTAAATCCATCTCTTTAAACATCTTCACAATATCCAATCGAGCCTCAGGCTTCAACTGTCTTTCTAACACATACTCAGATCCATGCAAATCAGGCTGCATATTTTTATCTTCCATGAAAACTGCTTTCTCGCGCTCCAAAATCTGAAGCCCTAAATAAGCACCACCCAAATCGCCAGTCGCCACGATTAAATCTTTTTCCGAAGCCCCCGAACGATATACAATATCCTCCTCTTTTGCAGCACCCATTGCAGTAACACTTAGCATCAAACCTGAAGTAGAACTAGTAGTATCTCCGCCGACTAAATCTACCTTATACTGCTCACAAGCCAATTTAATACCATCATACAACTCCTCTACTGCCTCAACTGGAAAACGATTCGACATTGCTAAAGACACCGTTATCTGTGTCGGAACAACGTTCATGGCGCAGATATCGGATAAATTTACCACAACTGCCTTATAACCTAGATGCTTCAATGGGGCGTAAGCCAAATCAAAGTGAACGCCTTCTACCAATAAATCGGTAGAAACCACCTGGCACAAATCGCCAATTTTTATCACTGCAGCATCGTCACCAATACCCTTTAATGTACTGTCATTATACTGCTTTACATCTTTGGTAATCTGATCGATTAACCCGAATTCTCCCAACTTTGAGATAGGTGTGAATTCCTGCGCTTTGTTTTCGAATATACTCATGGGGCAAAATTACATTTTTATCCTTTAGCAGTCCGCAAAAAGTTGAATTCAAAAAGAGATATATTTCGTATATTTGCAAACTTGAAATTACCTTATTTAGAATTAGTTAAAATAAAGATTGGCTAAAATATGGTTAGTGTAACTGAAACAGCAAAAAAGAAAATCTTCTCTTTACTTGAAGAAGAAGGTCTTGGTATTGATGCCTACGTAAAAGTAGGGGTTTCTAGTGGAGGCTGTTCGGGCTTATCTTATAAGCTTGACTTCACTAATGAAAAGTCTGAAGACGATAAAATTATTGAAGACAACGATGTGCGCATCTTAGTCGATAAAAAAAGTCTGCTTTATTTAGCGGGAACTGTTCTAGACTTCTCTGGAGGTCTAAACGGGAAAGGATTCACTTTTAATAACCCTAATGCCACAAGAACATGTGGTTGCGGAGAATCATTCGCAGTTTAAACTTTCAACTGAATTGACTGAAGAAGATAAATTATTAGAAGAAGTAACCTCGGCCGAATACAAATACGGCTTCGTTACTGATATTGATTCGGACACCATTAAAAAAGGTCTGAATGAAGATGTGATTCGTTTGATTTCGATGAAAAAGAACGAACCTGAATGGTTGTTGGAGTGGAGGCTGGATGCTTTTAGAAAATTCCTCAAGATGACTGAGCCTGAATGGGCAAACGTTACTTATAAGAAACCAGATCTTCAAGCTATATCGTATTACTCAGCACCAAAACCTAAGAAGACTCTTGAAAGTTTAGACGAGGTAGACCCTGAGCTGTTAAAGACATTCGAGAAATTAGGAATCTCTATAGAAGAACAAAAGCACCTTACAGGTGTGGCTGTAGATATCGTAGTAGACTCCGTTTCTGTAGCAACTTCCTTTAAAGATAAACTTGCAGAACTAGGAATCATTTTCTGTTCTATTAGTGAAGCAATTCAAGAGTATCCAGAACTGGTTCGAAAATACATTGGTACGGTTGTTCCTCAAACGGATAACTTTTACGCAGCTCTAAACTCGGCGGTATTTACCGATGGATCTTTCTGCTACATCCCAAAAGGTACACGATGCCCAATGGAGCTTTCTACTTACTTCCGTATTAACCAAGCGGGAACCGGACAATTTGAACGCACGCTTCTTATTGCCGACGAAGGTTCTTATGTTTCTTATTTAGAAGGTTGTACTGCTCCATCGAGAGATGAAAATCAATTGCACGCTGCGGTAGTTGAATTAATCGCCATGGACGATGCAGAGATTAAATACTCTACCGTTCAAAACTGGTATCCTGGAAATAAAGAAGGCGTAGGAGGAGTTTTCAACTTCGTAACCAAAAGAGGTATTTGCCATAAAAGCGCAAAAATTTCTTGGACGCAAGTAGAAACAGGTTCTGCGGTAACATGGAAATACCCTTCGTGTATTTTGAAAGGTGATAACTCTATCGGTGAATTCTTCTCGGTAGCGGTAACTAATAATTACCAACAAGCCGATACAGGAACAAAGATGATTCACATTGGTAAAAACACCAAGAGTACCATTATCTCTAAAGGTATTGCTGCTGGATACAGTAACAGTAGCTACAGAGGATTAGTAAAGATTATGAAAGGTGCCGAAAATGCACGTAATTTCTCTCAGTGTGACTCACTACTGATGGGGGATAAAAGTGGTTCGCATACCTTCCCATATATAGAAGTAAAGAATAAATCGGCTCGTATAGAACACGAAGCTACCACCTCAAAAATCGGTGAAGATCAACTCTTCTACTGTAACCAAAGAGGGATCGGGACTGACGAGGCTATCGGGTTGATTGTGAACGGATACTGTAAAGATGTACTCAACCAGCTTCCAATGGAATTTGCCGTGGAAGCGCAAAAATTACTTTCACTTTCCCTAGAAGGAAGTGTAGGTTAATACGCAAAGACGAACAATATGCTAAAGATACAAGCCCTTAAAGTTGAGATCGACGGAAAGGAAATTATTAAAGGACTCAACTTAGAGATCAACAAAGGTGAAGTTCACGCTATAATGGGTCCAAATGGTGCGGGTAAGAGTACTCTTTCTGCGGTTATTGCTGGACGCGATGAATACGACGTTACAGGTGGTACTATCGAATTCGATGGAAAAGACATTATGGATTTAGCTCCCGAAGAGAGAGCTCATGCCGGTGTTTTCTTATCCTTCCAATACCCTGTTGAAATTCCGGGTGTTTCGGTTACCAACTTCATTAAAACGGCCATTAAAGAAAGTCGCAAGGTTAAAGGTTTAGAGCCTATGCCAGCAAAAGACTTATTAAAGTTGATGCGCGAGAAGCAACAATTGTTGGAAATGGACAAGCAGTTTATGTCGCGTTCTATCAACGAAGGATTCTCGGGTGGAGAGAAAAAACGTAACGAGATTTTCCAAATGGCTATGTTAGATCCTAAGCTTGCTATTTTGGATGAAACAGATTCTGGATTGGATATCGATGCTTTAAGAATTGTTGCCAATGGGGTGAACAAATTGAAAAACGAAGACAATGCGGTGATGGTGATTACGCACTACCAACGTCTTTTAGATCATATCGTTCCTGATTTTGTACACGTTTTATTCGATGGGAAAATCGTGAAGTCGGGCGACAAAAACTTGGCACTTGAACTAGAGGAGAAAGGATACGATTGGATTAAACAAGAAATTGAAGCCTAAAAACGAAGTCTTGAAACTACACGACAAACTCATAAACTCTTTTGAAAAGTTTGGGCAAAACTTAAATGGCTCCGAAACTGACAGCTTACGTAAAATGCGTGCTGAAGGGATCGAAGTTTTCAAAAGCAAAGGCTTTCCTTCAACTAAAGATGAAGAGTGGAAATATACTTCCCTCAATAAAAGCATCAAACGCGATTATGATTTCGGTGTTGAACTCAGCCTCGATATAAAATTGGAAGACGTAGATCGCTTTTTATGTACGGGAATAGATTCATATAAACTCGTTTTTGTAAACGGTGTTTTTAATGCATCTCTATCAAATACGACTTCTCAGGACAAATTCTTCGCAACCAACCTTAAGGATGCCTTCGAAGGAAATTCTGAACTCTTTAACGAGTACTACGGTAAGCTAGCCGACGCTCAACAAAGTATGGTTGCCTTAAATACGGCCTTTGCTCAAGAAGGTGCTTTTGTATACGTAAAAGCTGGAGCGGTGGTAGATAAGTTGATCCAAATACTATACATCAATAGCGACAGTAGTCGTTCGATGATGAACCAAGCGCGCAACCTATTTGTGGTTGAAGACCGTGCGGAAGTTCAAATTTTAGAGCGTCACCAATCATTAAGTGATGATTATGTATTCACCAATGTGGTTACAGAATCATCGGTTGGAAACGAAGCGAATTTCAAGCACTTTAAAATCCAAAATGACCAAGATACTACGACTCTTGTAGACAGCACCTTCGTAAAACAAGGAGCTAAGAGTAGTGCTTTGGTTGACACATTTGCCTTTAGCGGCGAATTAACCAGAAACAATCTTCACTTTGAATTTGCTGGCGAACACGCTGAGGCACACATGGATGCGATTACCTTACTGAAAGGTTCTAGCATTGTAGATCACCATACTTTTGTGGATCACACTGTGCCTAACTGTCAATCGAATCAGTTGTACAAAGGTATTTACGGCGAGAAATCGAAAGGGGTGTTTAACGGAAAAGTAATGGTGCGTAAAGACGCTCAAAAAACCAATGCCTTCCAACAAAACAACAACCTTCTACTAACGGACTTTGCCAGTATCGACACGAAACCTCAATTAGAGATTTTCGCCGATGATGTAGCTTGTTCTCACGGTTGTACTATCGGTCAACTCGACGAGGAAGCTTTGTTCTACATGCAATCGAGAGGGATTCCTCAAAAAGAAGCCAAAGCTTTCTTGATGTTTGCCTTTGCAAACGATACCTTAAAAAATATAACTATTCCACAACTTAAAGAACAGCTAATAAACTTAGTTGCTC
>Ga0206678_10003243_pt1 | contig 10202 bp, 24 predicted proteins | sample M180m12015metaG_FD_155453 | JGI IMG/M metagenome (GOLD analysis project Ga0206678, IMG submission 155453) | Ammonia-oxidizing marine archaeal communities from Monterey Bay, California, United States - M1 80m 12015 | ecosystem: Environmental > Aquatic > Marine > Intertidal zone | place: USA...
CAATTAAGCCCAAATCTTATAAGAATTTGTGCAATTATACGCTAAAAAACACTAACTTTTGTGCAACTTGGTTGCATTTCTTAAATTTAATTTAAAGCCCTTTTTATGCGTTTTAAGGCATTTTGATGGTTTTATGGTATATATACACTAAAAAACATATAAAATTGATTGCTAGATAAGGACTAACCAAACTAATTTATTATGTTAAATTGTTTTTTGCACCCTTTTTAACCTCTTATCTCTGCAATTTCTGAAACTATTATAATCAGAATATCGCCTCCTGTTGAAATGTTCCTCACATTCCTCCTCAACAATTTCATATGCTTTTTTATATGTTTTTGTTTGTGCTGCAACATCCCAAAATCTGTCATCAAATCCCTCTGGTGTTAATAATGCTAATATTTTATTGTCCATATTTTATTTTAAAATGTTAATATTCCCCTTCCATCATATACACTTGTTAAATCTTCCCCGCTCATCATTTCACCAATTCCCATCACTAATGCAACGATTCCATCAACTTTTTCCTTACTCTTATTTTTTGCAACTTTCAAATTCCCTGCTGGATCTTCTTGTATTGCAACATTTGACAACATCCAATTCATTGCGGGATTGTTATTATGAATAATTTGTTTGCCCAAAATAAGTCTTTCCAATTCCTTTGTTGGTGCTGACATTGAAACAAAACCCTGTCCAAATGGATCCATGTTTGCCCCATCATTTTGTAAATCTATTACCAGCTGACTGGCCCCCCAACGATCGTATGCAATTGCTTGAATGCGATATTTTTTACTTAACTCATTTATTTTTGCTTTAATGAAATTGTAATCTGCTACATCTCCATCTGTTCCTATTACATGGCCATCCCTCATCCATTCCATGTAATTCACTCCATCCCTATCACTCCTTTTCTTTGCATTATCTTTTGGAATAAACATATGAGGCAAAACAATAATTTTATCCTCAATATTAAAAACTAAAACGAATGCACTAATATCTCGTGTTGATGCTAAATCTAAACCTCCCCAACATTCCATTCCCTCCAAACTTTTATAATCAAAATCTTGGTTGCATCCCGCCCACTCATCATGGCCAATCCATTGCGTTTGGCTGTCTGTCCAAATGTTTAACATTAACCTTTTAAATGTGTTTTGATATGATGGAACATTTACGGCCTTTTTTGATTCCTGTATCATGTAATCTTTCCTTAATGATATTCCATAATTTGGATTTGCCTTTTTCCATGTTTCCTCTAATGTAATATCATCATCATCATCCGCCTCAAATATTACAGGATAAAATGTATCATCATCAATTGCACCGCTTTCCACTTTCTTTGCATAATCATAAACCTCATAGCAAATTGATTGCCTGTCATATCCTGCTGTTGTGATTGCTATTGTTAATGGTTGCCTCCTACTCCCTGTTGATGTTGTTAAGGTGTCCCATAAATCCCTGTTTGGTTGTGTGTGTAATTCATCAAAAATAATGCAGTTGGCATTGAATCCATGTTTTGTTTTACTGTCTGAACTTATTGCTTGAAAAAAATTTCCCTTTGCCTCATGTGTGATTGAATTTCTAAACACTTTGGAACGGCCTGTTAATTCTTGGGAATTTAATATCATTCCCTTTGCTATTTCAAAAACAATTCCCGCCTGGTTTCTGTCCCCTGCTGCTGCATAAACTTCTGATCCCCTTTCACTATCTGCAAATAACATATATAAACTAATGGCCGCACATAATGTTGTTTTCCCGTTCTTTCTTGGAACTTCAACAAAAACTGTTCTGTATTTTCTTAGATTTGTTTGCTCATCTTTCCATCCAAATATATTTCCAACAATTTCCTTTTGCCAATCCTCCAATAAAAATGGCTTTCCTGCTAACTCGCCTTTTGTGTGTGTGCAAAATTTCTCAATAAAACTTATTGCCCTTAATGCTGATTCTTTGTCAAAATAATATTTACTCAAAATAATTATTTATTTGCGTATTATTATTTACTGTTGGTGATGAAATTGATGCCCTCGCAACAGGTGTTAATCCAAACTGTGTTGCCAATTTTAATGCTGATGCTAATGCATCCTTTGCTATTTTCTGATGCGGGTTCGCCTGTGATCTTGTAACCATTCCATCAATGTTTTTAAATTCCTCAACCCTGCCGTTTTGCCTTAACCATTGTTCGCTTTCAATATATAAAGCAATCTCATTGCAATACGCCTCAACCAATCTTAAATCAACTGAATGCAACATTTTTAAATTAAACAATTGTTGCGTTACTTTTAACCATTCACCTTTTCCAATTTCACTCAATAACTCTGGTGCATCAGGCAATGATGAACACAATTCAACTTGCATTTCATTCTCAACTTCCCTGCTCTTTTCAGTTGTTCCCTGCATTTTCTTTAATGCGGTTGGCAATTTTTTGCGGCCCTTTCCCATTTATTTTTTGCTCAATGTTGGTTCTGTTCTTATTAATGATGGCATTCCTTTAGTTGGTTCGCTATCCATATAATTTCCACATTCACATTTTGCCTCCTTAACCTCAACACGCCCATCAATAACACAAATTGTTGCTTTCTCCAATATGCGTTCCTTTTTGCATTCTTTACATTTATAAATTGTTCCCATCCTTTTTTTATTTTGTTTTGGTTTGAACTAAGTAGATAAACCTACAAATAGTAAACCCCTTTTTGCGTTAATGCCTCTTCCCCCTGGGCCAAATGGCCAATTTTGCGTATAAGAAAAGAAAAGGCCATCACCGATTTGCATAATATTTACTTTTTAAGATTTGATGCACCCCCCGTACAATATTTTGTAAAACTTATTTCTTCCTAACATAGTCCTTAACGCCTCGCCTATACTCTACCGCCTCACTTGCTGACTTCTTAGCATGACAACTGTTGCATAGTGTTTGCAGGTTTGATTCATCAACCTTACTCCCCCCCATACTTATTGGCTTAATGTGATCCACACAATTCCCTGCTGTTGTTCTTTTGTTTCTTGAACACTCTTCACACAATGGATTTGATTTGATGTAATAACGCCTTAACATCCTCCATTGCTTTGATTGATAGAATAAACTATTATCTGTCTGTCCATATCGTTTGGCTTTCTTTGGAATCCATGGCCTCCTGTTTCCTTTTGGTAGTGTTGGCATTATAATAAATCCTTTGCTTGATTAATAATATCCTCTGCATCCTCACCCCCCTGCTCATTAACTATGTTGGCAAACATCTCAACAATATATCTTTTATCCCTGCCTGTTGCTATTGCATATCCTATCATTGATATTAACAACATATTATCTAAATACTCCTCATCATGTTGGTTGCCGTTCTGTATTGCCATCTCTTTTAATTCCTCCATTGCATCATGCAGTAATAATGATGTTGCTGCTTTTATAAATATGTTATCCATTCAATTCAGTTATTAAATAATAATACTCAACATCAACCTCTAATATGTATTCAATGTTTCTAGGATAGTCCAATAATGTATCTCTCTTAACTCCCTCCCATATTGTATGGCATCCCTTACGCCCATTTGAATCTAAGCAATGATATGTTATGTTTCTTTTGTCTGTTACTAAATCTGAACGCCTACTTCTTGGAATGATATGTGAATGACTTAATGGAACATCTGAACGGCCACATCCTGCACAATAATGCCCACGCTCTTCTGCAATCTCTTGATATACTTTCTTTAATTCTTTATTAACTACTGATTGCTTTTTACTAATTGCTTTCATTTCCTATTGTTATTCCTTTACTCATATAATTATCAATTGCACTTAATGAATCATCCAGCCCTTTGCATATCTCTGCACAATAACCCCTATCATTTAAATCATTAATCCAATCCCTTTGAACTGCTGTTGGCCTGCCCTTTAATGTTTTTAATTCAATGAACAAACCAAAATGTCCACCTCTTGCCTCACATATTTGCAAATCAGGGAATCCTCTGCTGTAACCTGTCCGCTTTGCTTTGATGGCTTGTCTTGGCCCTGTGTATATTCCTCCTAATGATGCACAATATCTCGCCTTTGGATATTTTAATTTTATATAATTAACAACTGCAATCTGTAATCTTTCCTCAGTCATTGCTCGGCAAATTAATATTTAAAGTGTTATTGCTCCAAAATAATAAATCATTCATCATTAATGAAAACTCTTTTGTTGTTAAGGTTGTCGTGCTTTTAATTACTTCCTGCTCCACTCCATTGTCATCAACAACATTTCTTTTAAGGAACTTATATTTTATAAGTGTATGCATCTCTTCTTTTGTGTAACCTATTTCTTTTGATAATATATCAATCCATGTCCAATACAAACTGTTCTGCTCCTTTGATCTGTTTGCACTCCTTTCCTTAATTCTCAACTCAACATCCTTTCCCTCAAATTCTCTTAATGAATCCTGGAATTGCCTGCTGTTATTCAGTTTTAGTTTCCCATCTTTTACTGTGCCAAATGCTCGCATGTGTTATGATAAATAGTATTAAAACTGATGCAACCAATATAAATGGCAACAATATAGTTGTGATTAATAATCTTCCAAATTCTTTCATGGTGTAAATTAAAGCAATAGTTTTTAACATTTGTTATTTATTTTTATTTTTTATTTTATCCAACTCAAATTCTAAATGGTTTATTGCTTTCTGTATGCAATCAACACTTGTTTCATGCTTACGCTTTGCCCTTACAATATAACTTAATGCTGTTCCACAATTATATGATAAATCAAAATCCTCAATTACTTTTCTCGCCTCATATCCATAAACATTTCCAATATAATAGTTTGGCGTTTTGTCTTTGCTGTAATCAATTTTCAATTCTTCTTTTGTTAAATGCATTTTCGGATTAATGTTTGGTGTCCATCCATTCCTCCCTTTTTCCCAATAATATTTATTTTTCTCCATTGTTTGTATATTTGTTTTTCCATTCATCTTTGAATCTTTCTAAATTCTTAACTAATTCTTTTGTTTCTATTAAACTAATCTTTGTTTCTATAATTGTGTTGATTAATAATAAAATAATCATTGCCACAATAATAATTGCAATTGTCATCATATCTTTTTTGTTTTTTCTCTTTTTAAAATTATTAATATTTGTGCATCAGTATAAACGGGCCTGCTGCCTTTGTAATCGTTTGGATTGAACAAACTTTTAATTTCTTTAATCCTATCCTTTGAATCGTATTTTATCACCCAACCTCTAGCAATGCCTTTTTTATCTTTGCATCCGATTGTTTTCTCAATTGTTTTTATCATAACTTAACTATTTCTTTCACTATTTTATCAACTGTAACTCCTGTTATGTTGTGTTTCTTTTGAATTTCTTTTAATGTTAATTTTTGCAAATCTTTAAAGATGTAATTCTTTTTTTGTTTGCTTAAATCCTTAAAAGGTTTTTTGTCTGTTTTTACCATGTTTTTAATTGTTATCAATGCAACTGCATTCGTTTAAAATTTCTCCACAATATATACACTTATCACACTCATCACAAATTAATTCCCCATTTTCTTTTATTAATTCTGAATTGCATTGTTTACATAATTCTGCATCACTCCAATTGTTTATTGGATTATTTGGATCGTTTGTTATATGATTATCCATTATAGTAATTTTTAAAATAATTGTGCTTGGTTGATTTCTTGGTTTTTTATTATTCCTAACATTGTTTCAAATATTGTTTTTCCTGCTTCATAATCAACTAGGTTTCTTGCTATTTTATCTTTTCGTTGTTTCCCTTTGTATTGACTGAAATCGTAATCGTGATATTTTGACATTACAGTAATTAAGTCTTTTGTTCTACTTAAGTCAGGGTTTTTTCTTCCGTTTAAATCATTAGGCAAATTAAAGTTTGTCCAATACAAATGTCTATCTCTTTTATGTGCAGGTATTAATGGTTCATAAAAAGGAATTACATTTTCCACTACATACTTTCCTTTATAATAATGTTTTAAAAATATAATTTCTTCATAAAGCGACATACTAGGGTATTTAGGCTTCCAATTTTCTTTTGTGTATTGACTTATATTTATTCTACTATGGGTTGGACAGGGTGGAGAACTCCAAATAAAATCAAATTCTTGATAATTATCTAATAAATATTGATGAGCATCTGCCACCACTACAATATCATTCGGGAATCTTTTTTTATATAACTTTGCTAATTCAGGATCAAACTCAACTGCTGTTACTTCAATATCCTCTTTTACTTCATTCCATTTGTATCTGTTGCCACCCAAACAGGCATATAAATTTAATACTTTCATCTTATTTGTTTTTGTTTATACTCAATCATTAATTTTGGTTGCTGTTCCATTATATTTTTAATATGAGGTTGAATAACATGATTGTTTCCCAACTCAAAATGATGCCAACCATCCCAAATTTCTGCTTTCATCTTGTTTAACCACTTGCACCATGTTGCTGCACTAACAACAAACAATTCAGTATTTCGCACTCCATTCTCAAATGCCAAAACTACTGCATCAAATGGCATAAATGCATAACGCTTTTTTAAATCCTTTGCTAAACTTTGGGCCAACATAACTTTGTTTTGCGGATCATTATCCTTTTGCCCTAAATCTGCATATGTTTGTGTTAATACATCAATACACATTAACTCCAAATCTTGTTGGTTTATTTCTTTAATTTCCATTTTAAAACATTTTTATTTGTGATTGATGTTGTTTTAATCTTTTACTTGCTGCCTCAAAATATTCCTTATCTAATTCAAAACCCTCCAAATCATAACCTAAATTATCACATGCAATTCCAATTGATCCACTCCCCAAATGTGTATCTAAAATTTTATTTCCCTTTTCTGCATAATTCATTAACAACCATTCATAAAGTTTAACAGGTTTTTGTGTAGGGTGTATTTTTATCTCTTTGTTTTTCATATCTCCCTGTAACATACCACTCCACATAAAATCAAAACATTTTAAAACCCTATCAAAACTTGTCCACGCTAATTCTCCATCACTAAAATAATTGTCCTGTTTGCCTTTTAACCAAAAAACCCAACCTCTGCTTATAGGTAAAGTAAAGTAATTACCGCCCCATACTATTTGATTTCTACTAACCCTTATTAATTCTTTGAAATAATCCTCGTTAGGTTTTTTACCTGTTAATGTGTCCTGTCTGTTTTTATATGATTTTTGTTTTGCAGATGTTCCCACCCAATTATCAGTTTTAAAAACATCCATATAAGGAGGATCAACAATTGCCAAATCAAATTCATTATCCTGCATTTCTTTCATTGCTTTTAAGCAATCCATATTGTGTAAATTAATTCCCATTGTGCATATTTTTTAACATTTGTTTTGCTTTGTCATGGCTTGATAATCTTTCCATCACTTTTGATTCAATTTGTCCCTTATCTTTTCGCATATTCTCCCAATTTCTAACTGCTGCTTTCCAACATTTCATTTTGTTTTTCCCAACTTTCCAACCATTTGATTCATAATAATCATAAAATTTGTTTGCATTAATTAAATTCCCTCTTTCCTCAATGTAATTTGAAATATCAGAAATTAAAGGTTTTTTAAATCTCCCCCCATTAATATTTACTTTATTATTTAAGGTTTTATTTTTATAAGTATTTAATTGTGTGCTGTTTTGCGTATCCACATTTTGCGTATCCCCATTTCCCGTATCCACAAAACCGCATTTCGGGGATTCATAAACAAAATATTCATATCCCGCAAACATTGTTCCATTCTTAATTGCATTCCTTTTAATGTATCCAAACTCAATCAATTCATTAATTGCTGATGCAACACTTCTTTTACCCTCCTTAACAATAACACTCATTCCGCTAATTGTTAAATCCCATCCTGGCGGCAAACTTAAAATTGTAATTAATAAACCTTTTGCTTTTAATGATATGCCTTTATCCCTCAATATTTCATTATTGATTGTGGAATAGTTTTTGTTTTTAATAACTCTTATTATCTCCATAGTTTATTCAAATAATGTTGTTTGCCCTGTCCCTCCAAAAATTATTGTTTGTTGCTCTAATGCGTTTAAAACATCAACTTGCGCCTTTATCCTTTGCTTTAAACTTATAATATAATTGTCCAATTCCTCAATGTTATTGGCAATAAAATAACCTTTGCCACACGCACATAAACCTGGAATTAAATTTTTAACTCTGATCACATTAATTATTTTCTGAACTTTTATTCCACTCAATCCCACTGCACTTGCTATTTTACCGCCTGTAACAGCCATATCTTTGCCATGCTTTGTTTTTAATCCTTTTATGATGGTTGGCATCAATTCCAATTCTTGTTCGTTTAAATCGGCTGTAATCGTTTCAAATCCCCTCAACATATTAAAATGGTAAATCTCCATCATCCCCAACATCTTGGTTGCCTCCTGCAACTTCAATTTGCCATGCATCAATTGAATGATAATACTTCCCATTCCATTCCCTGCTGTAAACATTAACATCAACAACTAATTCCTGGCCCTCGCTAAATTGTTTCAATCCCTTAACTTTGTCCTCACCAAATACGCTTATGCAAATCTCTGGATTGTAATCTGATCCTGTGTTTAACACAAATTCCTGTTTCATCCATTCCTTTCCTGCTTTTGATGTTCCAACTTGTTTCTCCAATACTCTAACTAATTTCCCTGTAATTTTCATTTCTTTAAATTATTTAATTCAACTTTTATTTGTTCCAACTCTTGTTTCTTTTGCTCAAATTCTTCTCCATACAAACTGAACGAACTCATTTCCTCCATAAATCTTTGGAACTTTAATTTGATTGCATAATCCATGTCTAATTGTTTGTTAAATTGCCTCACATGGTAAATGCTTGTTGCATGGTTTAATCCCTTAATATGCTTTTTCATATGTGCATGGCCTATTTCTACAAAGTTGTAAAGATAATATATCCACATCCTTTTTGCCATTATAACACTTGCCTCCCTGCATTTATTTCCCTTTACTTTGCTTTGATTAACATCCCACATATTGGAACATAATCTTAACGATTCTTTTATTACTTCTTTCATTTTAGTTTTATTTCTATTAAATTAGGTTTCATTGTTCTTTTATCGCATAACACCGCACATTTGCGGCACTTTGAATAATCATTTATTGGCTTTGCTTTGAATGTTTTAATGTCCTCTCTGAATTGATCTAACAACATTCTGTAATCCTCCAATGCACTTAATTGAGTGTCTATAAATATAAATTTGCACCATCCACTTTTTCCAAATACCAAATAAAAAAATGGCAAATAAACTCCATGCTCCAAATAATACATTTCTGTGTAATGTAATGCCTGTCTGAAATCTTTATATTCCAAATCCTCCCACGCAAATGGATTCCATTTACAACTTTCATCCTCACGAACTCCTGTATATTTTAAATCCATGATTGCCAACTCCCCTTTATACTTAATTAATGCATCAGGATGTCCCACTAAATCCCCAATCTCCCAATGCGGCTGCACATCAATCAATTCAATATCTAAATCTTTCATTGTCTGTTTGGATTGCTCTGCTAATTTTAACAAATCAACTTCACGCTTTAAAACTTTACCTGTCTTTCCTTTTGGTATTTCGTAAACCTCCCCCCCTCTGCTTAATCCAATAACATTTTGCTCAAATACCAACCCATCCAACATTGCTGCACTTGGTTCGTTTCTGTATCCATTAAAATATGATTCCTCCCATCTAATTGGGCAAACATCTGGATTGTAAAAATCCTTTAATGCTGATTGACTAATCTTTAATTTGCTCATAAACTTTTGTTTTTGAATCATTGATTGTTTCCATGATAGTGTCATAAACACTTTCAACTCCAAAATCTCCTGTTGATTCCATTATTAAATCAATTTCCTTTTCATATTGTTTTGCTGCCTTAAATAAACGATTGAACTTTTGTTTCACTTGCATTTTGTGTTGATGGTTTAATATATAACATTGTTCTGAAACACATTTAATTAATGCCAACAAAATAACACTTTCAATCTCCTTTTTTATTCTCATTTTTTTAATTGTGTCAATGATTTACTTGGTTGATGCTCCATTTCATCCTCCCCCTTTATATTTGTCCATTGCATTGTTTTTATTATACATCTTGCTAATGCTCGTTTTTCTGCAATCTCAACTAAAAAATGTTGTCTGCAATTGTTCTTTGATGCTGATCCAAATGTTTCAATAATTGGAACAAACTCATCAGCAC
>Ga0206678_10003245_pt1 | contig 10197 bp, 9 predicted proteins | sample M180m12015metaG_FD_155453 | JGI IMG/M metagenome (GOLD analysis project Ga0206678, IMG submission 155453) | Ammonia-oxidizing marine archaeal communities from Monterey Bay, California, United States - M1 80m 12015 | ecosystem: Environmental > Aquatic > Marine > Intertidal zone | place: USA...
AATAAAATTTACCTCAAGTTGTGCAGCGCCTGACTCATGAATCAGTGTGTCTATGTCTAGGTTCATAGCATCGCAATAGCCGTACATTCTTTCGACAAACGACTCAAACTCATTCGCAGCATCAATACTGTATGACTGGCGAGCAGTCTCAGGTCGACCTGAACGCCCAATAGGCGGTTTAAGTGCTAAGCCAGGGTTAGGATTCTTCTCTACCAGGTAAAACTCCATCTCCGGAGCAACAACTGGACTTAAACCTTCTTTCTCGTACAGAGCTAGCACGCGCTTCAACACGCTTCGGCTTGAAAATGGATGTGGCTCTCCATCTTTAGTAAAGCAGTCGTGAATGATTTGACCTGTACTCTCATTAGCCCATGGGACCAAGCGCTTCGTCTCTAATACTGGCTCAAGGAGCATGTCGCCATCAATAGTATCTAGCAGGTCCCAAAAGTCATCCGAATATTCTCCCGTGACAGTTTGAGCTAATATTCCCTCTGGCAAGCGGCTATCTTCTTTAAGAAACTTTTTGGCTGGAATGAATTTACCACGAGCATTCCCCGTCATGTCCGGGACTAAGCATTCGACCTCTGTAATCTTATTCTCTTCTAACCAGCTTTCTATGTTTTGTTGGGGAGCCATGGCATACCTTTACTTATCAAAAAATTGAATGATCATTCAATTAAAGTTGAATTATTATTCAAAAACATCATAATGTCAATTTTAGCTACCGTTGAGAATAAGCTTTATGGAGTCGTACTACACAGCCACACAGAATAGTCGTCGCCAGTTCCCATCACTGGGAGACCATGAGACTGCAGATATCTGTGTAATCGGCGCGGGTTACACCGGGCTCTCCTCTGCCCTGCACCTTGCCCAAAAAGGCTACAAAGTCATTATCTTGGAAGCTGAGACAGTTGCATTTGGAGCTTCGGGCAGAAACGGTGGGCACGTCGGTATAGGCCAAAGAGCTGATCAGGCAGACATAGAGATTGAATACGGCCACCAAACCGCGAGCCTCCTATGGAATATGGGCTTGGAAGCTGTAGACACAGTGAAAAATCTAATCTCCACACACCATATTGATTGCGACCTAAAACATGGCGACATGCATTTGGCGCACAAACGCAGGCTATGTGGAGGTATGAAGGAAGAAATCGACTTTTTGGCTGAGAGATATAACTTTCACGATTTGGAATATATACCTGAGGAGCGACTGCACGAGGCCGTAGGCAGCGATGGCTTCTACGGAGCGGTATGGGATAAGGCATCATGTCACTTGCACCCACTCAATTACGCCCTTGGCCTAGCGGACGCTGCTATAAAGGCCGGGGTGACAATATATGAGCATTCCAGGGTTACCTCTTATGGGGGCTCCCCTCTCGTGATCAGCACTGCCACCGGGCAGGTAACCGCATCTGAAATAATACTCGCCTGTAATGGATACATTGAGAAGCTTGAGCCGAAGATTAATGGGTACATTATGCCCATCAATAACTTCGTGCTTGCAACAGAACCTTTGACCGACAGCATGGCCCGCTCGATCATCCCAAAGGATACCTCCATGGCCGACAGTCGCTTTGTTATTAATTACTGGAAGCTATCGGGTGATAATCGTTTGATATTCGGAGGTGGAGAAAATTATCGTCGTAAATTCCCAAAAGACATTAAGGGATTTGTGGGTAAGTATATGCGCCAAATCTACCCCCAGCTTGCCGATACGCAAATTGACTATGGTTGGGGTGGTACTCTAGCTATTACCATGAACAGGCTGCCTCATTTTGGTCGAGTCCAAGACAATATATGGCACTTACAGGGCTATTCTGGCCACGGCGTACCCACCGCAACATTCGCTGGAAAGCTCGTTGCAGAGGCTATTAGTGGGAAATTAGAGCGCTTTGATGTTATGTCCAACCTCTCTACTCGCCGATTCCCTGGTGGAACACTTTTACGCTGGCCAGGAATGGTATCAGCTATGCTTTATTACTCGCTCCGTGATAGGTTTTAAGGAGATCTACAATGGCTAATATTCGTAAACTCACCCCTAGGTCGACACCAGTGCAGAAGCGGGCCCAGGAACGTCGCGAACAGATTTTAACCATTACTGCTCAATTACTTGAGGAAGTGGGTCAAGATGACTTAACCACCATCTTAGTGGCTAAGACTGTGGGCATGTCTGTGGGGACCCTTTATCACTATTTTCCAAACAAGTATGCGATTCTCTATGCATTGGCAGAGCGCTGGCTAGGAGAAATGGATGTGGGCCTAAAAAAATTGGAGGACTATCCAATAGAAACCCTTAGTCTAAAGAAATTTGTTGAGATGAGTACCGATAGAATGCTTCTCACCTATCAAAATCAGGAGGGTCTATTGCCCTTGGTTCAGGCAATGTTTGGGGTGCCGGAGCTTAAGGAGCTTGATTCCCATCATGATGAGACCATCATAGCCGCCATGGCGCGTATGTTTAAACGCCTTGAAATATCGAATAACCCCTCTGAGTTAGAACGACTAGGTCGGGAGTGGTTGGAGGTTAGTCACGCCCTACTCTTGGTGATTGTCCATCAAGACACAACAGATGCTGCCCGGAGCTTATCTGATCTTAAGTTTTTAAGCCTATGTCTCCTTGAGCGGGCGAAAAGCCAATTCTAACGAGTCGGTTCACGCATAGTGACAAATTCCTCCGCCGCAGACGGATGTATTCCCACAGTAGCGTCAAAATCAGCCTTGGTTGCCCCAGCCTTGATGGCAATGCCCATTCCTTGAATAATCTCTGCAGCATGCTCACCAACCATATGACATCCAACAACCTTATCGCTCTCCTTATCAACAATTAATTTCATTGTGATTCGGTCGTTCCCGTCACCAAGAGTTTGCAGCATCGGCTTGAAATCTGAGGTATAAACTGCAATATCATCATAGCTTTCAATCGCTGCCTCCTCACTTAAACCTACAGTGCCAAACTCCGGCTGACAAAAAACGGCCGTCGGGATATTGTCATAATCGATCTTTGCATCCCCGCGGCCATACAAATGGTCTACTAGCACCATAGCCTCCTGGATGGCCACCGGTGTTAATTGCACCCGGTCAATAACGTCACCTAATGCATAAACAGAGGGCTCTGTAGTACAGAATTGCTCATTGACGGGTATAGAGCCGTCCCTGCGTAATTCAATCTGAGTATTTTCTAAACCAAGGCCTGATGTATTAGCGATACGTCCCGTCGCATAGAGCACTAAGCCAGAAATTATTGTCTCACCACGATCCGTATTAACGTTAAATAGACCAGCCTCCTTCTCTACGCTTGTGATTTGAGTATTTAGATGTAGTTTGACACCCTTCTCTTGCATACCAGCTGTAATTTTATCGCTCATCTCTCTATCAAAAGATTTGAGTAAGTTAGCACCGCGATAAACAAGATGAGTATCAACACCTAACCCATTCAAAATGCCAGCAAACTCAACGGCAATGTAGCCGCCACCAACCACTACTGCAGTTGCAGGTAACTCATCGAGAAAGAACATTTCATTCGAGCTGATCGCATGCTCACAACCCGGAAAGTCAGGAATAAATGGCCAACCGCCTGTGGCAACAAGAATTACCTTTGCACTATAGGTCATCCCATTAACGGCGACTGAATTAGGGCCCAGCACCGTTGCTCGTCCATCGAAAAGATCAGCGCCACTGTTATCAATAAGGGACTCATAAATACTATTGAGCCGCTGAATTTCAGTTGTTTTATTGTCCCTCAGGGTTGCCCAATCAAATGTTGGCTGCGCCGCGTGGCTCCAGCCAAAGCCCTGGCTACTATGAAACTGCTCAGGGAACTGTGAGGCATACACAAACAACTTCTTTGGTACACACCCTACATTGACGCAAGTGCCACCCAGATAGCGCTCTTCTGCGAGGGCTACTTTTTTACCCTTGGACGCTGCCATACGGGCCGCGCGAACTCCTCCAGAGCCTGCGCCAATAACAAACAGATCATAATCAAACTGTTGTGACATTAGAGTTCCTTATAATGAGATATTGGAAGGCGTGCAAACGGCTGCCAAAAATTAGCTATGAAGAACTGTCGTTTTTACTCGATTTAGCCAGTTCCTCGTCAGTAGGCAGTGGCTGACCGGTATAGGCATGCAAGAATGCTTCACACAACAGCTCACTATTGGTTGCATGCCTCAAGTTAGCGACTTGGCGTCTTGTTCTCTCATCAGTTAGTATTTTTAAAACACTGAATGGGATCGAGACAGTTACTTTTTTGACTTTATCTCGCTTTTCCCCATGCTCGATATATGGATTGATAAAATCGCCGTTCCATTTTTTAACCATGTATACCTCTGGCTTATTCGTTTTAGTTATCATACCGAATTTTAGCCGTCTAAACACCTTTACTTGTCTCGATTAAATGTTAAACTTCTTGGACGTTTAGACGGCTAAACATCCGATTTAGCAAATCGTCAATCATACTAACAACCAAGAGACCACAATGAAAATTAACAAAACCACGGCAGCAGTACGCACAGGCATAGATACTGACAGCCAATATGGTTCAGTGACACCACCTCTCTATCTATCTAGTAATTTTAGTTTCGAGGATTTCGCTCAGCCTCGCCAGTATGATTACACTCGATCAGGCAATCCAACACGTGACCAGTTAGGCAAGGCGCTAGCAAATCTTGAAGGCGGATATGATGGAGTCATTACCTCGAGCGGTATGTCTGCGATTTATTTGGTGACGCACTTACTGGATAAGGGCGATCTGATAATCGTGCCTCATGACTGCTATGGCGGCAGTTATAGGCTGTTTAAAGCACTGAACGATAGGCTCTTATTAAACGTGCACTTTGTTGACCAAGGTGATTCTGGCGCTCTAAGAGGTGCACTCGGTTTAAAGCCAAAACTTATCTGGATAGAGACACCTAGCAACCCCCTTATGCGTGTACTAGATATAGAGCGGGTTTGCAGTGAGGTTGGCAATGAAGTCATCAAGGTCGTCGACAATACCTTTTTATCGCCCATTCTTCAGCAACCCTTGAGCTTAGGTGCAGATATCGTCGTTCACTCCACTACAAAATACATCAATGGTCATAGCGACGTTGTCGGTGGCGCAGTCATCGCTAAGCGCAAGGAGGTCCATGAGGATTTAGCGTGGTGGGCAAATTGCACAGGCATTACAGGCTCGCCTTTTGACAGTTTTATTACTACACGCGGTTTAAGAACGCTGAGTGTTAGAATGAAGCAGCATGAGGAAAATGCATCGGCTGTAGTGGACTACCTTAACAAACATCCACTTGTTGAGCAGGTGTTTTACCCTGGCCTTGAGACTCATCCTACCCACCAAATAGCGGCACAGCAACAGACCGGGTTTGGCGCAATGTTCTCATTTGCTCTCAATCAAGAGGAAATATGTCTAAAAACATTCGTTAAGCATCTTGAACTCTTCACTCTCGCTGAGTCTCTGGGGGGAGTTGAGAGTCTTATATGCCACCCCGCCACCATGACTCATGCAGCATTAAGCCCAGAGGCTCTAGAAATTGCGGGTATAGGAAGCAACCTGTTTCGTCTCTCTGTTGGCATAGAGGATGCTCAGGACCTGATTAATGATTTAAATACAGCATTGAGTCGCAGTAGATTAAAAGCGGTAAAAGCTAGCTGAGTAAAAAAGTCTCGTCCCACTATGGGAGGAGACTATCCACAAATAGCAGTACTGGAAATAATAATTAGATTATTATTAAGAAAGCGTCGCTAACACGGTCTCATCAGACCCTTCTTTAATATCGTCAAATAAGAAGGTGCTGAGATACCGCTCTCCTGTATCTGGCAGCATGGCCAATATTGATGAGCCGTCGGCCGCAGATTCAGCTACTTCAAGCGCGGCAGCAAATGTTGCGCCCGCCGATATACCACAGAAGATCCCTTCATTTTGCGCCAATGCCAATGCTGTATCTTTGGCTACATCGCCACTTATAGGAATAATCTGATCACAGATATTAGTATTTAGAACCTCAGGAATAAAATCTGGAGTCCAACCTTGTATCTTGTGAGGCTGCCAGTCTTGACCACTTAGCAAAGCTGCACCATCAGGTTCTGTGGCTATCACTTTAATATCCGGTCGAGCAACCTTTAATACTTCACCTACCCCAGTAATCGTTCCTCCAGTGCCGTACCCGCTGACAAAATAATCAAGGTTACGCCCTGCGAACGTCCGCAGAATTTCTGGAGCTGTCGTATTTCGGTGATACTCGGGATTAGCTTCATTCTCAAACTGTCGCGCTAAAAACCATCCGTTATTTTCTGAGAGTTCCTTAGCTACCCTCACCATGCCCGTTCCACGCTCTGCGGCAGGAGTCAAAACAACCTTGGCACCAAGCGCACGCATGATTTTACGTCGCTCTATAGAAAATGTCTCTGTCATTACAGCCACAAATGGGTGCCCTTTCACAGCACAAACCATGGCAAGTGCAATTCCGGTATTACCAGAGGTAGCCTCCACAACAGTTTGGCCAGCTTTCAACAACCCTTTACGTTCAGCATCATTGATGATGGCATAAGCAAGTCGATCCTTAACTGAAGCGAGCGGATTGAAGTACTCAGCCTTGACGAACAAATCAACGTTCGTGGGGCCTAATCTATTAATTTTGATCACCGGCGTATTACCGATGGTGTCTAGAATTGAATCGTGAATTTTTGACATAGCGCTAAACAGCCTCTTCGAGTTCGTAAAATATGTCTGAATTGTTAGTATGTTCGATTAACTTGTTATCAGAAAACCAATCAAGCGTGGATGCAAGAGAAACCACCTCGCCAATAATTATCAAAGCTGGAGATATCACACTGTGCTTTTCCACTAAATCACTCAACGTCATCAGTGTGCCAGTAATAACTCTCTGGGAGTTAGTAGTACCATTTTCAACAACGGCAACTGCCGTATCTGGAGCTCGGCCATATTTGATGAGCTGTTCTGCCAGTACTTCATTTTTTAATAGCCCCATATAAACCACAAGAGTTTGATTCTGCCGAGCTATACTCGGCCAATTTAGATTCTCCTCTGAGTTTTTACACTGGGCTGTTATAAACATTACCGTCTGAGAATAGTCACGGTGCGTAAGTGGAATGCCTGCATAACTTGCACAACCGGATGCAGCAGTGATGCCTGGTACAACTTCAAAAGGAATGTTTGCGGCAACAAGCGCCTGTAATTCTTCTCCTCCCCTTCCGTAAATAAAGGGATCCCCGCCCTTCAACCTCACTACGCAGCGACTTGAAGAACCATGGTCTACTAAAATCTCGTTGATTTCGTCTTGATGTTTACTATGATGACTAGCCCTTTTACCCACATCCACAAGCAGAGCTCTGCTATCAACTAAGGAAAGTATCTCCTCACTGACTAGTGAATCATGCAAAATGACTTCTGCCCGTTGGAGTAACTTATAAGCTTTTAGAGTTAATAAATCAGGATCGCCCGGCCCACTGCCGACTAGATACACCTTCCCTTTTAAGGATGCCGTGGAGTCGCGTCTCAAATCCTGGTTTATATTCAGAGATCGAGGGGCGGAAGCATCTGCAGACTTTTCTGCGATATTTGAGTGGTTAGTGCTCATAGTGGGTAATTATGACGAGTTAGCAGCCGCTAGATAAATAAGCAAATGAACTAGCATATAACTAAACGGTCTCATACATTTTGCGTTGATATGCAAAATGGTTATTAATGAATACCTTCCTATGGTACATTGCGCGTACTTAATTTAGACGTCTATACGGCCATGAAACTACAGCAGTTAAACTACTTAATTGCCATTGCGGACAATAATCTCAGCATTACATCTGCGGCAGCCAAAATTCATACTTCTCAGCCAGGCATTAGCAAGCAACTGAGGCTACTGGAGGATGAACTGCAAGCTAAAATCTTTGAGCGCAATGGTAAGCTTTTAACTGGCTTAACCAAAACTGGTGCAGAAGTACTAAATCGAGCCCGAAAGGTTCTTCAAGAAGTTGAAAACATCAAGCGACTAACTACAGATACCATTGTTTCACCTTCGGGCAGATTCTCAATAGGAACCACCCAAACCCAGGCTCAGTATGTCCTACCCCAAGTCTTTCTTAACTTCCACAAGCAATACCCGAATCTCAAAATCGACCTGCAACAAGGCTCAACAGAGCAAATAGTGGAACTGCTGAAGAAACAGCAGGTGGATTTTGCAATTGCATCGGGCAATGAGGACTTGGGTCCTGATATTGTCAAGATTCCATGTTACCAATGGGATCGACTTATTCTATTCCCTCATGAACATGAATTAGGTGATTTAATAAAAATCACTCTAGAGGATATTACCAAGTACCCTCTGGTTGGTTATCACGTGGGTGAAAAAGAACGATCTTCATTTGTAGGTACCTGTGAAAGCAAGGGGCTTGAGCCCAATATTATCTTTACTGCGAGAGACGCGGATGTTATTAAAACCTACGTTAGGCGTGGATTTGGAGTGGGCATCATCGCCAGCATGGCATTCGATCAAAAAGCTGACAGAGATTTAATCAGCTATTCGACCAAGGATATTTTACCGCGCTGTACAACATGGCTTGCGTTCAATAAGAACCTATTCTTAGCCAAGCATATGAAGGACTTTATAGAACTTTTCGCCCCACATATCTCAGAAGAAGACTACAAACAGCAGTTATTTTCGGATTATCTAACCTCTATGGATCTAATACCAAGCCCTCAGGCTAATACTAAGCCTAGCCTGCCAATGCATGAGATGTGGCACATATAAAGCATTCAGAAACGAGCTAGAGACCTGCTAGATTATCAACATGAAGGCCACATTCTCTCTGAGCTCCCGCAAAACGAGTCTGCTCCTCTGACAAACCGGCAGTGAGAGGTCGAGTGCTGTGCTCATCACCAATTGACACATAGCCTTTTTCCCAAAGGGGATGGTAGGGAAGCTTATGTTTGACCAAATACTTGTGCAGCTCTTGATTAGACCAGTCTATGATTGGGTGAATTTTAATTCTCTTTTTAAAACTCTGAAGCACAGGAATGTGCGTGCGAGTAGATGACTGCACTCTTCTCAGACCGGCAAACCAAGTGCCAATATTTAGTTCGTCTAGCGCCCTATCCATCGGCTCAACTTTGTTACGCTGATTATATTCCTTGAGAGAGCTGGCACCCTTTTCCCATAGCTTCCCATAACGGGCCTCTTGCCAAGCCGGGCTCATCTTACTTTGATAGACCTTTACATTGAGCTTTAACAAATCTATCAGCTGGTCAACAAACTGATAGGTTTCAGGAAAAAGGTATCCTGTATCTAATAGCACTACAGGAATATTCGGGACGACTTGGGTTATTAGGTGCAGATTAGCCGCAGATTGAGCCCCAAAGCTGGATGCAAGTAGATAATTTTCAGGTAGAGTTTCGACCGCGAATTCTACTCTCTCTTGAGCTGATTTTCTTTCCAATAAAGTGTTTAGCTCATCCAGCGGGCTATGATTCTTATGCATGAAAATCTAAACCATTTTCCACTGACGCTACATACCCTGCACGGATCACAAAATCGCCAAAATACTCATCTTGATTTCGACGAGTGGCATAATCTTTCAGTAGAGGGCTCAGTTCATCGAGAATTTGTTGCTCATTAATATTTTCTCGGTACAACTTGTTCAGCCGGTCGCCTTTAAAGCTAGCGCCTAAATAGAGATTGTATTTTCCAGGGGCTTTCCCTACGAATGCAATTTCACCCAAAAATGGACGCGCACAACCGTTTGGACAGCCGGTCATTCTAATATTAATTGGCTGATCCAAGATGCCATTTTCAACCAGCAACGTCTCAATTTTGGTAACCAAGTCCGGAAGATACCGCTCCGCTTCAGCCATCGCCAAGGAACAAGTTGGAAAGGCCACGCAGGCAATAGAATTGAGACGAATAGGCGATTCCGTGACTCCATAACTTATATTATGGGCCTCAATTATCGCCTGAATCTGATCTTTAGTCTCAGGGTCAATGTTACTGATAATCAAGTTCTGATTACCAGTAATTCTAAACTCGCCACTATGAATTTCAGCGACCTCCAACAAGCCCGAAAACAACTGTGAACTAGGCGTGTCGCTAATCCGCCCGCTATGGATATATAGCGTGAGATGCCATTTACCATTTTCAGTCTTTAACCAACCGTAGCGGTCACCATTATCGGTAAATTCAAAGGTTTTGGCAG